>Ga0070726_10001711_pt1 | contig 21361 bp, 21 predicted proteins | sample tdAd471_FD_67275 | JGI IMG/M metagenome (GOLD analysis project Ga0070726, IMG submission 67275) | Marine sediment microbial communities from the Atlantic coast under amendment with organic carbon and nitrate - tdAd47.1 | ecosystem: Environmental > Aquatic > Marine > Coastal > Sediment | place... | reverse complement strand
GTTGGCGCGCGCCTCTGCAATCGAAATAAGTGCGCTTTGTCCCCTGTTCGCCCTCGTCACACGGACTTTCTCATAATCCTCCGCAGTCTGGCTGACAAAACCATCCTTTTGCGTGTCGCTGACCAAAGCCGTCGCCACGCCCACCGCGCGGCTGGCGTCGAGCACATGCACGACCGGACCATCATAGGCCGGGTCGATGCGCAGTGCGGTATGGACTTTCGACGTTGTCGCACCGCCGATCAGCAACGGCATGGTCATGCCCGCCCGTTGCATTTCTTCAGCGACCGTCACCATCTCATCGAGCGATGGCGTGATCAGGCCGGAAAGGCCGATCATATCTGCATCATGCTCTTTGGCGGCTTCCAATATGGTTGACCAAGGCACCATTACCCCCAGATCGACAATCTCGAAGCCATTGCACTGCATGACAACGCCAACGATATTTTTGCCAATATCATGCACATCGCCTTTGACGGTGGCCATGATGATCTTGCCCTTGCCCTTGGCGTTTTCGTCTTTCTCCGCCTCGATATAAGGAAAGAGGTGGGCCACAGCCTGCTTCATCACGCGGGCGGATTTGACGACTTGCGGCAGGAACATCTTGCCAGACCCGAAGAGGTCGCCCACAACATTCATGCCGTCCATCAGCGGACCTTCGATCACCTCAATAGTGCGGCCACCGCGCGCAGAAGCGGCGAGGCGCGCTTCTTCGGTGTCCTCGATCACATGCGCGTCGATGCCTTTGACGAGGGCATGTTCCAGCCGTTTCTCGACCACCCAGCCGCGCCATTCGGCTGCCGCTTTTTCCGCCACGGCATCCGTACCTTTGAACTTCTCGGCAAGGTCAACCAGCCGTTCACCCGCATCAGGGTCGCTGTTGAGGATCACATCCTCGCATGCCTTGCGCAGCTCCGGGTCGATCGTGTCATAGACATCAAGCTGCCCGGCATTGACGATCGCCATATCGAGCCCAGCGGGGATCGCGTGATAGAGGAAAATGCTGTGCATTGCGCGGCGCACGGTTTCGTTGCCACGGAAAGAGAAGCTGAGGTTTGAGAGGCCGCCGGAAATATGCACATGCGGGCAGCGCTTGCGGATTTCCTTGCACGCTTCGATGAAATCGACGGCATAGTTATTATGCTCTTCAATACCGGTTGCGACGGCGAAGATATTGGGGTCGAAGATAATGTCTTCAGGCGGAAAGCCTATGCCGACAAGGAGCTTATAGGCGCGCTCGCAAATCTCGACCTTGCGCTCCTGCGTGTCTGCCTGACCCACTTCATCAAACGCCATGACGACCACAGCCGCGCCATAGGCCATGCATTTGCGGGCATGCTCAAGGAATGCGTCTTCGCCTTCCTTCATGCTGATCGAGTTGACGATAGGCTTGCCCGAGACGCATTTGAGGCCCGCTTCGATGATAGACCATTTCGAGCTGTCGATCATCACCGGCACGCGGCTGATGTCTGGCTCGGCGGTGATGAGCTTGAGGAACTGCTCCATCGCCGCCTCGCTGTCCAGCAAGCCCTCGTCCATATTCACATCAACGATTTGCGCGCCATTTTCGACCTGTTGCCGCGCCACCTCGACGGCGGCAGTATAATCGCCCGCCATGATCAGCTTCTTGAACTTGGCCGAGCCGGTGACATTGGTGCGTTCGCCGATATTGACGAAATTCGCGCCGGTTTGATTGGGGGATTGCTGTTCGGTCATTATCATTCTTTCCAGGTCATCTCCGCGAAAGCGGGGATCCAGAGTCTGACGGGCAGCCTAAGCGGCCCTGGATTCCCGCTTTTGCGGGGATGACGGTTTTTGTCACGCCGCAATATGCATCGGTTCGAGGCCCGCAAGGCGTGTCACGACAGGCAGCTCGGGCACGATGCGCGGTTTTGCATCGGCCACCGCCTTGGCAATCGCGCCGATATGCGCGGGCGTGGTGCCGCAGCAGCCACCGACCATGTTGACAAGGCCCTCGTCGGTCCAAATGCGGATCAGCTCGGCCGTGCGTTCCGGCAACTCGTCATATTCGCCCAGTTCATTGGGCAGGCCTGCATTGGGATAAGCGCAGATGAGCGTGTCGGAGATTTTCGAGAGTTCCGCGAGATAGGGGCGCAGTTTGTCCGCCCCGAAGGCGCAATTGGCGCCGATGGTAATGGGGTTAAGGTGGCGCAACGTGTACCAGAAGGCAGCGAGCGTATGGCCGGAAAGGTTGCGGCCAGACATGTCGGTGATGGTGAAGCTCATCATCAGCGGGACTTCGCGCCCGGCAGCGGCTTCGGCCTCCTTGGCGGCCATGCCCGCCGCCTTGGCGTTCAGCGTGTCGAAGCATGTTTCGATCAGAATGAAGTCCACACCGCCTTCGATCAGCGCATCGCATTGTTCGCGATAATGGCCTTTGAGGGTGTCATAATCCACTTCGCGGAAGGCTGGATCATTTACCTGCGGGCTGATGGAAAGTGTCTTGTTGGTCGGGCCGATGGAGCCTGTGACGAAGCGCCTGATACCGTCCTTCGCTTCCGCCTCGTTGCACGCCTCGCGCGCCAGCTTGGCCGCTGCGATGTTGAGTTCGCGGACCAGATGCTCGCAGCCATAATCCGCCATTGCGATTTGGGTGCTGGAGAAAGTGTTGGTCTCAATCATATCCGCGCCATTGTCGATATAAGCGGTGTGAATCGCTTTGACGACATCAGGGCGGGTCAGGCAGAGCAGATCGTTATTGCCCTTCTGGTCTTTCTCCAGATCGAGATCGCCGCGATAATCGGCTTCGCTCAGGCCATAATTCTGAATGGCGGTGCCATAGCCGCCATCGAAGATCATCACCTTTTCGGCCGCGCGCTGACGAAACAGAGCCACAGCATCATTGTTGGTCGAGGTCATTACGAAACATCCTTCGGGCGCATGCCGAGCAAATGACAGATCGCATAGCTCAGCTCGGCGCGGTTGAGCGTATAAAAATGAAACTTGCGCACACCGCCTGCATAGAGCTTGCGGCACAGCTCGGCGGCAATGGTGGCGGCGATAAGCTGGCGCGAGGCAGGGTGATCGTCCAGCCCTTCGAACAGGCGGGCCATCCAGTTTGGCACGTCCGTATTGCACATAGCGGCCATTTTCTTCACGCCGTTAAAATTGGTGACCGGCATGATGCCCGGTAATATCGGTGCGTCAATGCCTGCGCCGCGTGCGTCATCGACAAAGCGGAAATAGCTTTCCGGCGAAAAGAAAAATTGTGTGATCGCGCGGGTCGCACCAGCATCCAGCTTGCGCTTGAGGTTGTCCATATCGCTTTTGGCGCAGTTGGCGTCCGGGTGCACTTCCGGGTACGCGGCCACGCTGATCTCGAAATCATGCAGGTCTTTAAGGCCAGCAACCAGTTCGGCCGCATTTTGATAGCCCTGCGGGTGTGGCACGAATTTTGTGCCCAGCTCTGGCGGGTCGCCGCGCAGTGCGACAATATGACGCACGCCTGCCTCCCAATAGGCATGGGCCACCTCGGCTATTTCGTCTTTGCTGGCACCGACGCAGGTGAGATGTGCCGCTGCCGGAATGCTTGTCTCGCGGGCAATACGCGCGACGGTATTATGTGTGCGTTCGCGGGTGGTGCCGCCCGCGCCATAAGTGACGGATACGAAGCGGGGCCCTAATGGGGCGAGTGTTTCAATGCTCTCCCACAATGTCTGCTCCATCTTTTCTGATTTTGGCGGAAAAAATTCAAAACTGACCTCTGCATCTCCGCCCAGATCGGCATAAAGCGGTGTGTCCAATATGCGCCTGGCTTCAGTCAATGCGCTCTGCTCGGCATTCATTGTGCTTCTGTTCCCTTGATCGGCGTGACGATTGCGCCTTTGCGCCGCCCCAGCCATAGTTTCACTGTTAATTCACTGCCCGGCAGCGTCTCGATCTTTTCCATTATAAGCCCTGCGGCTTCAAACCAGCGCTCAATCTGCTCGTCTGCAAAGCCGAGTCGTTCATGTTGATCGCGTGTGCGCAGTTCCTCACGGTCATGAAGTGCAAAATCCACGAGCAGCATACGTCCATCTTGAGACAGGACGCGACTGCTCTCGGCAATAGCGCGTTCGGGCGTTGGGCAATAATGCAATATCTGATGTGCAGTAACGAGGTCGACCGATGCATCATCAAGCGGCAGGGCACAAAAGTCGCCTAATATAAGGTCGAATTTTCCGCCGCTGGTCTGTGGCAGTTTTGCGCGTGCAAGGCGCAGCATGTCCGGGCTGCGATCAATTGCGCTCACATGCGCAGCGTTCTCGCCGAACAGCTCGATCATGCGGCCCGTGCCGGTGCCGAGGTCGAGCAAATGTGCGACATCATCTTTGCCGAGAATCCCGGTCATGGCGTTTTCGACTTCACTTTCCGCAATGTGTAACGAACGGATAGCGTCCCATTCTTCAGCATGTTGCGCGAAATACTCTTCTGCGGCCTCGCGCCTGTCTGCCCTTACAGCAGCCAGCCGTGCCAGATCTGCAGAAAGCCATAATTGCTCACTGTCGGAAACAGGAGCATTTGTGAGCAAATTCTGTATCTGCCAGCAGGTCTCTCCGGTGCCGATGCGGAGGAATACCCAATTGCCTTCCTTGCGGCGCTCGATCAAAGCGGCTTCCGCCAGAATTTTTACATGGCGCGAAACGCGCGGCTGGCTTTGTGCGACGGCCTGTGCCAGTTCACCGACAGACAGCTCCATTGCGCTCAGCAAATGCATGATGCGCAGTCTTGTAGGGTCTGCCAAGGCCCGAAAAACACTTAATAGAACCGTCATGAGGGGTGTATATAAAGAATTCTTTATATTGGTCAAGTGTTTGGTGAATAAATGGTAATTTTCTAATTGTTTTCAGTATGTTGAATATTTTTTTAAGGCGTGGTGAAAAATCACTGGCTTGCGTTCGGTTAAGCAAGCTATTAGAACTCGCCCTGCAGGCTGAATGGGGGTGAGCTTTTCTCCGGGAGAGGCCTGCACCTGTTTTATCTCAGAGAAGGGGGTTTGCCCATGACCAAAACTATCGCATTTTCGCTCGTGATCGCTGCATCGCTTGGCCTTAGCGCTTGTTCGAAAGAAGAAGCTGAAAGCAATATGGATGCCGTTGCTGATATGTCTGACAACGCTATGGAAGCCGCTGACAATGCTGTCGACGCTGCTATGGACGGTGCTGAAAACGCTGTTGATGCTGCTGGCGATGCTGCTGGCGATGCTGCAGAAGCTGCTGGCGATGCCGCTGATGACGCTACAGAAGCCGCTGGTGATGCGGTTGAAGCTGTTAAAGACGCTGCTCACGACGCAATGTAATTTGCGAATCTGTTTCGAACAATAACAAGAGAAAAGGGCGCAGCCGGTACAGGGTGTGCCCTTTTTCTGTTATGGAAGGTCTGACATGATCGGTTGGGATCCCGCTATAACAACCATTATATTGGCTCGGGCCTGCGCCAGAATTGCGGGTGGTGCCTCTCTGGCGTTGCTTCTTGCAGCCTGCGGCGCATCCGATGAAGGGCAGGGGGTGGGCGGTGTGACGCCCAGTGAAGCGCAAGCGCTTAATGAAGCCGCTGCCATATTGGATGCGCGTGAAACAGATGCGCAGGCCGCTTTGGCACCTGATGCTGCCAGCGATACAGAATAGCTAACATTTTCTTTTTCATGTTGATATGGTCCGCTTCCCAACATTGTAATGGGAGAGGAAGATAATGAAATTAATCATAGCTATCGTTAAACCGTTCAAACAGGACGATGTACGCGAGGCGCTGTCTTCGCTGGGTATTGCAGGCATGACAGTGAGCGAAGTAAAGGGTTTTGGCCGCCAGAAAGGCCAAACCGAAGTATATCGCGGTGCTGAATACAGCACCAACATGGTGCCCAAAATCAAGATTGAGGTCGTTTGCGAAGATGAAGTGGCGCCACGCGCTGTGGAATCTATTCAGCAGGCAGCGAACACCGACTCGATTGGTGATGGCAAGATTTTTGTTCTTGATGTTGGCCAGGCTGTACGGATTCGCACCGGTGAAACTGGCGATACGGCACTTTAGGGCGGCACGGCGCTTTAATCTGGGGGAAATAATTATGAAATTGATGAAAACTATATTGGGCGCTTCAGGTGGCTTTGGAGCTGCTATGCTGACTGCCGTGCCCGCATGGGCTCAGGAGGCGGCAGAGGCAGCTGCGCCGGTTGCCAATCCGGGTAATAATGCCTGGATGATGACGGCGACCATATTGGTACTGATGATGATCCTGCCGGGCCTTGCGCTCTTCTATGGTGGTCTCACACGCTCCAAGAACATGCTCTCCACTATGACGCAGATCGGTTCCGCGGCCGCTCTTGCCATGCTGGTGTGGGTGGCATGGGGCTATTCCACGGCATTCGGCCCGGAAGGCAATGCCTTTTACAGCTGGGGCAGCCTGTTCCTCTCCAGTGTGACGAGCGACAGCACAGCGGCGACCTTCTCGGATGAGGTCATCAGCGAATATGTTTTCGTCTCATTTCAGATGACCTTTGCCGCGATCACAGCCGCGCTGGTGCTGGGCGCGACGGTCGAGCGCATGAAGTTCTCCGCTGTAATGCTTTTCACCGTGATATGGCTGACGATCGTCTATTTTCCGATCGCGCACATGGTATGGGCAGGCGGCGGCCTCATCTTCGAATGGGGCGCGCTTGATTTTGCCGGTGGTACGGTGGTGCATATCAACGCGGGTGTTTCCGCGCTGGTGGCCTGCTTCATCCTCGGCAAGCGCAATGGCTATCCCAAAGAGCCAATGCCTCCCCACAGTCTGACGCTGACCATGGTCGGCACCGGCCTGCTCTGGGTTGGCTGGTTCGGTTTCAACGCCGGGTCCGAGCTGGAAGCCGACGGCACTGCTGGTCTTGCGATGATCAACACCTTTGTGGCGACTGCGGCTGGTGCGTTGATGTGGATGCTGGTTGAAAAATTTGCCGGTCACAAGCCTTCGGCTCTGGGCTTCTGTTCAGGCGTCATTGCTGGCCTTGTTGCTGTTACGCCTGCGGCTGGTAACTCCGGCCCGCTTGGTGCGATTGTTCTGGGTGCCGTTTCTTCGGTCATCTGTTTCATTGCCGTTGCCAAAATCAAGCCGGCCTTCGGCTATGATGATTCGCTTGATGCCTTTGGTATCCATGGCGTGGGCGGTATCGTCGGTGCCATCGGTACCGGCATTGTTTATTCGCCAGCCCTTGGGGGGCCAGGTGGTGATGATTTTGTCATGTCGGCTCAGGTCTGGATCCAGGTCAAGGCTGTGCTGGTTTCGATTGCCTGGGCTGGTATCGGCACTGCAGTCGCGCTCTTCATTGTCAAAATGATCATTGGCCTGCGTGTCAGCGAGCAGGTTGAGCGTGAAGGTCTCGATCTTGGTGAGCATGGCGAGAGCGCTTATAACTGATTGAAACTGAATCCTTATCAAAGAGGGGGCTGGCCGTGAGGCTGGCCCCTATTTTGGTGCCTGCACAAAAAAGCATCCAACCCCATGCCTATATTTTAAGCAGATTACGGTCTTTGCCTAAAAAACAAGCGGTCGATGGGTGCTCTTCGTCCAAAAAGCCCGCCTTAACGCTTTATTAAGAAACTGGCACGGGTCTTGCTTATTAACCCCCGCACACCAAACAAGGGGGTAGCATGAAACTCATAATGGCAATTATTAAGCCGTTTAAGCTGGACGACGTAAGGGAGGCCCTGTCCTCGCTTGGTGTCGCTGGCATGACGGTAAGCGAAGTAAAGGGTTTTGGCCGTCAGAAGGGCCAGACTGAAATCTATCGCGGCGCGGAATATAGCACCAACATGGTGCCGAAAATTAAAGTCGAGGTCGTCTGTGATGACGCGCTCGCGCCTCGCGCCGTCGAAGCCATCCAGCAGTCCGCAAACAGCGGCGCCATTGGCGATGGCAAAATCTTCATTCTCGATGTTGGTGAAGCTGTGCGTATTCGCACCGGTGAAACCGGCGACATAGCTCTATAAGGGGGGTGCGCAAAATGCGAAACAAGCTTTTATCAATCGCCGGCCTCACGCTGGCAATGATTGCAACGCCCGCCTTCGCTCAGGAAGAAGTGGCAGCGGCAGAAGCCGTCAGCGGTGGCACGGCTTATATTCTGAACACATTGCTGTTCCTCATCGGCGGGTTCCTCGTCATGTGGATGGCGGCTGGCTTTGCCATGCTGGAAGCGGGCCTCGTCCGTTCCAAAAACGTCTCTATGCAGTGCCTCAAGAACATAAGCCTCTATTCCATTGCGGGCATCATGTTCTGGTTTATCGGTTATTCGATCGCCTATCCGGGCTTCGAAGGCGGATATTTCGGCATGGCCGACTTCCCTTATGCCATGCAGGGCGTAGGCGAAGCCGACACAGACACCGGCTATTCGGTGGCGTCTGACTGGTTCTTCCAGATGGTTTTCTGCGCGACCACGGCGTCGATCGTTTCTGGTACGCTGGCTGAGCGCATCAAGATCTGGCCTTTCCTTATCTTCACCGTTGTCCTCACCGGCTTCATCTATCCGGTTGTTGTCAGCTGGGAGTGGGGCGCTGGCTGGCTCGACGCTATGGGCTTTTCTGACTTTGCCGGTTCAACGCTTGTCCACTCAACAGGTGGTTGGGCGGCTCTTGCCGGTGCTATCATCCTCGGCCCACGTCTTGGCCGTTATGTCGATGGCAAGGTCAACGTCTTCCCGGCGTCGAACATTCCGCTTGCGACATTGGGTACGTTCATCCTGTGGCTCGGCTGGTTCGGCTTTAACGGTGCGTCGCAGCTCGCAATGGGCACAATCGGTGACGTTTCCGACGTGTCGAAGATCTTCGTCAACACCAACATGGCGGCTTGCGCTGGCGTAGTCACCGCAGTCATCCTGACCCAGATCCTCTACAAGAAGATTGACGTTACGATGGCGCTTAACGGCGCACTGGCTGGTCTGGTGTCCATCACGGCTGAACCGCTCACGCCGTCTGTTCCGATGGCTCTGCTCATCGGTGCTATCGGTGGTGCGATCGTGGTCTTCGCGGTTCCGATGCTCGACAAGATGAAAATCGACGACGTTGTCGGCGCTATCCCGGTTCACCTGCTCGCAGGCATCTGGGGCACGCTGGCTGTTCCGCTCACCAATGGTGACGTACCCTTCGGTGCGCAGCTCACCGGTGTGATTGGCACAGGCATCTTCGTCATGATCGCCAGCAGCATTGTCTGGTTCGTCCTCAAGGCAGTCATGGGCCTGCGTCCTTCGGAAGAAGACGAGATGGCCGGCATGGACAAAGCCGAAGTGGGCGTCGAAGCCTATCCAGAATTTGCGTAAGGCATAAGAAACTTACGTATCACGAAGTTCCTCCTGCGAACATCACCTCAGGCCGGCGTAGAAATACGTCGGCCTTTTCTTTGTGGGTAAGGGGGGCGGTTTGTTTCCGGGTCCAGAATGGCGGATATTTGACGGTTAGGCGCACAAGCTGTCATTCGCCAAACTCTGCCAATCACCCCCTATCAGCGGCCAGCGCGTCCATGATCTGGCGCACGGGCGAGAGGTCATAGCCTGCTGCTTCGGCTTGCTCGGACAGCCCGGCGGGGTGGTCGCCGGCGCGGGCGCGGGCTAGCGCCCAGAGCAGGGTAGAGCGGGTGCCGGAGCGACAATAGGCGAGCAGCTTGCCGTCTTGCGACTGTTCCAGCGCCGCATCCATGCCGTCGAGCTGCCATGGCGCGAAACCGCTATGGTTGACCGCCACGGCCAGATAGCCAATGCCCGCCGCCTTGGCCGCCGCCTCAATCTCCTCACCCGGCGTCTGGTCCGGGCTTTCGCCTTCGGGGCGATTGTTGAGGATGAAGCTCACGCCTTGCGCCTTGGCCTCCGCGACATCCGCAACCGTGATTTGCGGGGACACCAGCATGCTGTTGGTCAGTTTGCGGAACATGGGCATTCTCCAATGAGTGATTGGCTTTCTCTCATAGAGCTGCACCGCCGAAGTTCAAGTATCCGTCATGCTGGTCAAGCTGCTCTCGTCGCTTTCGCTCTGCTCAATGGCCTGGCGCGCCCACATTTGCGCATAGAGTCCGTCTTGACGGATCAGCGCGTCATGCGCCCCCTGCTCGACGATGCGGCCATGATCGAGCACGATGATCTCATCCGCATCGACCACGGTGGAAAGGCGATGAGCCACGATGATCGTCGTGCGCTGGCGGGAAATATCGCCCAGCACGGACTGGATCGATGCCTCGGTGCGGCTGTCGAGCGCGCTGGTGGCTTCATCAAGGATCATGATCGGCGGGTCCTTGAGCAATGTCCGCGCAATCGCCACGCGCTGTTTCTCGCCGCCTGAGAGCTTCAGGCCGCGCTCGCCCACGCGCGTGTCATAACCTTTGGGGAGCGACTGAATGAAATCATGGATGGCGGCACCGCGCGCGGCGGCCTCTATCTCGGCTTGGCTCGCGCCATCACGGCCATAGGCGATGTTGTAGCCGATGGTGTCGTTAAACAGCACTGTATCCTGCGGCACTATGCCCAAGGCCGCGCGCAGGCTGTCTTGCGTCACCTGCGATATATCCTGTCCGTCGATCGATATACGCCCGCTTTGCACATCGTAAAACCGGTACAGCAGGCGCGCTATGGTCGATTTGCCAGCCCCGGTCGGGCCGACGATCGCCAATGTCTTGCCGGGGGCTATGGTGAAGCTCAGCCCCTTCACTATCTCCCGGTCTTTATCATAGCCGAACTGCACAGTCTCGAAGCGCACTTCACCTGCGGGAACTGTGAGTGGGCGCGCACCGGGCGCATCGACAATTTCCTGCTTGGTATCGATCAGCCTGAACATCGCTTCCATGTCGATCGCGCCCTGGCGGATGGTGCGGTAGACCATGCCGAGCATGTCGAGCGGGCGGAAAAGCTGAAGCAGAAGCGTGTTGACCAGCACCAGATCCCCCACGGTAAAGTCGCCTTTACTCCAGCCCCAGACGGTGTACGCCATCGCGCCTGCGAGCATCATGTTAGTGAGGAAAGACTGGCCGACATTGAGCGCGGCCAAGCTGTTCTCAGACTTCAGTGCTGCGCGGCTATAGCTGTGTATCGCCGCACTATAACGCTGTGCCTCGCGCTTTTCGGCGCCAAAATATTTGACCGTCTCGAAGTTCAGCAAGCTGTCAACAGCATGGGCAACGGCATCGGTATCAAGGTCGACCATGTCGCGGCGGAGCTGGTTGCGCCATGAGGTCACGATCTGTGTGAAGGCTATATAGACGGCGACCATGGCAAGGGTCGCTACCACCAGCCCTACGCCAAATTTCACATAGAAGATCACGCAGACGGCGATCAGCTCGATGAATGTGGGGGCGATGTTGAAGAGCAGGAAATACAGCATCGTGTCGATGCTCTTTGTGCCGCGCTCGATGACCTTGGTGACACCGCCCGTTTTGCGGTTGAGGTGAAAGCGCAGCGAAAGCTGATGCAGATGGACGAACACATGTTCCGCCAGCCGCCTGATGGCGTCCTGCCCGACCCGTTCGAACACAATATTGCGCAGATTATTGGAAAGCACTCCGCCAAAACTCGCTGCGGCATAGGCGATGACCAGTGCGATTGCGATGCCGGTTTCATCCTGCATGCCGCCGCTCATGCGATCGACAACGCCTTTATAGGCAAAGGGCATGATCAGCGCGATGCCCTTGGCGAGCAGCACGAGCGCCATTGCCAGAACGACTCGAAAGCGCAGCGCTGGCGCATCTTTCGGCCAGAGGTAGACGAGGAAACGCCTTAATGTTGCCCATAAGGGAGGCATGGGCTGGCTGGTGCTGTATGAATCTGGCGGCATCGCTGCGATGTAGGAACGAAGCGGGGTAATGGCTATCCCAAAGTTTCGTCTGGACCGGATATGGCTGCTGTGGGGTTCACCATATCCGGCCCAGACAGGCCTCCGAAGAGACCCCCAGCAACCGTCGCCTGAGTGGGGTCAGGCAATGGTTGCTATCAGGATCGATGTCATGCGAACTGCTCTATCGCAAGCCTAATATTCTATAAAATAGGGATTTTTTTACTTCCCTATCACAAAAGCAATCTTGACATTACTATCACTGGCAATAGTAATAGAATTGTATAAAATCGTCATCAATCTCTCAGAAGCTCGTTGATGCTGGTTTTGGAACGGGTTTGAGCATCGACTCGTTTTACAATCACGGCGCATGCCAGATTCGGCCCTGCTGAACCATCAGGCAGAGGCTTGCCGGGGATAGAGCCGGGGACGACAACTGAGTAAGGCGGCACTTCGCCGATGAAAGTTTCGCCTGTGGTGCGGTCGATGATCTTGGTCGTCTTGGTGATGAATACACCCATGGAAAGCACCGAGCCTTTGCCAATGCGCACGCCCTCAACAACTTCCGAGCGCGCACCGATGAAGCAATCGTCTTCGATGATGACCGGGTCGGCCTGAAGCGGCTCCAATACCCCGCCAATGCCGACACCACCGGAAAGGTGCACATTCTTGCCGATTTGCGCGCAGCTGCCCACCGTCACCCATGTATCGACCATCGTGCCTTCATCGACGAAGGCGCCAATATTGACGAAGCTGGGCATCAACACGACATTCTTGGCGATGTGCGAGCCCGCGCGCACGATGCTGCCCGGCACGGCGCGGAAAGCGGCGGCGCGAAATTCCGCTTCGCCCCATCCGGAAAATTTGCTGGGCACCTTGTCCCACCAGTGCGCACCACCCGGACCTCCGTCGATCAGGGCATTGTCGTTCAGGCGAAAGGAGAGCAGTACGGCTTTCTTGAGCCACTGGTTGACCTTCCAGCCGTCACCTGTTGGCTCAGCCACACGTGCTGTGCCAGAATCGATCATGGCGAGGGCCTGCTCGACGGCCTGCCGCACTTCGCCCTGCGTCGTTAACGAGACATTGGCGCGATCTTCCCATGCGGCGTCCAGTGTGGCGATAAGGGCGGCGTGGTCAGTCATGCTATACTCCTAATATGGTTTCCAGAAATGGCGTCAGATGCGCAATTTCATAGTCGATAAAATCCGGATGCGCCTCGACATGCCCACTTTCCGATCCATTGTTGATCCAGATTGTGGTCATACCCAGTGCTTTTGCGGGTTTCAGATTGCGTGCCATATCCTCGAAGAAGGCGGCGCGCGCAAGGTCAATCCCGTGTTCGTCTCGCAATATATGATAGCCATGCGGGTCGGGCTTGGGGCGATAGCGCATCGCGTGAATATCATGAATCAGCTCGAAATGATCGCCAAGGCCGATCTTGTCGAGCACACGCTGGGCATAAGGCACATCGCCATTGGTGAATATGAGTTTGCGGCCCGGCAACGCGTCTATATGCGTAGCAAGGTCAAGGTCATGACTGATCCTGTCGAGGTCTATGTCATGCACATAATCGAGAAAATGATGCGGATCGACATCATGATGCTGCATCAGCCCGGAAAGCGTCGTTCCATGATCCATGAAATAGCGTTTTTGCACGCTGCGCGCTTCGGGCGGATCGCAGCCTAATAATTGCGCGATATATTCGCCCATTCTGATATCGATGAGCGCAAACAGGTCGGCGCTGGCCGGGTAGAGCGTATTGTCGAGATCGAAAATCCAGCAATCGATATGGGCCAAGCGTGAATCCATGGCGTGGCTCTACCTCATTTGAGGCAGTCGTCCAGCCCTTGATTGCGCACGATCGCGATCCGTCGCGAGATTGTGTTGCCATAGCGGCGCGTGAAACCAGTGGGGGAGACGGCTGCGCGTTTTTTGGGCAGCGGCAACACAGCAGCGATGCGGGCGGCTTCTGATGTGCTCAGCGTGCTGGCATCATGTTTGAAATAGCGCATGGCGCCTGCATTGGCGCCATAGGTGCCGATGCCGGTTTCTGCGACATTGAGATAGACCTCCATGATCCGGCGCTTGTCCCAAAAGCCTTCGATCAGCAAGGTAAAATAGACCTCCAGCCCTTTGCGGACAAAACCTCCATTTTGCCAGAGGAAGACATTTTTGGCGGTTTGCTGGCTGATGGTAGATCCGCCCCTGATGCGTCCGCCGCGCTCATTATACTCAATCGCCTTTTGTATGGCTTCGGCATCAAAGCCGTGATGCAGGCAGAACTTGCTGTCCTCCGCGCCGATCACCGCGCGCGCCATGTCCGGGTCCATATCATCAAGGCTCATCCAGTCCTTCGTGTAGCCATTATCATCGAAGAGCATGGTGAGCGTGAGTGGGGGTGGTACAAAACGGTACAGCACGACAAGCCCGACCGAGAGTAGCAGGAACCAGCCGATGATTCGCACCGGCCAGCGCAGCCAGTCGCGCAGCGAGAAAGAGCGGGTTGTCGGAGCTATCTGCCGTTTGCGAGCCATAGCCGATCAATAATCGCTGAGCGCGTTCTGACAAAGCGAAATTATAGCCCCGCCTTGGCGCGGAGCTGCTTGAGGTCTGCTTCTGGACGCGCACCATAATGCGAGATGACTTCCGCTGCCGCCACAGCCCCCAGCTTGAGGCATGTCTCAATATCCTGCTCTTCGACATAAGCGGCGAGGAATCCGGCAGCGAACAAATCACCCGCGCCGGTGGTATCGATAACGTCGCTGACGCCAGCGGCATAGACCTCATAACGCGTGCCGTCTGATATGGCGACTGCGCCTTTTTCGCTGCGCGTGGAAATGAGCAGCGGCACGTGGGCGGATATGGCAGTGACCGCTTTGTCGAAGCCGTCAATCTGTGCCAATGCCTGAATTTCCGCTTCGTTAGAGAAGAGGATGTCGATCAGGCCTTCTTCGATCAGGCTCATGAAATCATCGCGATGCCGATCGATCACAAAACCGTCGGACAGGGTGAAGGCTACCTTGCGGCCAGCCTTTTTTGCAATGCGGATGGCATGGCGCATTGCCTTGCGTGGTTCTTCCGGGTCCCACAGATAGCCTTCGAGATAGAGTATGCCGGCAGAGGTGATGAGCGCATCATCGAGGGCTTCGGCAGGCAGGTTTTGCGATGCGCCGAGGAAGGTGTTCATCGTGCGTTGCGCATCGGGCGTCACCAGTACGAGACACCGCGCGGTCGGCTCGCCTTCGCTGGTGGCTGGCGTATCGAAATCGACACCGATAGCGCGAATATCATGGGCAAAAATCCTGCCAAGCTGATCGTCGGCGACCTGCCCGATGAAGCCGCATTTCTTGCCGAGTGCTGCAAGGCCTGCAAGCGTGTTGGCCGCTGAGCCACCGCTGACTTCGCGCGCGGCGCTCATTTCACTATAGAGCAGGTCGGCGGTTTGTGTGTCGATGAGCTGCATGCCCCCCTTGGTGAGTGCATGCTGGGCCAGAAAGGCGTCATCGGATTGGGCAATCACATCAACAATCGCATTGCCAATGGCAACGACATCATATTGGGGCTGGGTCAATGGTTGTTCCTTCTGGCTTAAGATGGTCTCCGCCTAGCCCGCACCGTGCTCATACGCAACTATCGAGAGCGATCAGCGGATTGACGGCTCGCCAATATCGCGTTTAGGAGAGCGACGATGAAATTTGGTAAAACGGCATTCATGATACTCGCTTTGGCGTTTCCGACACTTTCAGGGTGTGTCAGTGACGCTGGCGGGTCTTCTGCACTCCCGCCGCCGCCCATGGCGGTGAAATATGGCAAGGCGCAACCGCTTGTGGGGTGGGATGCGCGGCGGCTGATCGCGCAATTTGGCGAACCACGGCTTGATATAAGGGACCGCACGGTGCGCAAGCTGCAGTTCATGACCGGAAAATGTGTGCTCGACACCTATCTATACACCACCGCACGCGGGCGAGAGCCGGTCGTTACCCATATTGATACCCGCTATAGCGATGGCAGCGATGTCGATCCGGCGCGCTGCGGGATCAGACCACAGACGCCTTGATAAGCCGTGCATGCGCCCATTCGGCAGCATCGCGCACGACGTCATCTTCATCATCAAGCAATGGTTCCAGCGCGGGCAAAAATTGAATGTCCGCACTGTTGCCCGCAGCAATGGCGGCATTGCGCACCATACGGTTGCGACCAATGCGTTTGATGGGCGATCCGGAAAATATTTCCCGAAATCCTGAATCGTCGAGCATGAGCAGGTCAGCGAGCTTGGGCGCAACCAGCTCTGCCCGCGCGGTGAAGGCCTGATGGGCATGGGCGGCCTGCGCGAATTTGTTCCAGGGGCACACTGCCAGACAATCATCGCAGCCATAAATATGATTGCCAATTCCGGGGCGCAGCTCTTCGGGTATCGGCCCTTTATGCTCAATGGTGAGGTAGGAAATGCAGCGTCGCGCATCGAGCTGATAGGGCGCAGGGAAGGCATCTGTCGGGCATATGGTCTGGCAGGCATCGCACGAGCCGCAATGGTCTTCTTCCGCCGCATCTGGCTCCAGCTTCGCGCTCACATATATTGCGCCCAGAAACAGCCAGCTGCCATGTTCACGGCTGATGACATTGGTATGTTTGCCCTGCCAGCCAAGGCCCGCAGCGGCAGCGAGCGGCTTTTCCATCACAGGGGCGGTATCGACAAAGACTTTCAGTGCTTGCGTTGCGCCTTCATCTACCAGCCAGCGCGCCAGTGCCTTGAGCGCTTTCTTGACGACATCATGGTAATCCTTGCCCTGCGCATAGACCGAGATACGCCCATGATCGTATACTTCGGCAAGCGCCATAGGGTCGCGCGGTGGCGCATAGCTCATGCCCAGCATGATGACCGATTGCACGTCCGGCCATAGCCCGGCAGGGCTGGCGCGTTGTTCGGTGCGATCTTCCATCCACAGCATGTCGCCATGGCGGCCCTCGGCGAGCCATGCGCGCAGCCGCTCGCCAGCCTGTGGTGCGGCGCCCGCATCGCATATGCCACAGGCCGAAAAGCCAAGCGCTTCCGCTTTCTTTTTTAGCCTGTGCTCAAGATCACCTGTAACCATATGTAGTTTTGGTACGTATAGGAACATGAGGAGGACGCAAATGGCAATTTCACGGCGACAGGCGATGGCTGGCGGCATGGTGATAGGGGCTGGGGCATTGGTTGCGCCCTGGATGATACGCGGTGATGAAGCTCAGGCGCGTGAATTTGCCTATCAGCTCAGCGATGGCGAATGGAAGAAGCGTCTCACGCCGCAGCAATATGCGATCCTGCGACAAGCAGCGACCGAGCGGCCCTTTACGCATCCGCTCAACAAGGAGAAGCGCAAGGGTGTTTTCGCCTGTGCGGGATGTGGGCAAAAGCTGTTTTCCTCTGCCACCAAATATGACAGCGGCACCGGCTGGCCGAGCTTCTGGAAGCCGTTGCCCAAAGCAATTGGGGTCGATACCGATTACAAGCTTGGCTATCCGCGCACTGAGGTACATTGCGCGCGTTGTGGCGGGCATTTAGGGCATGTGTTCAATGATGGCCCGCGCCCGACCGGAAAGCGCTATTGCATGAACGGCGGCGCACTCAGGTTTCTGCCTGCTTAACGCACAATCTGATAGAGTCGCATCGTATTCATGCCAGTGACGGGCAGTTGCGAGAGCCAGACAGGCACATCCTCTTTGACCAGCCGCGCAGCAAGCCCCGATGGTTCCACCTTGCCATAGCGCTTCACTTCATTGAGTGTGGGGCAGAGCAACAGATATTCAGCACCGCTTTGCATGATGATGTCACGCGCCTTGCTTGGCTCAGCGAGGAAGGCGTGGATCACTTGCCCCATACCATCAACATTGCGGTGATGCGCTGTGCCGATCACGCGATGCGATGTGCGCTGGAGGATAACAGGGCCTATGTCGATAGGCGCGAAGATGGTGGTGACCGGAAGTGTGCGCAGCGCTTCGACTTGCGCTGCGCTATCGCATTTTTGCGTTGTATCGCCAGACTTGTTTCCGTTCTCATCTTCTTGGCCTGAAATCGCTTCACCAATTTGATGACCAGCAACGGCTAACCCGGCGGGGCTGAGGATACACAGTGCCGTCGTCAGCAAAACGCGCGTGGGCATGGAGGAGAGAGCGGCTATGCGGGGGTAGAGGCGCGCAATAAGCCAGGCGAGGCCGGGCAAGGCAAAGAGATGCGCTACAGACATGGCGCGCATGACGAGCAGTGCGACACCAAGACCACCAATGGCAAGCATAAGCAGGCTAAGCCAGATCGCACGGCATTTGGCGTCTGTCTCTTGCCATGTTGCCAGCGTCAATCCGGCAATGCCGAAGAGCGAGGGCAAGAGCATCACGCCGCGCGTTGGCCAATCCTGCGCGGGTATCGGCAAGCCTTCCAGCACGCCCTGATACCAGAAGCTATAGACCAGAGGGTCAAGGGTCTGGAATGGACCGGCGAGGCATGGCCCAGCTATGTTAAAAAACAGCAGCGCGCCGACACCGCCGCCAACTGTTACCGGAATAATTCGGCGCATTATCGTTGCACTGCCAGATAGCATTCTGCCAGCCAGTGTAACGATAAAAACCATAGCCAATGGCGCGAGATAGACAGGGGACATGGCGTCACAATATGAGATGAAACTCGCGTTCCAGCCATGGGTGAGCAATAACAGCGCCGCTGAACCAATAGCCAGCAAGCCCAGAGTGCGGATGAGGCGCGGCCATTCGTCCGCACTCCAGCCATAGCGTAACGCAACTATGGTTCCGGCCAGCGCAGCATAGGGCAGGCCCTCGCTCGATATATGCAACCATAGCGCCAGTGCGCCGCCCATGATCCAGCCGCCCGTGCGCGCGTCCTTGTGGAGCAGACCAAGCATCAATGCGGTTGCCATAGCAATTTGCCAGCCATGATGGTCAATTCGCAACGGCGCGAGTTGAGTCAGGATCGGGAAACAGGTGGCAAGCAGGGCGACAGTGAGCAGTGCGCGGCGCGTACCCATGAAGATGCGCAGGCTTTGGTAGAGCATGATGCAAATGCCGCCGAGCAAAACCATGGGGATAGCCACGCAGGCGATAATTTCCGCCAGCATTCCGCCGACAAGCGGGCGCAACAGCCAGATCATTCCGGCGATGGGGAGGTCCACCAGCCGCGACCAGTGCATCGGCCCGCCATGGGGCGGATTTACACGGTGCTGGCTGACATCAAACCAGCTTTGCCCGCCTAGAAAATCACGAATTTGCACGAGCCGCATCGCATCATCAGGATCACGAAAGGCGAGCGTCGAGAAACTGCCCCAGTGCCAGATCAGCCAGACGATGACGCATTCCAGCCACAGCGCACCAACGATGAGCAGCGCATTATGGCCGCGCATCAGCCAGGGCGTTGACGCGGTTTCGGGCGCGCCCTCCGCTTCAGCGGTGCATGATGACAAGGTCACGCAAACACCATCGTCCGGCGCAGAAAATATGTTGTCTGAAAGCTGACAGCGATGGCGGCAAGTTTGGCGAGGCGTGGATCAAGTCCGAAGGCACTGCCCAGCCCGACAATCGCTGCAGTGATCGCAAGACCCACAAGAGCTGATGCAATGAACAGCATCTTCTGTTTGCGACGGCGCGAAACGAACAAGGCGCGTTGATGCGTGAAAACGAGGCGTGAGGAGATGAACCAGTGGACGATAAGCCCCAGACTATAGCCGGCCATAGAGGCGGGCACAGGCGCGCTATCTATAGTGAGCAGCAGCATGAACAGCGCGAGATCGGCGCTCAGCGCAAACACGCTGGCCATGATGTAGCGCGCATAGGTAATGCGCCAGATCAGGGAGGCCGCACGTGCAATCATGGCGATCAGGCGGCCTTGTTGCGCCGCGTTGCGGACTTGTCTTCTGGGGCGTCTTCAGTGTCAGCGGCGATCCGCTCAGGCACATCGCGGATGCTTTGCAATGCTGCGAGTTGGTCCTTGCTCAGGCCCATATTACGGTGCGCGCCTTCATCGCCTGCTTCATGATATTCGGCGTCTTCGTTGACCGCCCATGTGTCATAGATGCGCTTGCCCGCCTCGATATTACGCGCGGTGAGCATTGCGGTCATCATTGCATGGTCCTGATTATTATAACGGTGCATGCCGTTGCGTCCGACCAGATGGAGCGTTGGATATTTCTCTTCCAGCTCTTTGCGCATTTCCTCGACATTGGCGGCATAGCTGTCATCATAGACCGGATAGGCTTTTTCCTGGCGCACTACTGATCCGCCGACCACATCCTCGGGCTTGCACAGGCCTAGGATCGCCATTTCTTTTTTGGCCAGCGCGATCAGGTCTTCGTCTGATGAGGACCACAGGCCATCATCCTCAAAGCAAAAATATTCCAGGCCGACACAGGCAATGTTCTCATCCGGCACCATTTCGGGCGACCAGCTGCGGAAATTCTGCACACGGCCGACCTGCACCTTGTCGTCGTGGATATATATCCAGTTGTCGGGGAACAGATCGTCGGATTTGATCATCAGCGCAACCGTCAGGAAGTCCCGATATTTGAGATTGAGCGCTTGCCCCATGCTGTTGGGCAGCGGGTGAATGCGTCCGGCCAGTTCGCGCATAGGGGCGGAGCTGATGACATGCGAAGCGTTGATCGAGATGACGGCGCCGTCTTCGCGCCGTGCCTGCAGGCGCCAGCGTTTGCCGATCTGATCGAGCGTGAGCTGCTTGAGGCTGTGGCCCATCATGACATGATTGCCCGCATCGACTACATGATCGCGCGCGGCTTCCCACATCATGCCGGGGCCGAGGCGCGGGTAGCGGAAGGTTTCCAGCAGGGTCTTGGCACCCATGCCGTCATTGGGTTTTTTGTTGAGGCCAAGCGAACGCTTCAAGCCATCGAGTACGGCAGCGCCAAGCGACAGGCCCTTGATGCGTTGGGCCGCCCAGTCGGCGGACATCTCATCGCATGGCATGCCCCAGACCTTCTCGGTGTATGTCTTGAAGAAGATCGAGAACAGCTTGTGACCGAATTGGTTGACCGTCCAGTCCTGAAAGGAGCGGACATTGCGGTTAGGAAACATCTTGGCTTTGGCGAAGCTCGCCATGCACAGGGTCGAGCGGATGATGCCGAGGTTGCGCAGTGCTTCGAACGCGCGCAGCGGGTAGCTGTAGAATTTGCCTTCATAATAAATGCGGCTCATGCGCGGGCGCTGGATGAAATCATGGGGGAGGATTTCATTCCACAGATCGACCACTTCCTGCGATTTGGAGAAGAAGCGGTGGCCGCCGATATCGAAGCGATAGCCGTCATGCTCCACCGTGCGGCTGATGCCACCGACATAATGCGGGTCTTTCTCGATCACGGTAACGCGGTAACCGCTTTTTGAAAGGAGGTAAGCGGCAGTCAGTCCCGCTGGCCCTGCGCCAATAATGGCAATGTCGGTCGTGTGGTCGCCTAGCGACATGATGTTTTCCCCAAGTCCTGCGGTTTTTGCGCAGTCTTTGGCATGCCGGAAATTGCTTAAGGAGTTGTTAATTGCGGAGATGGTGGAGGAGCGCGGCGCAGTGCTCTATGGGGCGCAGAGCAGGAGG
>Ga0070726_10001708_pt1 | contig 21365 bp, 20 predicted proteins | sample tdAd471_FD_67275 | JGI IMG/M metagenome (GOLD analysis project Ga0070726, IMG submission 67275) | Marine sediment microbial communities from the Atlantic coast under amendment with organic carbon and nitrate - tdAd47.1 | ecosystem: Environmental > Aquatic > Marine > Coastal > Sediment | place... | reverse complement strand
CCCCAGGACTGGCTGAACTGGCGAAGAACCCTGAATGCCTGGGGGCACAGCCCACTTGCAGGCATCAACCGGGATAATATCCAGGATCTGCAGCTGGCCTGGTCCTGGTCCTTGCCGGCCGGCGCCAACATGATGGTGCCGCTGGTCCACGATGGCGTTATGTTCACCTACAGTTTCGGCGACGTCGTGCAGGCTTTCGATGCTGCCACCGGAGAGCTGTTGTGGGGCTGGCAACGAAACCTTGACCCCGGACGTGTACCGGATTCAAAGAAGGGGCTGGCCATCGCTGGCGACAGCCTGATCGTACCTACTTCCGACATGCACCTCGTTGCCCTGGACATGAAAAGCGGACGACTGCAATGGGACCACAAGGTGGATGTGGGTGACGAAACCGGCCACTGGTTCAAGAGCGCGCCGGTTATTGTCAATGACAAGGCTATCATCGGGCTGACCGGAAGACAGGCCGTGGAAGGCGGAGACTTCATCGTTGCCGTGGATCTGCAATCCGGCCGCGAAGCCTGGCGGTTCTGGACTGTTGCCCGCCCCGGTGAACCCGGAGGCGATACCTGGAACGGTCTGCCCCTGGAACAGCGGACCGGCGGGTCGGTCTGGATTCCCGGCAGCTATGATCCGCAGCTGAACCTGGTTTATTTCGGTCCGGCACCGACTTATGACACGGAACGATTGCGGCCCCATCCGGATCGCCCGGGTTTGAACAACGATGCCCTCTACACCAACAGCACCGTGGCCCTGGACGCGGACAGCGGCCGCCTGGTCTGGCACTACCAGCATACCCGCAACGACCAGCTGGATCATGACTGGGCGTTCGAGCGGCAGATTATGGAACTGCCGGTTAACGGGGAGTTGCGCACAGCCGTGGTTACCGGGGGCAAGCTGGGAATCTTTGAAGCCATGGACGCGGCGACGGGAGAATACCTGTGGTCCGTTGACCTGGATATGCAGAACGTGATCGCCGAGATCGATCCGCGCACCGGTGCCAAGATCCCTTACCCCAATGCCGTGCCTGCCCTGGATGCCGAGTTGACCCAGTATTCACTGCCGGGCATCTGTCCCGACTGGCTGGGCGCCCGTAACATGCAGAGTGCCGCCTACAACCCGGCAACCAGACGGCTGTTTATCCCCCTGTCGGACACCTGCCTTGACGATGTCACCGGCCAGCGCTGGCAGAAATTTCCGGATCCCTCCACCGACGGGACTTACGGGATCATTGTCGCCCTGGACCTGGAGACTCGCGAGGTGGCCTGGACAGTCCGCCAACCCGGTCCACAGGCCGCTGCCAACCTGACTACCGACGGTGGCCTGCTGTTTATCGGCTCGGTGGACCGCTGGTTCAAGGCCCTGGATCAGGATACCGGCGAGGTACTCTGGCAGCGACGCCTGGACAACGCGGTCAATTCCTACCCGGTAACCTACGAGGTGAATGGCAGGCAGTATATTGCCGTAGCCACCAACTCGGGTGGTATTCACACCCGTACCATGCGGACTGCAGCCGGTATCACGCTGCCCACGGAGGGCGCGACCCTGTGGGTTTTTGCGTTACCTGACCGCTAGGGTCCCTGGTTCTGCTGCAAGCCACTGCCATGGCATAGTGACAGTGCCGCCAGCACCGGCGGCTTTGCAGTGAGCATGCGGCTCCACGCATCACGGCTCCACGCATCACGGTTGCACACATCATGGTCGGCAGGGTCGTCGTGCTGCCGCCGTGATTCCTGGCCAGTGGCCTGCCAATGGCAGGGCCGGGTTGCGTTTGACCGGCACGTCCGCGATGATAGGATAGCCTGACGCGAACGACCCTGCGGGGTACCCGGATTTGCCAGGCGTGCCCCGCCAACACGAACAACGCACAAGCAGGAACAGGATTACAACAGGACTCCAAAAGGACGCAAAAAGGACAATAAAATGAAACTAATCACGCCATCCAGGCTCATCGCCCTGCTGCTGGCCGGACTGTTCTCAGCCGGCACACTGGCGCAGGACACAACGCCACCGATGACGGCACTGGCTGAAATCGCCGGTATCGTTTCCTCCATCAATCACTTCCCCTCGGATGCCGACAAGGCGCGGCTGATGGTTTTCGCGGAAAACGAAAATTACCCTCCGGGTTTGCGGGACATGGCTACCACGGTGGCCTCTATCAGTCATTCCGCCACCGCTGAGGGCAGGGAGGCAATGGCCCGGGTCATCGCCGATGAGCAGGTTCCCGACAGTGCCAGGGAACTCGCGCGGATTATCAGCGACCTGAACCATACAGCCTCTGATGCCGACAAGGCCAAAATCGAGATGCTGTTTCCCTGAGGACTGATTCCGGCCCCGACGCAGCGCTGTTGATTCACGTATGAACAGCCCCTTTACCCTGGAGTCCGGATCGTCCCCCTGCCTGGTTCTGCATGGCGACTGGACACTGGAGAATTACCAGGGCCTGGTGAAGGCCACGGCATCCCTCAAGGCCCCGGTCAGTGCCCTGGACGCCCGTGGCATGACCGCGCTGGATACGGCTGGCGCAACGGTTCTTCTGGGTATTCTCGGAGCAGACCGACTGGGTCAGCTGACCCCGGCAGCCAGGGGTCTTTCCGATGAACGCAAAGCCCTGCTGCTGTCCGTGGCTCGGGCCGTGGCCAGCCAGCAGCATGAATCCGTAGACGGCGGCTGGCGCCCCGGCGACGGCCTGGCCTATTTCGGCAGGCAGGTTACCTCACAGTGGCAGCAGGGATTGCAGCTGTTGAGCTTCCTCGGCCTGACCCTGGTTACCCTGGTGAAGCTGCTTCCGCAGCCCGGACACTGGCGCATCACGGCACTGATCGCGCAGATGCAGCAGACGGGACTGAATGCCGTGCCCATCGTCGTGTTGCTGAATTTCCTGGTAGGCGCCGTGGTCGCCTTCCTGGGTGCCACGGTGCTCGTTGAATTCGGTGCCACGATTTATACCGTGGACCTGGTTGCCTACGCGTTTATGCGTGAACTGGGCGCGATGCTGGCGGCTATTCTACTGGCCGGGCGCACCGCCAGCGCGTTTACCGCCCAGATCGGCTCCATGAAGATCAATGAAGAGCTGGATGCTTTGCGGGTACAGCGTCTCAGTGCCATTGAACTGCTGGTGATTCCCCGGGTACTGGCTCTGCTTGTCGTCTTGCCAATTCTCACCTTTCTTGCCATGCTCGCGGGCATGGCGGGAGGCGCCGTGGTGGCCAGAGCTTCCCTGGACATTTCGTTTGTCCGGTATATTGGACTGATTCAGGAAATACCCATCAGACACCTGTTGCTTGGCATCAGCAAGGCACCCTTCTTTGCCGTGGTGATCGCGTTGATCGGTTGCCTTGAAGGATTCAAGGTGGCCGGCAGTGCCCAGTCAGTGGGTGAGCATACGACCAGCAGCGTGGTGCAGGCGATATTCGCGGTCATCCTGCTGGATGCCATTGCCGCCCTGTTTTTCATGGAGATGGGCTGGTGAACACGGGCAGTGACGGGCAGGCAACGGTGGACACGGTTATCCGGGTCAGGGGACTGTGCAACCGTTTTGGCAGCAACGTGGTGCACGAGAACCTGGATCTTGATGTCAACCGTGGCGAGATCCTGGGCGTGGTAGGTGGATCGGGCAGTGGCAAATCGGTTCTGCTGCGATCCATAGCCGGGTTGCGGCAGCCGGATGCCGGCACGGTTACCCTGGCCGGCGGTTCCGGTGACGTGGAACGTCATATCGGGGTGCTGTTCCAGCGGGGCGCGCTGTTTTCGTCGCTGACTGTCCTGGAAAATGTCGCCCTGCCACTGATCGAGCTGGCCGGACTGCGCCGCCAGGAAGCCAACGGGATTGCCAGGGTGAAACTGGCCCTGGCCGGCCTGCCGGCCCATGCCGGCGACCTGTGGCCGGCAGACCTTTCCGGTGGCATGATCAAGCGGGCGGCCCTGGCCCGGGCGCTGGCACTGGATCCGCAGATCCTGTTCCTGGACGAACCCACGGCCGGCCTTGATCCCATCGGGGCGGCGGCATTCGACCAGTTGCTGATCACCCTGCGTGATGCGTTCAGGCTTACCGTGTTCCTGATTACCCATGATCTTGATACCCTTTACACGGCCTGCGACCGGGTGGCGGTGCTGTCGCAGAAAAAGGTGCTGGTGGCCAGTACCCTGGATGTTGTAGCCGGTACCGACGATCCCTGGATTCAGGACTATTTTCACGGGCCGCGTGGTCGCGCCGCCTACCTGGACGCCAGCCGCCCCTGAGGATGCCGTCGGACACCCAATGGTGGCATCGCCCGGAACTGGATAGGTTGCCGGCATCAGAGAACTGTTATGGAAACACGAGCACATTACATTCTGGTTGGCCTGTTCACGCTGATTGCCGGTGCCGGCGCGCTGCTGTTTGCACTGTGGATGACCGGTGCCGGCGCGGCACGGGAGGTCAATACCTACGACGTGCTGTTTCGTGAACCGGTGTCCGGGCTGTCGGTGGGCAGTCCCGTGCAATACAGCGGAATTCGTGTCGGCGAAGTGGATCAGCTGTCCCTGGACCCCAGGGATCCGCGAATCGTCCTGGCCCGGATCGAAGTGCTGGCCAGCGTACCGGTGAAGGTCGATACCGTGGCCCGACAGACCCTGCTGAATATAACCGGCGCTTCGGCAATCGAGTTGAGTGAGGGGCTGCCGGAGAGCCCGAACCTGGCCGCATCCGCCGGCAATGTACCGGTGATCGAGGCCACGCCCTCGTCACTTTCCCAGTTGCGGGTAACCAGCGAAGAGCTGCTGGTCAGTGCTTCGTCCCTGCTGGAGCGCGCCAATCAGCTGTTTTCCGATGAAAACGCCCGGCGCGTATCCCAGGTTCTGGACGATGTGGATACGATAACGTCGGTGCTGGCCGAACAGCAGACCAATCTTCGTGTCGGTCTGGAAGGGCTGGCCGAGAGCAGTCGCTCGCTGAGCGGTCTGCTGCGCCGGGCGGACGACCAGCTTGCCCGCTATGAAGAGCCGGTGCTTGGCGGCCTGGCGACTGCCGTCGATGACCTGCGGCAGATCAGTCGCCAGCTGGACGTGCTGGTGGCCGACAGCACGCCGGCGATTACGGCGGGTATGCAGGGTATTGCGGAACTCGGTCCGGCAATCAGGGACCTGCGCAGTATCCTGGTGAATATCGACACCATGACCCGACAGCTGGCTGACGATCCGGCAGGTTTCGTTCTCGGCAGCGACAACATTCAGGAATACCGGCCATGAAAAAGTACCTGCTGCTGGTAGCGGTGCTGTGTTCGGCCTGCAATGTTCTACCGGAACGCGAGCCCGTGGCCCTGTACCGGCTGCCCCCGCCACTGCTGGAAAACTCCGCCACAGGTCCGTTGCTGTCCGCCCTGCGCATTGATCGGCCGGTGACCAGCGAGGCGCTGGCCGGCAACCGGCTGTTGATACTGACCGGGGACAACCAGTTTCAGGCGTTCGCCGGTATGCGCCTTGCGGCACCTGTACCCCTGTTGTGGCGCGACTGGTTGGTGGATGCCTTCTGGCGGGACGGCCGGACAGCCGGGCTCAGTGTTGCCAGCCAGGGACTGCGGGCGCCGCTGGAACTGGGCGGCGTGTTGCGCTCATTTCATGTGGACCTGACCGGCGCGCAACCGGCGGCGGTAATCGAGTTCGATGCAACGCTTATCGATACGGTAAACCGCCAGATCGTTGCCAGTCGCCGCTTTGAAACGCGACGGGTCATGGCCGTTGTCGAGGAGTCCGCAGCGGTGACTGCCCTGGGACTGGCTGCCAGCCAGCTGGTTGTCGAACTGATCGACTGGGTAGTGGGCCAGGAAGAACGCTTACTGCCCGGGCCTGATAAGGATTGACATCATGTCGCTGAATAAAATATCCGCAGTACTGCTGCTGTTGTCGGTACTGTCACCGGCGCTACTTGCCGCGGACAATGCCCCCATGGACGACGAGATCGATTACCTGATAGATGCCATCGCCGGGAATCGATGCACCTTTATCCGCAACGACCGGGAACTGGGCCGCAGGCAGGCCAGGCAACACCTGCGGTCCAAGGTGCGACTGAATGCGCACCTGATAGACAGCACGGAGGATTTTATCGAGAAAATTGCCAGCGCCAGTGCCACCACCGGTAAACCCTACCAGATAGCGTGCCGCGGCCAGCTGGTGGCAACTGCCGGGGCATGGTTCACGGCACGCCTGCTGGAATACCGTCAGGGCACATCACGCTGACAACGGGAACCGCCGATCTGCGCAGGCAGGGAGAAAACCCGGTCATTACGCGGTCTCTCAGTCCCCGGTGTGCAGGTTTCCGGTACTGCCTAGCGATTGGATGACCTCCGGGTGAAACGGGTGATCTGCCTCGGCAGTCCGCCAGGCTTCATCCAGTTGCTGCAGATAGCGTTGTGCCGTCTGCTGATCACCTGCCGCCGCCGCGGCCCGCGCCGCGCCAAGCAGCATGTTGGTGCGCCCACGGTAAATGGTCAGTCCTTGCTGAAACTGTTCCAGCGCCAGCCTGGCGCTGCCCCATTCCAGTAGGACTTCGCCCAGCAGCTCGCGGGTGGGTTTCACCGGCCGGGGCGGAATACCGATGAGAGTCACCGGCTGCCGGCTGTTCATGTCCTGGTTGACCTGGATTGATTCCCTGAGCAGCGCCAGTCCCGGTTGGTAATTGCCCGTGGCGACTTCGACAAGGCCGGCGATCTGCAGCCTGGCGATATCCGCTTCGGTGGCAGCGCCGGCAGCCAGGTCGTCAAGCACCGCCAGTGCTTCCCGGGCCAGGTCAAGATCACCACCGCGGACTGCACCGAGGCCCACGGCGGTCCACAGGTTTGCATGGCGCAGGTCGTGTTCCCTGGCCAGGTCGGCCAGTTCCGCGGCCTGCTGCCATTGTTCAAGATCGATGATCCAGCGGGCAAAGGTGTCAGCCAGCGGCGCCGCGATTTCCGCCGCACCGCCACTGGCATGAAAATCCTGCAGTATTCGCTGGCGAATACGCTGGGCCTCGCTGCCCAGGCCGGCCTGGAGATAGCCGTAGTTGGCAAAGCGCAGCAGGTGGCCGTAATTATGATCGTTCAGGTCCTGCAGCTGCCAGTCATGCTGTTCCACCCAGGCCATGGACGAGTCGAAGGCCCGCCGATTGGCCTCCGCGGTCTCCAGCCACATGCCGTGCTGAATATAGTAGTGCGACGGGATGTGCAGCGCTTCCGCCGCCTCGATGTCCAGTTGCTCCAAGTTATTCACGGCAATGACGCCCAGGTCGGTATTCACCGGATCGTCGGTACTCTGAATCAGGTAGCGGTTGGCGCCGGGATGGCGGGGATTGACGGCCAGCACCTCAAGTGACAGGGAGGCCATCAGGGAGCGGGTCTGTTCGCGGGTGTACTCCGGAAGGTTGATACGCATCAGCGACAGGGCATACCAGGCCTTTGCTTCGACGTCGTCAGGATAGCGGGCACTCAGGCGCCTCATGGCATCGGCATAGGCTTCCTGGCGTTCCTGGAAAGTCCCCTGGCCGAACAGCACTTCCACGGCGTCAAGGTAAGCCCGTTCCCGTGGATTGCGTGCCCTGGCTGCGCGGGTCGCCGGGTCCGGACCGAGACGGTTGAGAACCGCCCTGGCCTGGTCCGGGCGATGGATTCGCCAGATCGTGCGGTGATTGTTCATTGCTTCGCCCCAGTAGGCCATGACGAAATCCGGCTCCAGTTCCTGGGCGGCACGGAAATGTATTTCCGCGTCTTCGAACATATGCAGGTGCATGGCCGTCACGCCCTCGAGAAAGTGCTGTCGGGCGGGTCCGGTAATGGCAGTCGGGAAATCGATTCCCCAGTAGGCCGCCGGTTGCGCGGCAACCGGCCCGGAAAAGGACAGCGCCAGCGTCACGAGGGCGAGACCGGCCATAGCCCGGAAGAATTGGGGTACTGGTGCCCCGACCGTTGCTGTTGTTGTCATTATCATGGTCTCCTGATAAAGCGGTGCTGCCAGCCTGACAGCCCGGCAACGCGGAATTTCCCCCGGACAATCACAGAGCCTGTCGGGACGATGGGATGGTTCAGTTTTGACGACTGAAGCGTGGTACCCGCCGGCCGTCCACGATCACCGATTCCAGGAACATGTCCAGGGGCCTTACCCAGAGACCCCGGTCGCCATACAGGGGTCGGTAGACCACCAGCAGTTCCTCGGTCTCACTGTGCTTTGCCACGCCGATGACCTGGTAGGTACCACCTTTGTAATGACGGTACTCGCCCGGTTCCACGCTGCCTGCTGGTTCTGTCTGCACCGCTGCCCCTGTCGATGATGATGCCTGGTTTGTCCGGACCTCCCGGCACATGTTACGCCACCTGGCCACGCGGTGGAATCCCGGTCTGTGGGCCGGGCCGGACCTCCCTAAACCCCCAATAAACACAGGGTTTCTGCCGATGAAGCGTGCAGACCCGGAAAAGATAATCTGCTAGAATCCCGCGTCTTTCGGGTCTTCTGTACAGTGGCTGCACGATTACTGGCGGATTCGCGGGGGCTGATTCCCGCAATACCCGACTGATTGCCGTTTACGTCGTCCCGCCTGGCCGGTTTTCAATCGCCAGCAGTCTGCCAGCAGCACAACCTCGTTCAGGGCGTAGCGGACACTACGGGCGGCCGGGCACAGCGAAGCAAGTACACAGGATCGAATATGGAGTTGGTCGAAGAACAGCTGGAAGAACATCACCTGGACGAACGTCAGGTGCAGGACGTGGTTGTCCGTTTCGCCGGGGATTCGGGTGACGGGATGCAGCTGACGGGCACGAATTTCACCCAGGCGACAGCCCTGCACGGCAACGATCTGTCCACCTTCCCCGATTTTCCCGCGGAAATTCGTGCCCCGGCTGGGGCAACGTTCGGCGTGTCGGCGTTTCAGATCTATTTCGGCGCCAACGATATCACCACCGCCGGCGATGCTATCGACGTCCTGGTGGCAATGAACCCGGCTGCGCTGGTGACCAACCTGCCTAACCTGATTGACGGTGGACTGATAATCGTCGATTCAGGCGCATTCACCGCCAAGAATCTGGCCAAGGCCAAGTACCGGCAAAGCCCGCTGGAAGATGGTTCGCTGAACGAGTACCGGGTGCTGGATATTGATATTTCCAAGCACGTACTGGCAGCGGTGGAACCCTATAACCTGGGCCACAAGGCCGCACTGCGGTGCAAGAACATGTGGACACTGGGGCTGGTCATGTGGCTTTTCGATCGGGATCGTGCCGCCACTATAGAAGGGCTGAAAAAGAAGGTTGCCCGGCAGCCGGAGATTGCCGAAGCCAATATTGCTGCGTTGAATGCAGGACATGCATTCGGTGAGACCGCGGAACTGCCCTCCGGAATACATGTCTACAAGATCCCCAGGGCGAAGGTTGCACCCGGTACCTACAGAAACGTCACCGGAACCACCGCTCTTGCCTGGGGGCTGATTGCCGCCGGTGAACTGGCTGACATTGATATTCTGTTTGCATCCTATCCCATCACGCCGGCGTCAAATTTATTGCACGAGCTGTCCAACCGGAAGAACTTCCGCGTCAGCACCTTCCAGGCTGAAGACGAAATCGCCGCTGCCTGTGCCGCCATAGGCGCGTCGTTTGCCGGCAGTCTCGGCGTCACTTCCAGTGCCGGTCCGGGAATCGCCCTGAAAGCCGAGAGTATATCGCTGGCCGCCGCCACCGAATTGCCCCTGGTAGTGGTCAACACCCAGCGGGGCGGACCCTCCACCGGGCTGCCCACCAAAACAGAGCAGTCGGACCTGAACATGGCGCTTGGGGGCAGGCATGGTGATACGCCGATAGTCGTCATTGCCGCCAGCAGTCCCACGGACTGTTTCGACGTGGCGATCGAAGCGGCCCGGCTGGCCATCAAGTACATGACTCCTGTCATGCTGTTGTCCGATGGCTATCTCGCCAATGCCGCCGAACCCTGGAAAATTCCTGACGTCAGTTCGTTAAAGCCATTCCCGGTAAGCCATCAGCAACCGGTTGAAAACTTCATGCCGTCACTGCGTGATCCGGAGACCCTGGCGCGAGCCTGGGCCCGGCCTGGCACCGCCGGACTGGAACATCGTATTGGCGGTATCGAACGAAGTTTTGATACCGGGGATATCTCCTACGAACCTGCCAATCACCAGAAAATGACAGACCTGCGCAGGGATAAAATTGCCGGTATCGCCGAGGATATTCCTGTCCAGGAAGTGACCCTCGGTGAACCTGGTGGCAAGCTTGCCGTGGTCGGCTGGGGATCCACTTTCGGCGCCATACACCAGGCTGTCAAACGCTGCCGCGCGGAGGGACTGGACGTTGCCCATATCCAGATACGCTATCTCAGCCCGTTGCCCCGAAATCTTGGCGAACTGCTGCGCGGTTACGAAAAGATTCTGGTACCCGAGATGAATACCGGGCAACTGGTGAATCTGCTGCGGGCCGAATACCTGGTTGCAGCAGATGGTCTCAGCAAGGTTTCAGGACAGCCGTTCAAAATTGGTGAAGTCATGGCGGCCATCCACCGGGAATTCGAGGAGGACAGGTAACAGATGAACCAGGCGTTGCCCAAGCTTACACTGAAAGACTATGCTACTGACCAGGAGGTCCGGTGGTGCCCCGGATGTGGCGACTATGCAATTCTGAAAACCGTGCAGAAGCTGATGCCGGAACTCAACGCACCGAGGGAGAACCAGGTCTTCGTTTCCGGAATCGGCTGCTCGTCCCGATTCCCTTACTACATGAAAACCTACGGTTTTCACAGTATCCACGGCCGCGCGCCGGCCATTGCCACCGGCGTGAAACTGGCAAATCCCGATCTTGACGTGTGGGTAATAACCGGAGACGGGGACGGATTCAGCATCGGCGGTAATCATATGCTGCACGTGTTACGCCGGAACATCGACCTGCAGATACTGTTGTTCAATAACGAGATTTACGGATTGACCAAGGGACAGTATTCCCCCACGTCGAAAAAAGGCACCAGGTCTCCTTCCTCACCCGGCGGATCGATCGACATACCTCTCTCTCCCTGTGAAGTCGCTCTGGCTGCAGGAGCGACGTTTGTCGCCCGTTCAATCGATACCGAGGCCAGGCACCTTGCACCCTGCATCCGTCGCAGCTACGAGCACAAGGGTGCCGCGTTCGTGGAAATCCTGCAGAACTGCCCTATCTACAACGATGGCGTGTTTGAGCAGGTCAAGGACAAGAAAACCGCGGCTGACAGCCGAATCGAGGTTGAGCACGGCAAACCGCTGGTATTCGGTGTCGATGGCCAGAAGGGCATACGACTCAATACCAGGACACTGTCCCTTGAGGTGGTGGAGCTCAACAGGGACGGTATAGACCGCAATGACCTGCTGGTACACGACGAGGGCAACCGGGTAATCGCCCAGCTGCTCAGCACCATGTCCGGACCGGAGTTTCCGGTTGCAGTAGGCGTGCTTTACAGTGAACGCAAGGATGGTTACGTGGAAGAGACCGTGGAACAGCGGGAGACTATCCGCAGTCGTGAAAAGGGCGACCTGGAAGAGTTGCTGCACAGCGGCAATACCTGGCAGGTTGGTCAGGCAGAGTAAGCATGACAATCCGCTCCGGGGAAATTCACCGTACGGCGATGACAGTAAATTACGGATTTGCTAGTCTGACTGGCATCCGCGCGGCAAACTGCCGGTAGCCGGAACCCACCAGGCAGCAGGGAGTTCCGCAACGACGGCGCCGCATTCCCATGACGGAGATTGCTATGGCAGATAACAATAAAAACAGGAACGCCAGCGGCGATTCGCCTGTCGACCCGATTCGACGCACACTGCTGAAAAGCGCGGGACTTGCAGGAGCCGCGGTGGCCAGTGTCGGCGCAGCCGGCCAGGCGGTTGTGGTGGAAAGTGACGCCGCCAGGGCGAGTCGTCCCCGCAGCCGCGAAGCGCTGGAGGTGCTGACCGCTGCCGAAGCGGAGACGCTGGAAGCGATCACCGATCGTATTATCCCATCGGATGACAACGGTCCCGGGGCACGGGAAGCCAGGGCGGTGCACTACATCGATCGCTCCCTGGCGGCGGACAATGCCGCTTTCCGGAACAATTACGCTTCCGGGCTGGCGGCCCTTGACGATTTCTCCCGCAAGCTTCGCGGTCAGCCGTTTCACCTGCTCTCAGCAGAACTGCAGGACAGTATCCTGGTCACCGTCATCGAGGGCCAGGTTCCAGGCTTCAATCCCAGCGGCGGCGGTTTCTTCGATATGGTCAGGAATCACACTATCGAAGGCACTTTCAGTGATCCCTACTATGGCGGCAACCACGATTTTATCGGCTGGGATCTGTTGCGTTACCCGGGAGTCCGCATAGGGGCTTCAGAGAGCGACGTCGCGCTGGGTGGGCGGCTGGCACCTGCTCACCAGTCCGCTTACGACATCCCGACCTTCACCAAGATCATAGCAACGACCGGGAGGCGCGGCGATGGCGATTAATTTACCAGGCACCGACGTGGTCGTAGTGGGACTGGGGGCGGCCGGTGGTGTCGCTGTACTGCCTCTTACCCGGGCTGGTCTCGACGTTGTCGGCCTGGAGGCGGGCGGCTGGCTGAGCACCAGGGACTTCGCCCCGGACGAGTTGCGCAATAACAAGAGGAACTGGCCGCAAACCGTGCAGAAAGCTGCCCGGGAAGCGCCCACGGTTCGAGGCAACGCCAACAGTACGGCAGGCCAGGGTGGCCACCCGATGATGAATGCCGTGGGTGGTACCAGTATGCACTACTGGGCCCAGAGCTGGCGACTCAACCCCTGGGACTTCAAGGTGGTGAGCGAAACAACCCGCCGCTATGGTGCGTCAAAAATTCCAGCTGAATCCACCGTCGAGGATTGGCCGTTGGACTATAACGAGCTGGAACCCTACTACGATATCGTGGAACGAACGGTTGGGATATCAGGAAAGGCTGGAAATATCCAGGGCCGGATCGACAATCGCGGTAATATATTCGAGGGACCAAGGCAGCGGGAATACCCCATGAAGGCGCTGCGCAGCTCCCCCTTTACCGACTTGATGGGCGGCTCGGCCCGTAAGCTTGGTCTCAATCCGTTTCAGGGGCCGGCGGCTATCGCCACGGAACCCTACGACGGTCGATCACCGTGCCTCTATCACGGCTTCTGTAACAAGGGCGGCTGCCACGTGCAGGCCAAAAGTTCGACGGCTTTCACCACGGTCCCGAAGGCCATGGCAACGGGAAACCTTGATATCGTTACTCATGCCAGGGTGACCAGGATCGTCGTCAGCGACAGTGGCAGGGTAACCGGCGTTGAATACCTGCGTGGCAACGAAGTTTATTTTCAGCCGGCGGAAGCTGTGTTGCTGGCCAGTTACGCCTACGAAAACACCCGGCTCCTGCTGCTGTCAAAATCCAGCGCCTTCCCCAACGGCCTGGTCAACAACAATGGCCAGGTAGGTCGACATTACCTGTCTCACCACCAGGGCGCGCCGGTAACGGCCCTGTTTCCCGACGATTTGAAAAACTGGTATGGCTTGCCGGCCCAGGGCGTGGCAGTGGACGAATATGCCGACGACAACTTTGACCATGCCGGGGTGGATTTCATTGGCGGTGCCAATCTGTGGGTGCATACCGATCGGCGCCCGATGTCCGCGGCGCGCATGGGCACTTTCAACCTGGTTTCGCGAAACTGGGGGTCGGAGTGGAAAAAGTTCATTATGGAAAACGCCGATCGCACCAATACGGCCTATATCCAGAAAACCACCCTGCCTTACGAGCACAATTACCTTGACCTGGACCCCACGGTAAAAGATCCGCTGGGCCTGCCGGTAACCCGGATTACCGCACGTTACGGTACCAATGAATTGAAGATTGCCGGGTTTGCCCAGGAAAAAATGGAGCAGTGGTTCCTGGAGGCCGGCGCCATTCGCGTGGTTCGCAGTGGCCTGGGCAGCGTCATGGGCGCCAGCACTCATGCTTACGGAGGGACCCGGATGGGTGACAACCCGGAAACCAACGTCGTCGATCGCTGGGGTTTCGCCTACGAAGCACCGAACCTCGGCATACTGGGAGGCTCGGTGATGGGTACCAGCGGCGCCAGGAACCCCACGCTGACTGTACAGGCCCTGGCCTGGCGGACCGCTGAACGCCTGGTCGGTAACTGGCGCTCCATCACCTCGTAATCTCCACCGGTTGCCGGTGAATCTGCCAGTTCGCTTGCCCGCGCAGATCGCCGGATTCGCCTCTGATCGCCGCCGTCGGAAATATCCGCACCGACTGCCCGATGGCCGGTACTTTCCAGGCTGGAAAAAGTGAATCCGCCGGTTCCGCCAGTGCCTTATCCCGTCGCCCACGACAGAAACCGCCAAGGGCTGGAAACCGCCCCGGACAACCAATTTCAAGTCACTGAATTTGTGCTTAAAAAATCAAGCCAGGGCAAACCCTTGCAGGCCCCGGTCTGCCGCGGGTTTCGGCTTGACAGGCCCTGGTCTAAGTGGTTACATCGTGCCTCCGCCTTAACAAGAATGTAAAGTACTTCCAGAAGGGTAAAACTATGAAAATAAAAGGGCTGCTCGTAGCAATTGCAGTAATCATTGCCGGGTATTTTCCGGCGGACCGGGAAACCGGGCAAGCTCCCAATGTGGCATACGCCGCTGAAGCCGGTGACAATATTCCCCGAACACCCAGCGGCAAGCCTGACCTCAACGGCATCTGGCAGGTATTGATGAATGCCAACGACAACCTGGAACCGGCGCCACCGAAAGCAGCCTACCAGCTGGTACCAGGCGACTTTGTTCCAGTGCCCGCACCGGAAGTCGTGGCGCTGGGTGCAGTAGGTGCGGTACCGGCCACCTTCGGTGTCGTGGAAGGAGGAACTATCCCCTATCGTGCGGACGCGCTGGCCCGGCGTAATCAGAACCGGGAAAACTGGCTTACCAGCGATCCGGAGATCAAGTGCTATATGCCAGGTGTTCCCCGGGCTACTTACCTTCCGCATCCCTTCCAGATTTTTCAGAGCGAGAGTGCATTCTTTATTGCCTATTCCTTCGCCGGCGCCGTGCGCAACGTGTTTCTTGAAGACCCCGGACCCGCTCCCCTGGATTCCTGGATGGGCCAGTCCTTCGGCTACTGGGATGGTGATACCTGGGTGGTGGAAGTCACCGGTCTTGACGACCGGACCTGGTTCGATCGGGCCGGCAACTACCATTCCTACGAATTGAAAGTGACCGAGCGCTACACCATGGTTGATGAGAACGTCATCCAGTACGAAGCCACCATGGAAGATCCCCAGGTGTTCACCCGCCCCTGGACAATCAGCATGCCGCTTTACCGGCGTCTCGAGGAAGGTTATGAACTGCCGCAGTTCAAGTGTGTCGAGTTTGTCGAGGAACTGATGTACGGACGGTTTCGCAAAGGTGGCGAGTTTGAACAGCAACTGCGGGAAGAAATGGCAGAAGAGCTCGATCAGTAGGCTTAACGGCAGCTGAACGCATGCCCCGGGGAGTTCCCGTCTTGGTATTTCCCCGGGGCTTTATATACAATGGCCGTTATCTGGTCGCAAAACGCTTTCGCAATGCTGCGCACTCGTTTAGATTCAGGATTAGCCTGTATTAAAATAAATCGGTACTATTAAATCGGTACTATTAAACAGTTAAACAGTTCTTAAAACATGAGCATTCCAGTGGGCGGTCCGGCAAGCAAGAAAGACCCTGTCGGCCAGCCCGGGACAAGAGAGAGAAGGGGTAAGTCTATGAAAATCAAGTTACTTGCAGCAGCCGCTATTGCCGCGGCCGGTGTCCTCGCCCTCGAGACACCTGCCACAGCGCACCACGCTTTTTCTGCTGAGTTTGACGCGAACCTGCCTGTAAGACTGGGGGGGCCGATCACCCGTGTTGAATGGATCAACCCTCACACCTGGATTCACCTGGACAACAATGATCCGGAAAGCACCGAGGATCCAGGTCCGTGGATGGTAGAGGGCGGTACGCCAAACACCCTGCTGCGTCGGGGCATCAATCGCAACTCCCTGCAGCTTGGCACGGATATCGTTGTTACCGGCTACCAGAGTAAAGATCGTCTGTGCGAGCCGACCTGCCGTGCCAATGGCCGCGACATCACGTTTCCGGATGGCCGCAAACTGTTCATGGGCTCTTCCGGTACTGGTGCGCCCCGTGACGGCTCCGATCCCACTGGTAACTAGAATCTGCTGAATTCAGGCTGATCGGGCCCCGGTCTGCCTGAACGCTATCAAGCTGGATTGCCAGGGCCCACTTCGCTGCGGCGGGGTGGGCCTTTGTTTTGTCCGCAATTCCGTGGTCCTGCACGTGAGTGCGCAGCCAGGGGCAGGAATTCCGAAGAGAGCCCGGAAATAATCCGGGACTACTGTGCCGCGATTGTGGTCAGGGGACAATTTCCGGAAACGTGGAGGACACCGGGTCCAGTTCCCGATCGTATTCCACGCTGCCGCTGAAGACCGTCGAGTTGTAGTAGAAGCCGGCGGTGTAGAGCCTGACCTCGATATCCCGGCCACTGCGGTTCTCCCAGAACCAGCCATGAATTCCAGTGAACGGTGCGTGGTAGCTGCCGGTCCGGGCAGCCGCGGTCCCCTGTGCAAAACTCTCGGCGTAGTCCTCTCCGAGACCGGCCGGCTCGGCGTGCATATCGAAGTAGAGCTCGTCATCGGCCTCCCAGCTGAACACCAGGGGAGCGTCCACATCCATGCTGTACTTGTATTCGACCGACTGAAAAGGCTCCAGGTAAAACTCGACGAAGTCAGTGCGATGGGGCTGGAGCCGGTTTTCCAGGGGCTGTTCTTCACCGGTGGATAGTCCCGTGATTCCCAGCAGCTGGCCAATTCGCAGTGGATCGTAGCCGAATTCAGCCGGCAGGATGGCTGCAAACAGCACGACCAGCGCGATTCCCGCCGCGGTGAGGCAGGCTGTCAACAGCGCCCTGGGCGACGGTGCCAGCCTGGGTTGCCCGTTGCTTTCCATGATATTTCCTTGGAGTTAATCAGAGGTTTCTTAAAGGTAGACCGGGACAAGAAAGAAAGCCGCCAGCTGGTAGCCGGCCAGCAGAAAACCTCCCGTCATCAGTGCTGTGTTGGTAGTGAACGCGTGCTGCAGGTAGCTGCTACTGGTCCGCCACGCACTGAGAAACAGGAAGATTGCGGACAACGCCAGAACCTGGCCGATTTCAACGCCGACGTTGAAGCTGAGAATATTGGTGACCAGTCCGTTGTCGGACAACTCGTATTCCTGCAGCTTGGTGGCCAGGCCCAGCCCGTGAAACAGGCCGAAAACGAAAACTGCAATCCGGGTGTCGGGCTGGAACGGCAGGAGTCTGAAGCCGCCGAGGTTTTCGAAGGCCTTGTAGACGATGGACAGCCCTATTACCGCATCGATCAGGTAGGCATTGACCTGCCAGTTGGCCAGTACCCCCGCCAGTAGCGTAATGCTGTGGCCAACGGCAAACAGCGTAACGTACTGCACGACGTGACGGGGTCGGTACAGGAAAAAGATTACGCCGGCGAGAAACAGCAGGTGATCATAGCCGGTCACCATGTGCTTCGCGCCCAGGTAAATGAAAGGCAGGATTGCCGGACCATCCACGCCCAGCACAAAATTTGCGTCGTCACTGGCTATGGTGTGAGCCAGGGCCGGGACCGCGAACAACAGCCCGCCCAGGACCACCAGCCAGCCGGTCGCTGGTGACAGCTGACGCCGGCGCATCAGGGATCTCCGCTGGGTTGACCGTCTTCCACGAACCGCGACACGATGTCCGGATTGTAGGACTGGTGACAGGCTCGACAGACGCTGTACAGCTGGGCGCCGGCCTGGAAAAAGTCCTCCTTGTGCCGACGCTGGGCAGCGTCCATCGCCATCAATCCGGCATCGACCATGCCCTCCGCGTAGATCATCCAGGCGTCTTCATCCTCGGCCCGTCCGGGCAGCGCCAGCAGGTTACCGGATTCCGCCACCACGGCCGCCTGGGCGCGCACAAAGTCCCAACCTTCGTCGGTGATGGGATAGAGCTCTTCGTAACCGGCGGCACTTTCCACCCAGCCGGCGTTATCCCACAGCGAATCCGCCGCGGGTTCCAGCACCAGGGTCATCAGTTCAGCCATGGGCAGGGTGGTATTGAAGCTGCCGCCGGACCCACTGCCGTCAGAGGACTGCTCCGCTGGCGGTGAGCAGGCGACAAGCAGACTGGCGGCTGTTATCAGCAGCAGGCTCTCGAGGATTGAGCGCAGGGGAGTAGTCATATCGGGTGATTCCTCAGATTGCGGAACTGGTTGTGTATTATCGACAACAATGCCGGTGACCGGGCATCTGTTCTGAATATTAAGTATGATAGGCCTATTATTGGAGTTATTGGCGGAAAGTTAAACCCCGGATGATCAAGGAATCGACAGTTAACCGCGTAGCTATCGCCAGGGCAGGGCCATGGTCCCTCCTGCTGGTGTCAGCCCTGTTGCTGTTGCTGGTGATGCCTGGCGCTGGCGCCCAGTCCGGCGTTGACATTCAACGGACGCCGGACCGTGGCCTGCATCCGCGCATGCTCCAGGATGACGCCGGTAATGTGCACCTGCTGTATTTCCGCAAGCGCAACAGCAACCCCCGTTCCCGGGAAGGCGATCTTTTTTATCGACAGTATGATGCGGCCTCGTTTGACTGGGGGCCGCCACGACGGGTATCCAGCCAGTCATTCAATCACGCCGACCCAATCTATCGCGCCAATTTCGCGGTGGACGGCGACGGTCGTGTCCACGTCGCCTGGTACCAGTCCAGACCATCCCGGTTTTTCTATACCCGGTCCGATCCCGGACGCACTGCTTTCGAGCCACGTCGCAGCCTGGTGGAAGTCAATCTGGAAGGTATCGATGCCGGTGCGGATATTGCCGCTTCCGGGTCCGGAGTTGTCGTCAGCTGGGCAGCCGGTGAGCTGGTCCGTGAGCACGAAAGAACCGTCTATGCCCGGATTTCCAATGATGGTGGCGAAACGTTTTCCCCCGAGTATGCCGTCGGCGATACGGCGCTGGGAGCCTGCGCCTGCTGCAGCCTGGCACTGGAGTACGAGAATCCCCATCGGTTCGTGATCGCCTACCGCTCGGCCATCGACGGTATTGGCAGGCATATGCAGCTATTGACCGTGGAGCAGTCTCCCGGATCCGCGATCAACACTGACTATGCGCCGCTGCATGACCTGCAGAAATGGGAGCTGTCGGCCTGCCCGGTCAGTACCAACGACATCGGCAGGGATTACCAGCAGCACAACTGGCTGGTATTTGAAACGGAAAGCCGTATCGTGCAACTGAATCTTGATGCAGGCGGTGTCCCTTCGCGGGTCGCAGAACCGGCCACCCGGACCCGCCAGAAGAATCCGGCGATTGCGTTCAGCAGTGACGGCTACAAGCTTATCGCCTGGGGTGAGGGGGTAAGCTTCACCCGTGGCGGCACGCTGAACTGGCAATTGTTCGACAACGAAGGAAACGCGGTGCCGGCGCCGGAACAACCGCCCATCAATATCCCCGACAACAGTGCCCCCGCCGTGTCGATCACGCCCAACGGTTCGTTTCTGATTCTTTACTGAGGAACCGCTGATATATCAGGGGTTCCTTAATCCCTGCCCCACGCAAACCGGTCAGGGTGTCGAGCCACCACGGTTCATCGACAGGCGATCACTGCGGCAGGCGACGAAATTCCGGTGTTGCCTGTTGTCTGATCAGCTCCAGCTCAAGCTGCTGAAACTGATCCCGGGTCTGTTGTTGAAGCCGTTGCTGCTGTCGCAGCCGGTTATCCATGAGACGTTGCCGCTCGGCCTGTAGCAGGATTTCCTGTCTGCTGCGGTGCAGTTCGACCTGCAGTTCCCGGGACAGGACACCGCCGCCGGTCGAAGCGGTTTTGACAAGCGCATAGGCAGGTACAATATTTTCCGTGGTGCGCGCCAGGGCGTCGGTCCCGCACCAGTATTCGACGTCGATCATCAGCTGCAGGTTCTCTGCTTCCGTATTCCGGGTTGCCGCCAGGTTGTCCGGAGATTCAACCTGCATGGTGACAAATGCATCCCGCCACCGCCTGGCAGTGGCGCAGCTATTGATGTAGGTCACCAGGAGCTCACCATCCAGTGCATGGCGAAACCCGGTACAGGATCCGGTACCGGCCTGCTCTTCCAGGCAGGTGCCGGCCAGCTCGTCCAATTGCACCAGGGCTTCCCGCGCCAGGGCAAGGCTCTGTCCGACATCCTCCCCGGCAGTCTGGGACCAGGCAAGCGAAGTCGCGCCGGTCAACAGCATGATCAGCAGAGCATGGCTGGACGGCATTAACCTGTAACTGGCCCGGTGTCCCATTACGGCTACTCGTATCCCGCTTTTTTGAATCGTTTGTCCCATTTCTTGAAGCGCTTGCGGCAGTATTTCTCGAACTGCCCGTAAGTGGAAAAGAAGTACTCCGAGGCTTCCTCGATGGATTCGTCGAATTCACAGTAATCATTGTCGTACTCACGACACACCATGGGACGCTCATCGTAAATCTGGCAGACACCATGTTCGCCAAGATGATCGCAGGCACTGTGCACATGGAGGAACCACCCGTCCGCATCCTTGAAAATGTTTATATTCTCATGGGATACCTGCCACAGCAGGTGATCAAAATCGTAAATGGATTTGGGCGCAGGGATTTTCTGATTGATGGAATTGCAGCAGATGGACTTCTTGCACTTCGCGCATTTTTTATCAATGGACACTGCCTTGCTTTCCGTCACGTCGACAGTGTTGATCCTGTTTCTCGAGTTCATGGGTGTCGCTACCCGGTAATGGCGATTAAAGCCACAGTTTACCAGCTGCAGGCCACGATAGCAGCCGGCCTCAGCCCCCGAACCAGGGTTTCCCTGGACATCACCGGATTTTCCGGCTGGCGTCAAGTCAAGGGTCAGACCGGTACACTGTCTGCCGGCTGACAGGCGGGCCCGGGTGGCGCTTTGCCTTTACAACACCGGGCGCAGTAGCGAGAATGAAACCCTGGCTGAAGCAGCACAGACAACGACAACCAGACTGATAAAGGTCACCATACCGTGCCTCTGAACCTGAACAGATTGTTGCCAACAGCGCTGATGTCCGGCGTGGGCATGTTCGTCCTGGCGGCGTGTACGCCGGACGGAGTCGGTCGGGACCCGGTGGAACTGCCGGGGACCGTCAATGGCACCGGGTCGGGGCCGCCGCTGGAACTGGAAACCGTTTCCACCAAGCCGTGGCTGGTCACTGGCGATGACGTGCTGATCCGCGTCAGCTGGCCGGGATCCCAGGTGCCGGACATCACGCTGGAACTCAACGGTGAAGACGTGACGTCAGTCTTGCGGCCTGAATCCGTTGATGCCGCCGGCAGTATGCTGGGGTTGGTTACCGGGTTG
>Ga0070726_10001707_pt1 | contig 21422 bp, 13 predicted proteins | sample tdAd471_FD_67275 | JGI IMG/M metagenome (GOLD analysis project Ga0070726, IMG submission 67275) | Marine sediment microbial communities from the Atlantic coast under amendment with organic carbon and nitrate - tdAd47.1 | ecosystem: Environmental > Aquatic > Marine > Coastal > Sediment | place... | reverse complement strand
ATCATGTGTCTTCCGGGGAAGTCCCGTTCTATACGTTCTTTGATATGTTTTTCCACACAGTTCAACTCCATGGGAGGTAGAAAGTGACTATCGGGAAGCTGTGGCAGTCCAAGGGCTTCGCCACTGATACCTGCAAACTTTTCTACATAAGTATACCAAGGCTCCAAATCTTTATAACGGATGGGCCAATCCACTCCATGTCCATCCTTGGCATTAGCTTCAAAGTCCATTTCGCTCCAACGGTAGGTCTGTTTGCCCCACAAGAGCGAACGACCGCCCATTTGGTGTCCCCGTATCCAAAGGAATGGTTTAACCTCGGTATATGGATTTTCCTCGTCGTTAGCATAAAAATGTTCGGTGTCTTGGCCTATAAAACCTGACCGTATGCCTTTATAGTGTTTTTTTTGTTGTTCAGGAGTTAATCCTCCCCGAAGCTCCATATCCCAAGGGTCTAGATTGGCGGTAGTGTAATCTTTTGGATGTTCCACGACAGGCCCCCGTTCTAAAACAAGGGTCTTCAATCCTTTCTCGCAGAGCTCTTTAGCTGCCCAACCACCGCTGATTCCCGAGCCGATTACTATGGCATCGTAGGTGTGTTTAGGGTCGGCATCAATATTGAAATTTGGCATTCGTATATTTCGTTTAGATTTTAAAGGTTGAATTATTCAACAATTTCTTGTGGTGAGTTTGATTTTTTTCATGGCTTTTCAGCCTTTTCCATCTTTTTTGTGTTGAAACTGTACAGATAGGGTGCCTTGTTTGCGGCTCCAGTATATAGTTTTTCGTGCCGTTTTAAAATATCCATGCCTAACATTTTACGTTGAAATGTAGTACGACGAAATTCTTTGTTTAAAATAATTTCGTAGACCTTTTGTAGTTCTTTCATCGTAAATTTTTCGGGCAACAGATTTTCCCCTATAGGTTTCTTGCCCAGATCATGCTGGATGGATTCCAATGCTTTGTCAACAATTTCCGCGTGGTCTATCATTAACTTTGGGAGCTTGTTAATGTCGTACCAATTGATTGAATCCGAAAATTTATCTGGGGTAGGTTGCACTTGGTTGTAATTGATCAGCGCATAATATCCTACAGTGATGAATCTATCAAGGACCCAATGATCGGATGTTAAGGTGTACCCTTTTCCGGCAGCAATCTTTTTAAAGGGGTAGGAACTGTCTCTGTTTTTTTTTCCAAAGGTGTGAAATTGTTCCAAATGGATTTTTTCTAAACCCGTTCTTTCCCGCACTCCTCTTTTAACCGCATCGTACAAATCTTCATCGCGCCGAATAAATCCTCCAGGCAATGCAAACTGACCGGAATTTTGATATTCCAGTATCAAAATCTTCAATTCTTTACCTGTAAAACCTAGGATTACGGTATCATAGGCAAGGTTGGTTATATGGTCTTTTTCGATTGGTAACATTTTGTAAACATCGTAAAATTTACATCAAAAAAATATAAAAATAAAAAAAAGAGCAACTTATTGTATCATTTTGATACAATGAATGGTCTTATCTTGGGAATGTTCAATTTTACTTCGACCGATATTTAAACAGTGGCCATGTTTAGGTGCTTTTGGAAACCTATGATTGCATATATATAGATTGATAAAATCAATTACATCAACAACTCCTAAATTCAATTATAAATATGTTGTAGGAATTTCTTAAAAAATCAGTTCAATGTCCTAAATCGAAGTAGCCACTAATTAGGTCTCAAATTCACCTTGTGTAAAAATAACAATTAATCGCATATTTGTTGTAAATTTAAAGGCGACTTGCAGAGCATCCAATAAGCTATAAAGTAAGGTGGATGCTCAGCCTAGGCATATTAACGTTTTCTTAGCATTGGCATTTTTATATTTTCAAAGTACTCATTTTATCATTTTGAATATTTAATGTTAAAATATTGTCAATTCTAAAATTTTACCTATTATTGTTCCTGATTGAGACAATATGCACGGTCTCGATTATGGTAAATAACTAAACTAAATAGACTATCTATGAATCAAAACAGATTTAAAGTTTTGACAAGATTGTCTGATTGCTTTAAAGCTTTTCAGGCTCTCTTTTTGTCAATGACAATGATGCTGGTGGGTGGATCTGCAATGGCAGCGGCCCCAGACTTGGATGAAGCTACTTCACCTCCTTACCAAATTACCATTACGGGAACCGTTGTGGATAACTTTGGAACTCCACTACCCGGAACAAATGTTATTGTAAAGGGTACTACCAACGGTACGCAGACGGATTTTGATGGAAATTACTCCATTACGGCAGCTTCGGATGCTACTTTGATTTTTTCTTACGTAGGATTTAAGACCATTGAAATTCCAGTAAACGGCAATACTACGATCGATGTAACCATGGAAGAAGATGCCGCAGCCTTGGATGAGGTGGTGGTAACAGGTTATGGTACACAAACAAGAGGGGAATTAACAGGATCTGTGGCAACAGTTGATGTTGAGGAAGCCACAAAAACTCCTGTTGTAAACGCCGCAGAAGCCTTACAAGGTAGGGTGGCAGGTGTTACAGTTACCAATAACGGTGCTCCTGGTTCAGCTCCAGTAGTTCGTATTAGGGGTTTTGGTACAGGTAATAGTAACGACCCTCTTTATATTATTGATGGCGTTCAGACCGATGACCCAGGTATCTTAAACTCAATTAACCCAGCGGATATCGAGCAATTTAACGTACTTAAAGATGGTGCTGCCGCTATTTATGGTGCAAGGGCATCCAATGGTGTTGTCATTATAACCACTAAAGGAGGTGGTTATAACCTTAACACCGCAAAAGTTTCTGTTGATTTGCTTACAGGATTCTCCGTAGTAACGAATAAGCCAGATATGCTAAACCCACAGCAACATGGAGAAATGCTTTGGCAAAGTATCCTGAATGATGGTGGAACGCCTTCGCACCCACAATATGGTGACGGTGCAAGTCCGGTTGTTCCTTCCACTATTCAAGGTGTTCCTGTAACTATGAATGTTAGACCAGGTGGTACCGATTGGGTGGATGAAATCTACAGAAGTGCCATTACGCAAAACGCTTCCATTACTTTGGAAAATGGTAATGAAAAATCAAGATTTCTCTTCTCTGCTAACTACTTAAACCGTCAGGGTGTTCAAATCCATACAGGATTTAAAAGAGGGACGGTACGATTGAACTCAGAGTTTAAAATCGGTGATAGAATTCGTATCGGGCAACACGCCAACATTTCTTTCGATAGAAGAGCTGGTGGGCAGTCATGGTTCAATTTTGCACAAAGAATGTCTCCTTTGGTGCCAGTTTATGATACTGATGGGAACTTTGGTGGTAACTACAGTAACGATACAGGACTATCCAACCCTAACAACCCTGTGGCGGAAGCTACTCGTCAAAAAGATGACTATGCCAAGACACTCAGGGTATTCGGTGATATTTATGCTACATTGGACATTATGGATGGATTGCAGTTCAAAACATCCTTCGGTGGTTCCATTAGAGCTTACAACGACAGACGTTTTAGGGCGTTGATTCCAGAATCATCTGAGCCTATTGCCACAAATACATTGAGAGAGGCCGATCAAGACAACTACGAGTGGGTATGGACAAACACCTTAAACTATAACAAGTCTTTCGGAGATCACAAGATTAATGCTCTAATTGGTATTGAGGCTTTGGATAATCAGGCAAAAGGAAAGGAAATTACTAGAAACGACTATTTTTTCGAAACACCTGACTATTATTTGTTGAGCAATGGTGGTGGTGCACCAAACGTGGCTTACGCCTATGACAATGCAAATTCTTTGTTCTCTTTGTTCGGAACGGTAAATTATGACTATGATGGTCGTTACTTGTTGACTGCTACCGTACGTCGTGATGAATCCTCTCGATTTTTGGGAGACAATAAGAGTGATACCTTCCCATCTTTCAGTGCTGGTTGGGTAGTGAGCAACGAATCCTTTTGGCCAACAGACTCTTTCGTGAGCCGATTGAAGTTGAAAGGTTCTTGGGGACAATTGGGTAACCAGACACTTCCGGTGAACAACCCAACCATCAATATTTCTGTATTGAGCGAGCAATATGCAAATTATGTTTACACAGGTAACGGAGGCCCATCACAAGGTGCGTTATTGTCTGCTGCGGGTAACCCTAATTTGAGATGGGAAACCAGTGAAACCACCAACTTCGGTGTTGAACTTGGCTTCTTTGACAACAAATTGAATGTTTCTGCAGAATATTTTAAAATCAAGACAAAGGATTTGATCAACCAGGATGAACAATTGTTCAGTTCAACAGCTATTGATGCAGCTCCACCGTTCGTGAATCTTGGTTCCATTGAGAACACAGGTGTGGATGCTACTTTAAGCTATAGAGATCAAACGAACTCTGGCTTTAGCTATGGTATTGACCTTAACGTCTCCCATTACAAAAACGAAGTGGTGGATTTGATCAGTGCCTTCCAAACAGGTTTCGGAGGGTTTAGAACCACGGGTACTGTTACAAGAACACAAGAGGGGCAACCGCTTTCATCATTCTACGGTAGAGTAGTTGACGGCATTTTTGCTTCGGAAGCAGAAGTTACAGCAGCTGCAGATCAAGGATTTGCAACTCCTGCCGATGGTGTTGGAAGGTTCAGATATGCTGATTTGAACGATGACGGTGTGATCAATGATGACGATAGAACTTTCATCGGATCGCCTCACCCAGATTTCACTTATGGTATTAACTTGACAGCTGCCTATAAAGGTTTTGATATGTCTGCGTTTTTCCAAGGGTCGCAAGGGAACGAAATATTCAATAACGATAAAGTTTATACTGACTTCCCAACATTCTTCAATGCAAACAGAAGTGTAAGGGTTTTGGATTCTTGGACTCCAGATAACCTAGATGCCGAATTGCCGGCGTTGAGCCAGAGTATATCCAACAATGAAGGTAATGCAAACTCCTTCTTTGTGGAAGATGGATCTTATATGAGATTGAAAAACCTTCAAATTGGTTATACTTTTAATGAGCAAGTTTCCAGTTATTTAGGAATGAATAGTGTTCGCTTCTACCTGCAAGGTACCAACTTGTTCACCATAACAGGTTATGATGGAGTTGACCCTGAGCTACAACCTAGATTTGAAGGTGGTGCCATTGACAACTTGACCATTGGTGTTGCGGATAACAACTATCCTTTAGCTGCAATTTATTCTTTCGGAGTTAATCTAAAATTTTAAAAAAATGAAAAAGAAGTTATTATTTACAACAATGCTGGCAGGTCTATTGCTATGGGCCTGTAGTGAAGATTTCACGGAAAAGCCGGCCACTGGTGCGCTCTCGGATGCAGCGCTTCAAAATGCTTTGGGCGTTGACCTAAAGTTGACCGCGGCTTATTCCGCTATGGACGGAGAACGTATTAATGCGCAGGGAGAAGCTGTTTCTCGTGGCGGAGACAACTGGTGGACGGATGTGGTATCGGATGATGCCCACAGGGGAAGTACCGATGGAGATAACACGGAACTATTCCAGATAGAAACCTTGGACTGGCAAACTGGTAACAGTTGGTTCCTGGGAAGATGGAGCGGACTTTATGCTGGTGTAAATCGCTGTAATGCCGTATTGGACCTGATCAGTCAAATTGAGGAAGGGGACTTTACCCAACAAGAAGGAGAAGCATTATTCCTTAGAGGTTATTACAATTTTGAGCTTCAGAAACATTATGGTAATCCACCCTTTCTTTCTGTGGAGAATTTAGTGAATACAGAGTTCAATCAACCAAACCCAGGTCCAATATGGGCAGAGATTGAAGCTGATTTTCAAGCTGCTGCTGATGCGCTGGGCGACGATATTATCGTAGGTAGAGCCAATGCTTGGGTGGCAAAAGCCTTTTTGGGCAAAGTTTATTTGTACCAAGGAAAATATGACCAAGCCTTGCCATTGCTCAACGATGTGATCAATAATGGACCATATTCTTTAAATGAGCAATTCGTGGACAACTTTAACCTTGCTGGTGAAAACGGTCCTGAATCTATGTTTGCCATTCAGTTCGCTGCTGATGATGGACGCTCTTTTAATGGTAATGGTACAGGTACGTTGAACTTCCCAGGGGGTGGTCCATTGGGTACTTGCTGCGGGTTTTATCAGCCAACACAAGATTTGGCCAATGCTTATCAGACAGACGGTTCTGGATTGCCATTATTGGATTCCTACGCTGCAACTGATGTAACCAATGATTATGGAATCAATAGTGATGAACCTTTTACCCCTCATACAGGACCATTGGATCCACGTATTGATTATACCATTGGTCGAAGAGGTATTGATTATAATGGTTTTGGTCTAAACCCTGGAAAAGAGTGGATTAGAGCAACCTTTGGTGATATTTCAGGACCTTATTTGCCTAAAAAGAATTTTTATCAAGCGGACGAGGTGGATGCCCAACGCGGTACAGGTGGTTGGGGATCGGACTGGTCCGGTATCAACTATAACGTAATGCGTTTTGCAGATGTATTGTTGATGGCCGCTGAAGCAGCTGTTGAACAATCCAGTCCAAATTTACCTTTGGCATTGGAATACGTAAATCGTGTACGAAACAGGGCCAAAAATATGAACTATGTTCAAACTGTGGATGGAACTGGAGATGCTGCCAACTATCAAATTGAGCCTTATGCTTCTTTTGCAAGTCAGGATTTTGCACGACAAGCTATCCGTTTTGAGCGTCGTTTGGAATTTGGTATGGAAGGACATAGATTGTTCGATTTGAGAAGATGGGGCAATGCTCAGCAAACCATCAATACCTATATCCAGAATGAAGCAGATGATTTTGATCAAGCTAGTTATGGAACCAAATTTAGGTCCTATGAACCAAGACATGATTTATTCCCGATTCCTGTGAACGCAATCGACCAGAGCGGTGGAGTGTTGACACAGAATCCAGGGTACTAATAATAATGAGTAGTCTGAGTTAGTTTAATTTAATTCAAGTAAATAGGTTGTCAATTCATTTTGGCAACCTATTTTAATTATGGATACCTCCTGTTAATTAAAAATTAATCGTTCTTAATCGAACATTAATCGTAATTCGTTCCACAACAGTATTCGAATTTGTAAATTTAATATGTGACACCGTGCGTCAGTTTTAAAAATGACTAATTTCCCGAGCACAAACGGTGGTCTTACAATTTACAACCAATTGCACCTAATCAAATAATTTTGGCTAACCCATAAAAAAACTTCAGCACTGTGACTAAAAGGTATATTTTAATTGCACTAGCTTCACTACTGGTGGTTTCTTGTTCCAAGAAAAAGGAGGACACGCTCTTCACCAAGGTTTCATCCGATCATTCCGGTATTACCTTCAACAATAAAATCGTTGAGACCGACAGTTTCAACATTCTTACTAGCGAGTATATTTTTAACGGGGGAGGAGTCGCCGTTGGGGATTTTAACAACGATGATAAACCCGATCTTTTCTTCACGGGGAATCAGGTAACCAATAAACTATATCTAAATCAAGGTGATTTTAAATTTAAGGATGTTACCAAAGCATCCGGTGTGGAAGCAACGGATAAATGGAAGACTGGTGTAGCGGTAATCGATATAAACAACGATTCACTTTTGGATATCTACATATGTGCCGCTATGTACGAAAGCCCTGAAGAAAAGGCCAATATGTTATATATAAACCAAGGCGTGGATGATGACGGTGTCCCTGTTTTTAAAGAGATGGCCAAAGAATATGGCGTTGCCGATACCGGTAACAGCATGAATGCAGCCTTTATAGATTATAACAAAGATGGCCTCTTGGATCTCTACGTGCTCAACAATGTGGACATTCATATTCTACCTGCAAATTATAGGGAAAAAATTACGGATGGATCATCCAAGAGCAATGACCGTTTATACCGAAATAATGGAGACAATACCTTTACCGATGTAACCATAGAAGCGGGTATTACCATTGAGGGGTATGGCCTTGGCGTGGCCATTTCCGATTTGGATTACGATGGTTGGCCCGATATTTATGTGAGCAATGATTACTTGAGCAACGATATCATGTATATCAATAACGGGGATGGGACATTTACCGATAAGATCAGTGACTTTGTAAAGCATCAAAGTAAATTTTCCATGGGTTCCGATATAGCGGACTTTAATAACGATGGCTACCTTGATATTCTTACCTTGGACATGCTCGGGGAAACCAACTACAGGCTAAAAACCACCATCAAAGTAACCAAGTACAATGATTATTATATGAATGAAAAGTATGGGTACGATTATCAATATATGCGTAATATGCTTCAGATGGGCCAAGGTCCCGATATGCCGTACAGTGAAATCGGTCTTATGGCCGGAATAGCCAAAACCGATTGGAGCTGGTCACCACTTTTTGTGGACGCAGATAATGATGGTCGCAAGGATATTTTGATCACCAATGGTTTTCCAAGGGATATTACCGACCTCGATTTTGGTGAATTCAACTTTAATGTTCAAAAATATCTTACCCCATCTCAAATATTGGACTCCATTCCAGTGGTGAAAATACCCAACTACGCTTACCGAAATGAAGGCAACGGCCAGTTCAAGGATGTTGGTGAGGAATGGGGGCTGAGCATCCCATCTTTTTCCAACGGAGCTGCTTTTGCCGATTTGGACGGTGATGGAGATTTGGATTATGTGGTGAACAACATTAACGACGAGGCATTCGTCTTTAAGAATAATCTGGACGCTGAGAACCAAAAAGACAGGAATTTTCTCAAACTGGACTTAAAAGGGCCAACAAACAATCAGGCGGCTTTGGGCACCAAGGTGGCCATACGGTTTGAGGACGGTACCTTTCAATATTACGAGCATCAGTTGAACAGGGGTTATTTATCTACGGTGGAGGGAATGGCCCATTTTGGTTTGGGACCACAAAAATCAATTGCATCCCTCGAAATAGTATGGCCCGACGGGAAATTCCAAAAGTTAACGGATGTACCAACGAATCAAACATTAAAAATCAATCATGGTGATGCATCACCCTTAAATGGTAAACAATTGGCATTTCCGTTGGCACCAAAACAATCCAACCCCCTATATCAGGAAATATCAAAGGAGGTTGGCGTTAATTATGTCCACGAGGAAACCGATAAGGCCGATTTTTATGTGCAACCTACCTTGCCCCACAAACTGACCCAAAATGGTCCCCGCATTGCAAAAGGGGATTTAAACGGTGATGGATTTGAGGATTTTATCATAGGAAGCTCTTCTGGCCATTCTCCAATGATCTTTATGCAAGACGCGAAAGGTTCATTTACCGGTACTCCCTTGTTCGATGATGAAGACAATAAAATGCGGGAAGAGACCAGTATCTCACTTTTTGATTTGGAAAATGACGGGGACCTGGATATTTATATGGTTGCAGGCAGTAATGAATTCGATTTGGATTCGCCCTACTATCAAGATTACCTGATGATCAATCAGGGCAACGGAAAATTCATGAGGGCAATGGATGAGTTGCCAAGTATAAACTCAAGTGGTTCAGTTGTGACAGCAGAAGACTTTGATGGTGACGGTTTTGTGGATCTTTTCGTTGGTGGCCGTACCCCGTTTTCCCAATATCCCAAACCAGATGATTGCTATTTGTTGAAAAACGAAAACGGCACACTGGTAGATGTGACCGATATGTATAGCAAAGCGTTGCGAAACCCCGGAATGATCACCGATGCCATATGGGCCGATTTGGATCAGGATAATTTGAAGGATCTTGTTTTGGTCGGCGAGTTTATGCCTGTAACCATTTTTATGAACAAGAAGGATTCCTTTCAGCAGTTGGACCAAACAGGTATGCAGCAATTATCCGGTTGGTGGGAATGCGTTCTCGCGAAAGATTTTGATGGCGATGGCGATATAGATTTGATTGCAGGAAATTTAGGAAAGAATAACCTGTACAATCCTTCACCGGAAAGACCGGTCACCATGTTGGCCAAGGATTTTGACAACAACGGAGCAATTGACCCGGTATTGTTTGCTTATTTTAAAAGTGATTTTGAAGATTCCACCTTTAAGCCCTACCCGGTCAGCTTTTGGGGAGACCTTATGGGGCAAAGCCCTATGTTCCGTAAAAAGTTTAATTACTTTAGAGAGTATGCCACTACCACTAAAAGTGGTCTTTTTACCCCCGAAGAACTGGAAAATGCCGATGAATTAATGGCCAATCACGATCAAACCACCTATTTTGAGAATGATGGAAACGGACAGTTCAAGATGGACCAACTTCCATGGCAAACACAATTAGCGCCCATAAAATGTATGATTACCACCCAAGCGGCCGGTAATACCGCTACTGATGTGTTGATGATTGGCAACGACTTCGGCAATGAAGCCTTTATCGGAAGATATGACGCATTTAACGGTGGCGTTCTACTTGGAGATAACAATGGCGGATTTACATTCAAAAATGCAGAAGAAAGCGGATTTAAGGTCACCGGAGATGCAAAAGATATGGTACAAGTGGAAAGGGCCAATGGCGGTAACCCTTATATTGTGGTAACTCAGAATAGGGGTAAGGTCTTGGTATTCACCAAAACCAATTAATTCCCTTTCTATTAATAAAATTATTGCTGCATATCAAAGATTTCAGCAGCCTTTTTGGCAACATTGATCCTGATCTGGGATGCATTGGCTCTTCGATATGCGGCTTTGGTCTTAAAGGCCAAAACTGTTTCAATAGCAGGGTATACGGTAATGTTTTGCCCCATAGCTCCCTTGGCGGAATAAGCCCCTTCAAAACGTTTGTCATCAACATTTTGCCATAACCACCACATATAGCCATACCCATAATTAACACCGCTACCTCGAAATACGGGAACATTTTGGTTTAACTCTTCATGGCTGGTTCTTGTTTTGAGCATTTCATCCACCCAAGCATTACTTATTACTTGTGTATCTTTCCATTTACCTTTGTTTAGCATCAATAATCCCAAACGGGCCATATCTCTTGTAGAAAACCACATGGGATAGGCTAAATATTTGGAAATGGAAGTGTTCCCCTGTTTGTGTTGAACGGAGCGGTCCCAGTCCTGCATATGTAATGGATTGGCCAATTGGCGTTCTACTTCGTCGTAGATATTTGTGCCAGTTTCCTGTTCAAATATGTAGCCCGCAACATTAAAATCCCAATTACTGTACAACCAATGGGAGCCTGGTTCCACCGAGCCTCGTTCAGGCGCATATTCCTGCATACCTCCAGGGTATCCTTCCGGATGGTAGACTCCAGATCTAGCAGAAACAATGTCTTTGACCGTAGCCTTTTCTTCTATGGGGAGAATGCCTTCCACATCGGTAATCCCCAATTCTTTGATGGTTTTGCTCAAATCGATAGTACCATCCTCCACATATTGACCGTACAACATCGACAACACACTTTTTCGGCAAGAAGCTACGTAACTCAGTTCTTCCAAGTCACCAAAACCGAACACCACCTTTCCCTTATGCACAATCATCAATCCTGTAATTTTCGTACTGTCGATCAAATATTTCCTAAAAGCTTGGGATTTATCGTTCTGCCATGGCTGTGCTTCTTCTTCCGTTGCTGAATGCCAGACTCTATCTGGGAATGTTTGTGCTCCCAAGCTTAGGGTGCAAAACAGTAAAAAGATAAAAATTGCTCTCATATTGGTCGGTTTTTGTTATTCAGTTTTGATAAACCAAAGGTTACGGACCCTGCCGTTGGATATCCATATCCCTTTGGTTTTTCCATTTTCTCTTTTGAATTTTATGTATGACAAAGGGTGTTTTCCCTCCAGAAGATCTTTCTTTTTTAGCTTCAATGGTATTTTTCCATGCCGAATATGATGGGCGTAGAACTCACCTTCTTCATAATGAATGGAGTAAGCCGTTTCAATTTCGGGGCTAAAATAGGTGCCAACATATTCCTGGGCCAAGGCTTTGGTCAATTCTTCTTCCTCGAATTTTGAAAATACCATGGGTTTCCCACTTTCAGGATAAATGGTCATGGTTCCGTTTTCAAACTCGATTCTAGTATCATTTCCAGATTGAACGGCAACAAACTCATCATCCTGTACAGGTAAAAAAGGATTTCTACCGATGTATAGCGTATCTCCGCCCGTGGTTAACATCCGTTGGGAATAGGTTTCATCATCCCAATACATACCTGTATAGGAATCCATCTTCTTCTTGGAAACCTTTGCCACTTTCAAATCTTTGTTTGATGTAGTCTCTTCAAAAAGGATTTCTGTAATTTGATTGGATTTTCTTCCAGCTCCTGAACTTGAAAAGTTAGTAATAATGGCAATGCTGGTCTTTTCGTTTGGAAAAACAGCAACATTGGCCCTAAAGCCACCAATGGAACCGCCATGGCTTACTCGTTTTTTACCAAACAGCTTATCAACATTAACCCCAAAGGCATATTTATTAAAGCTACCATCATTGAGTGGGTCAAGGGTCTGCATGGTATCGAATGCAGCTTTCCACCCAGGTAATGGGTCATAATAATTTTTCAAATATTTGAGCAGGTCATCCGTTGTGGTGTGCATGTTTCCAGACCCAACATAGCCCCAATATTCCACAGACCGAACAAAACCATCCGATGTTTGGTCGTACGAAGTCGCGTTGTTTGGAACAATGCCGTCGTAATCAGGCTCAACATAGGTGTCGTTCATCCCTAAAGGGATGAAAACTTCTTCTTTCATATAATCCACAAAGGATATGCCCGTGACTTCTTCAATGATGTTGGCCAAGAACATGTAGCCCGTGTTGCAGTACATATATTCCGAACCAGGTTCAAAGTTGAGTTCACTTTGCTTGGCAATGATTCTATCCAGGTCTGCATTGGTCCTAGTGTCATCACCCCGCCAACCAGCCAGTCCGAACAGGGCGTGAAGACTTCGTAATCCGCTGGTATGATGAAGTATATGCCTGATGGTAATCTCACTCCCAAAAGGCGCAAGATCATCAATATATTTGTCTACCGTGTCATCTATGGAAAGTTTTCCTGCCAAGTGCAGCTTTACAATGCCCAATGCACTGAATTGTTTGGATACGGAAGCCACATTGAATCTAGTCCCGATAGTGTTTGGGACTAAATATTCCATACTGGCCAAACCGTAGGCTTTGGAAAAAACCAAATCATTGCCTTGCATTATGGCAATGGCTCCACCGGGATGATTGGGCTTGTTCCATTGCAAGAACAAACTATCTATGTCGGCTAATTGTTCTTTATTCAATTGAGCGCTTACCGAAGTGCAAATAACAAGGGCCAGCCCTAAAAGTAGTTTTGGGAGCAACTTCATGATTCCCTTATTTGGCTAGACCTGCTTGTGACAATGTGATCAACATGGCCAATTGAATGGATTCGTCACTTTCTTCATCGTTCAGATACCATTCGTGCAAAGAATGCGCTCCGCCACCTTGACCGCCACGACCGATACATACCGCTGGAATTCCTTTGGAAACAGGTATGTTGATGTTGGTTGACCCTCGCCCTAATTCCGGTGTCTCACCAAAAAGTTTGGTAGCTGCCATAGTTCTCTGGATCAAGGGAAGGGAAGCAGGTAATTCTCCAGATGGTCTATCTCCAATTTTGATGAGTTCGTAGGTAACTTCTCCGCGTACCCCGCTGGCATTGTACTCAGAAATGGCTTTTTCCACGGATTCTTTGAAAATGATTTCGATTTCGTCAAGGTTTTTTGGGTCGATGGCACGCATGTCCACTTCCATCCAAGATTCGAATGGAATAGAGTTAACCGAAGTTCCACCTCCAATTCTACCTACATTAAAGCTTGTTTTCGGACTGTTTCCAGAGGTATAATCCCATGCCGCTTCAGAAAAGATGTCTACGGCCTTTCCCAAGGCATGATGTGGATTGGCCAATTCAAAAGCACCCCAGGAATGGCCGCCTTGACCTTTAATCATCAATTTATAGCGTTTGGATCCCAATCCGGCATTGCTGATTCTCCCCAGACTGCCTCCGTCAATGGCAATCCAAGAATCGATATCCAATCCAGATTCGTTGAACATATATTTCATACCGCGCAGGTCGCCCAAACCTTCTTCGCCCACTGTGCCCACAATTAATAAGTCTTTCTCAGTTTTAATATCTGCTTTGTTCATAGCCTTGAGCATACTGATTAACATGGCAAGCCCTCGGGTGTCATCACCGATACCTGGAGCTTTTAGGGTATCGCCCACTTTTTTAACAGTTACATCGGTTCCTTCGGGGAAAACAACATCCAAGTGTGCATCCACACCTACATAGCCCGATTCGCCAGAGGTTCCCTTTCTCAACCCGATTACATTCCCGACTTGGTCTGTCCAAAGGCTGTCCACGCCAGCATCTTCTAACATTTTGCCAAATACCTTACCTCTTTCATCTTCCATAAAAGGAGGAGCCAAAACTTCAGTCAAGGTAATAAGGTCTTCCGTGGTTTGGTCCATTTGAGCTTTGATATGGCCAAAGGCTTCTTTGACCTGTTTCTTCTTGACCAAGCGCTCGACTTCTTTGGTATATTTTTTATCAATTTCAATATTCTCTTGGGCCAAAACTGCTTTGGTGAAGAGGCCGGAAATTATCAAAATGCTTAGTGTAATATGTTTCATTCTCATGTTGTTGGTCTATTGTTTTCTTAATACTATTCCTGATTTTATATCCTTGAATTCACCGTTGTCAACTGCCATGCCCCCGTTCACGATTACAAATTCGATACCTTCGGAATATTGATGTGGTTTCTCAAAAGTGGCTTTGTCAATAACCGTTTCTGGATTAAAGATGGTAATATCTGCCCTTAATCCTTCTTTAATTAAACCGCGGTCGGATAAGTTAAGACTTTGCGCTGGCAAATAGGTCATTTTTCGAATAGCTTCGCTTAATTCCAAGGTGTTTTTCTCCCGAACATATCGTCCAAGGACCCTTGGGAAGGTTCCATACCACCGAGGGTGCGGGTGACCCATACCGGGTTCTACCAATCTACCGTCTGAACCTATCATGGTAAAGGGATGTTTCATGATGCGTTCTACATCTTCTTCGGCCATGGCGTGGAAAACACAAGAGGCGCCACCGTTCAATTGCGCTTCAATGACCATATCGGCACCATTTTCCACCGATGGTTCCAAGTCGTTTTGTTCGCACCAGTATTTCAATGTTTTTCCTTCCAGTTCCGGCTGCCATTCCACTTTCGCAAATTGCACCCTGTCCAAATCGGAACCTCCCCGATCATTAAGGATGTTGAAAACAATGCCATTTTTTATACTGTCTCTCAATACGGGGTCTGCAACGCGTTCCTCAAAGGCTTCTTGTCCGCCAGCTCTTGCCCAACTGGGAATTAAAACTGATATCCCAGTGTAACTCGCTGCATAGGGATATTGGTCCATTTTTATGTCAAGTCCTTTGGCCCTAGCGGAATCCACCATGGCCAGGGTTCGCGCACTTTTTCCCCACATAGGTTTTCCAATGGCTTTATGGTGAGTCAAAACGACAGGTATATCGGCTTCTTCGGAAATTTGAATGGCTTCGGCAACGGCATCAAATAGCCCCAGACCTTCTTCTCTTAGGTGTGATGTATAAATCCCACCATAGTTTGAAGCTACTTTGGAAAGACTAATGACTTCATCCACTTTGGAAAAGGCTCCGGGTAGATATTTTAAACCTGTTGAGATGCCAAAGGCACCATCTTTCATTGCACTGTCCACTTCAGCTTCCATGGCTTTGAGCTCTTCTGCTGTTGGTTCTCTATTTTCTAGCCCCATAATATTTCTTCGAATGGTGTTATGCCCAACTAGATAAGCCACATTCATTCCAACACCTTTATTTTGGAGACTGTCCATATAAGGTTTGAGCGGATAGGGTGAACTGCCATCGGGCCCGCCCAATGATGTGGTAACCCCTTGCCGAACATGGCTCTCGCAAGAGTTTAGCTCCATGATAGGCTCAATATGGGTGTGCATATCAATAAAACCAGGTGAAACAGCCAATCCAGAGGCATCAATTATTTTATTTGCTTTGGCGTTGTCGAATTCTCCCAAAGCAACAATCATGGAGTCTTTGATGGCAATGTCCGTAACTATTGGGTCTCCACCTTTGCCATCGTAGACGTTGCCGTTTAAAATCAAGACGTCATAGGTATCTTGGTTGCCACAAGAGAAAACCCATAGCAGGCATACTCCCAATAGTGTTTTAAAAAGTGTGTTGGAATTAATTTTGGTCATAATTAAGTGGTTATTTATAAAGTAATATCGGCCGTGTTTATTTCTCTGAGTTGTGCAAATGCTTTTTGAAGCTTGATGGTGACTTTGCCGATTTCATCATTTTTATAAAAAGTACGGGAACCCAGTTGGGCTATAGAAGCCACTTGAGTGGTTGTGCCTGTAAAAAAGGCCTCGTCCATATGTTCAATTTCGTTTTCAGCAATGGGTTTCTCCTTTATAGGTATATCAAGGTCACTACAAAGTTTTAGTACAATCTTTCTTGTAATGCCGTTCAAAATATGTTCGTTGGCCGGATGTGTGAGAACAGTGCCATCTTTTACAAAAAAGATATTGGTGTGCGAACCTTCGGATATGACACCATCTCTCACCAAAGCAGCTTCATTGGTATTTGCGTTCATCGCTGATTCGTTGGTCATGATATTGCCCAACAATGAAATGGATTTAATATCGCATCGATGCCATCTAAAATCAGGTTCCAAAATGGCCTTCATGTTTTTAGGATTTATGTGCGGGAGACTGTAGGGTAGGGCATACATCATCACGCTTGGAGGAACACCTTTGGGGTACGAGTGCTTTCTTGGAGCCACCCCGCGGGTTACTTGTATGTAAATCAAACAAGACTGGTCCGTCAAATTGGAAGCTTTAAGCAGTACTTCCAAATTATAATCAATTTCCTTGACGTTGTATTGGATTCCAATTTTATTCAGATTGTCTTGTAGTCTATCTAGGTGTGCTTTTTTATAGAAAAGACCATTTTCCAACTGCACCATTACTTCGTAAATACCATCCCCAAACAGAAATCCGCGGTCAAAAACCGATATTTTGGCGTCTTCAGCAGATACTATTTTACCATTTAAATAGACTTTTTCAGGAAAGTTTCCTTTGGGCAACATGTAAGGTTGGTTTTTAGCAAAAAAACGCAATGTTTGCGCTTTTAATAATCTTGTTGTGTGAAGGTAACTGTTATTTTTTTAATTTAAAATTTAGCGATATGGTTTGGTTAAATGATGGACAAATTCTTGTGAAATTTTAAGAAAGCAACGAGTCTTTTTAAGAAATCCATTGACGTTAATAATAGATTTAGCGGGATGACTTTAATTATTGCAGAGTTTTACCGTACTTCACAAAAAAAGACAATACATGACAATTTTTGTAGATATGGACGAGGTTATTGCAGATGCTTACCACGCTCATTTGGATATTTATAATCAAGAATTCAACGCGCAAATAAAAGTTGATGCATGTTATGGTAAAGAGTTTTGGCAAGTTGTTCCTGAAGCACATCAACAATCCATAAAAGAACATACCCATCGCGACGGTTTTTTTGCCGGTTTGAAAGTAATTGAAGGGAGCCAGGAAGTACTGAAGGAATTGAACAAAAAACACGATGTTTATATTGCCTCTGCCGCTATGGAGTTTCCACAATCGCTAAGGGAAAAATCGGATTGGTTGGATGAATTCTTCCCGTTTATCCCATGGCAAAATCGAATCTTGTGTGGTAACAAGCACGTTTTAAAAGGAGATGTCCTTATCGACGATCGTAGCAAGAACCTTGGACCTTTTGACGGCAGATCCATTATGTTTACATCTCCGCACAATACCGAGGTTACAGCATTTGAGCGTGCCAATTCGTGGAAGGATATCGCCGATAAACTTTTGTAACTTGTGGGCACCATGCAAAAGAAACCTTTTAGGCTAATACTTTCAGCCACCATTTTGATGCTTCAGGGTTGTGCCGCACAATCCCATTTGGTACAGGATGAGTTGGAAACGGTCACCCGGGAAAATATTAAATATTACCTCTATTATCCAGAGGATTATTTTGATTCCGAAGATGATTTTGGACTATTGCTCTTTCTGCATGGAGGTGGGGAGTCCGGAAGGGATGTCGAGGAAATCAAGGATACAGGACCGCCCAAAATGCTGGTCGAAGGCAAACAATTCCCCTTTTTAATATTGGCTCCTCAAAATTCCCATGCCAAAAAATGGTGGAACACGGATGCTGTTGTTAAATTGTTGGATTCCGTAGTCGATGCCAATAGAGTGGACAAAAATAGAATTTACTTGACAGGTTTGAGTAGAGGAGGTAGTGCCTCTTGGGAGTTGGCTACGCAATATCCGGATAAGTTTGCAGCCATGGCCGTGGTCTGTGGAATGACACCCTTGCCTTATGCACATTGGATAGACAAGGATATGCCCATCTGGGTTTTCCATGGCGACCGAGATGATGTGATTGATGTGGAGGAATCCGATAAAATGGTCGAAAAGCTACGTGAAATGGGACGCGATGTCCGTTACACCAGATATCAGGGTGTTGGTCATAATGCATGGGGAAGGGCCTACACGACAGACTCTTTATACACGTGGTTTGCCAATAAAAAACGAATGAATTAAGACAAATGAAATATTCAATCTTTCTTTTAGGGCTTCTTTTGATTACAAGTTGTCGACAAAAACCTAAAACGGATAAAAGTCATGCAGTTCAAGCTGAAACCAAAATAATTCTGGATTCAGTTCCTAAAGACACAATAGGACAAGAAGTGAAGCCAGCTTTGAAAACATTTGAAGGCTTGGCGGATACCACTTTTGTTCGATTGGCTGATTTTAGTGAAGATTTCGCCTATGACATGCGCTACGCGACCGAGAACAATTTTTTGAAGGCCAAAGTATATGATTGTGCTGAGTGCTATACCCGGGTAAAAACGGCAAAGGCTTTAATCGAGGCCAATAAGGATTTTATGGAGCAGGGAGTAAGAATCAAGTTTTTTGATTGTTATCGCCCCAACTCTGTCCAATACAAAATGTGGGAGATTGTACCGAACCCGCAATATGTAGCGAATCCCGATAAGGGTTCCATCCATAATAAAGGTGGTGCTGTAGATATTACATTGGTGGATTTAGGTGGGAATGAACTTGATATGGGAACTGATTTTGATTACTTCGGAAAAAGAGCTTATCACGATAACATGGATTTACCGAAAGAGATATTGGATAACAGGAGGTTGTTAAAAGAGACCATGGAAGCACATGGATTCTGGTCTATCAGAACAGAATGGTGGCACTATAATCTTTCCTCGGCATCCAATGATCCTGTGGCCAATTTTAAGTGGGAATGTAACGATTGATCAAAACGTAATCAGAATGAAAGCATCTAGAAAACTATCCTTGCTCATTGCCTTAATTTCAATTGGAATGTCTGCACAAAATAACATTTTGCCGTTATGGCCGAAAAGTGTTCCAAATCAAAAAGAGACCGCCGAAAAAGAAGTGGTGGAACTTACCGAAGATGGGATTGTTTGGATTACCAATGTCCAAAAACCGACGTTGGAAGTGTATCTGCCCACAAAAAGGACTGCGACAGGGCAGGCAGTGGTTATTTTTCCTGGAGGTGGATATCACGGTTTGGCCTATGATTGGGAGGGCACTGATATCGCCAAGGCGTTAAATGCAAAGGGAATAGCCGGTATTGTGGTAAAATACCGTTTGCCTTGGTCCAAATCCATCACCAAAGATAAGAATGTCGTTCCTTTACAAGATGCACAACGTGCGATCAGATTGGTGAGGTCCAATGCCAAAGAGTGGAACATTGCATTGGGTAAAATTGGGATCATGGGGTTTTCTGCTGGAGGTCATTTGGCCTCAACATTGGGAACGCATTACAAGGATAAGGTTTATGAACCGCAGGATGATGCAGATTATTTATCGGCAAGGCCGGATTTTATGGCCTTGATCTATCCTGTGATTACACTTGGAGCACCTAGTACGCATTCAGGCTCAAGAGCTTCGTTGATTGGGGAGAATCCAACCGAAGCGGAAGTGGATTATCTCTCCAACCAAAAACATATCAATAAGGAAACACCACCTACATTTTTGCTGCATGCCATGGACGATGATGCGGTGCCGGTTGAGAATACCACGCTGTTTTTTTATGCTTTGCGAAAACACAAGGTGCCTGCCACTATGCACGTTTATCCTACAGGAGGACATGGTTTTGCTTTGGCCTTGCATGATGAGAAACTTAAAAACTGGACCAACCTACTTTTTGACTGGCTTGAAGACTTGGATTAGTCAACCACTTTTTTACAATCCAAAACCAATAGTGCATCGTTGATGGATCTAGTAAAGAATAGATAGCGACTGCCACCATCTTTTATTTTGTGTTTTTTTCTGATCTCAGCAACGGATAAGGGAAAGTTACGGGTGGTAATATTTGCCTTTGATACTCCCATTGATTTCAACGACTTTTTGGAATAGGGGAGTACCTGTTGAATTTTAAATCTTCTTCCTGGAAAGTCCACCAATTCACTAAATGAGTATAAATGAGAGTGAGGATGCAACTTTTTTAAGTTATAGGCTTTTGCTACGGATTTAAATCCTCCGGATTTTAAGATGGCCGCATTGGGTTCGTATAAATAGGAAGCGGGTTCCCCATAATGTACTTGGATATGTGGTTCTTCTTCCCATAAAAAGTTGAACCCATTATTTTGCTCTGGTCGTAAATCGATGCTTTTTATCTGGATGCCCCCCGTATAGCCATTTTCCAAAATAAACAGTAATTCCTTTACCTCATTTTGAACTGCTACTACATGAACCTCTTTTACGAAATCCAATGTTTCAATCCCCATTTTAATATCCAAAAGAGGGGAAGTTTTCACCAAGATGTTCTGTGTTTTATCAAAAAGTAGAGGGAGGTTTTCAGGTAAATTTGGGAGGCAGTCCTCGAGTAAAAATACCTTTCCCTTTTTTTCACTTCTTCGTGATGGGTCCACGTAAACCCAATCAAAATTTCTGGTTGATTTTTTTAAAAATGATATGCCGTCTTCAGGGAAACATTCAATGTTTTCTTGTCCTAAAACTTTAAAATTATGGGATGCAATTGCACTCAATTCCGGATTGATTTCACAATGCAAAACAGTCTCTATTTTTTTGGAAAAAAAGTAGCTGTCCACACCAAAGCCCCCCGTAAGGTCAATGAGTGATTTTCCGTCTACAATCTGAGCTTTGTATGCTGCTGTAGTTTCCGAACTGGTTTGTTCGATATTAAGCTTGTTGGGGTAATAAATGTTGGGAGTGTTGAACCATGTTGTTAGCTTATCCTGACACTTTTTTTTAGCTTCAATCTGCTCGGCCAATTCTTTTTGTGAAATACCATCAAAATTTGGTTTTCCAAGCAAAACTGACATGATGTCACCATCAATATTTTTATTTATATAATCTTGTGAACCAGTATTTAATATAGCTTTGTTC
>Ga0070726_10001706_pt1 | contig 21423 bp, 11 predicted proteins | sample tdAd471_FD_67275 | JGI IMG/M metagenome (GOLD analysis project Ga0070726, IMG submission 67275) | Marine sediment microbial communities from the Atlantic coast under amendment with organic carbon and nitrate - tdAd47.1 | ecosystem: Environmental > Aquatic > Marine > Coastal > Sediment | place... | reverse complement strand
GTGTGCAGTTTTGCATATCTGCACCCAGAGTTCTTGTGCATACTCGGAACACTCAACCGTTCCGCAAAGCGTTCTTCATGTGATCTTTCTAAGGTGATTGTCCAATGTCTATCAGAACAACCCGAGTCCGCAAACGCGGATTCACCCTCATCGAACTTCTCGTCGTCATCGCCATCATTGCGATTCTCGTGGCTCTGCTCCTGCCAGCCGTGCAGGCAGCCCGCGAAGCGGCCCGCCGGTCGCAGTGCAAGAACAACCTGAAGCAGTTCGGCCTGGCGATGCACAACTACCATGGCACGCACAGCGTTCTGCCACGTGCGAACTTTGGCTCGATTCATGACTCTGGATCACCGGCAGGCGTTAATGCCTGGCGAGGCTTCAGTGCTCACGCCATGTTGCTGCCATTCATGGATATGGCGCCGATTTACGACAGGATCAACATGGATGTGCGTTACGACATGGCTCCAAACAACACACTCAATAACGAGAAAATCCCCGCATTCTGGTGTCCGTCAGACATGGCCTGGAACGGCGGTGACGCCGGAAACAATTATGTCGTCTGTGCTGGGCCGGCACGATTCTGGTCGCAGAGCTATCCCAACTCGGTTGGCGTGTTCAATCATCGCAAGCCCGTTCGGTTTTCTGATATTGAAGATGGCACATCGAACGTGATTGCTGCGTCAGAGTCACTCAAAGGCGACAACGACGGTTCAAAGAATGACATGCGGCGAGACCTGGCGCGGGCAACGCCTTTCCCAGGTGGTTCCGCAGCCGTTTTCATGAGCCAGGCCGATCTTGACCTCTATGCCAATTCCTGCCGTGGAGCGACATCGTTCCATAGCCACACTCGCCGCGAATGGATGAATGGAATCGGTGGTCAGACAGTCTTTAATACAACAGCACCTCCGAACTGGACACTGAATGGCGAGCCTGTTCCCGACTGCCATCCGTGCGTCGGCTGCGGCTGGTATGACTCCGCTGGCGTCTGGGCCGCACGCAGCCAGCATGACGGTGGTGTGCATGTCCTGCTTGCAGATGGTGCCGTCCGGTTTGTCAATGACTCAATTGACTATGACACCTGGCAGCGTGCTGGCCACATCACTGACGGCAATGATCTCGGCGAGTGGTAAAACTCCGCTGGCTGCGATCTATCGGGATTCCGCACATCCAGTCGTGCGGAATCCATTAGCAACGAAGTCTTACACCACTTGATCAGGTCCTGGATTATGCGTTGGTCATTCAAGAGTTGTATGCACCTGCTGTCTGCTGGCGTCTTGCTCTCGGCACTGTCTGGTTGCGGCGGCGACGTGCCGTCGGGGGACCCGGCGATGAGCGTCGAGGAGCAGGCTGCAGCCAACTCGCAGGCCGAACTTAAAGCGTTGCTTGAGTCGGTCGCAAGCAGCGGCGAAGCGGGAAGTGCCCTCGCCGGGGTTGAAAGTTCGATTCAGTCCCTCTCGCTCGATGACAGTGTGAAGCAGAAGCTGCTGAAGGACTATGAACAGCTGAACTCTGCGACGGAACCCGAAAAGGTGAAGTCGATCGCACAACGCATGGCGGGACAGCTGTAGCGTTCGGAAACCGGAACAGACTCTGGAATCCGATCTGGAAAACATTGAAGCTGGCGATGGGTTGCCCGTCGCCAGCTTTTCTGTTTACTGGGCAGCATCGGATTGCCAGCGCATCGTGCGTGGCCCGATCGATGTGTTGGCAGCGGACGCGGGAGTCTTCTCATGAGTGCTGATCCGGAAGCTGAGACACCGGGTTCGCCGGTCGAGCAGCATGGTCGTCGGTCGAAACCTGCGCGGAGATATGCCTGGATCGCCGTGGCGCTGATCGGAATCGTCGCCCTGGGAACGGTACTCGTCGGCGGGCCCGTGCCTGAGTTGATCTCCGCTCTGTCGCGCCGCGCCCTGCTGCAGGCAGACTTCACGCGGGCGGAACGCTACATCGATTTGGGACGCCGTCTGTCCCCGCAGAATGCCGAGCTGGAGTTTCTGGACGCCAGGTTACGACGCCACCTCGGGCAGGCGGACAGGTCGCTCGAACTGCTGCGCCGCGCCAAGTCACACGGATTCTCCAGCGACAGAGTCGACACGGAGAAGATTCTCATCCGGTCAACAGCCGGAGACACGTCAGCACTCGAGCAGCGACTGCCTCAACTGCTGGTTGCTGGCGTCGACCTGGACGAAATCTGCGAGGCGCTGGTCCTTGGGTATCTGATCTCCTATCGCCTGGACGATGCCGAAACCGTCCTTCAGGTCTGGCTGCAGGATTTTCCAGAAGATCCCAAGGCGCTGTTTCTTCTGGGCCGGCTTCTGGAACATCGAGAGGATCTGCCGGGAGCAGCGCAACAGTACCGCCTCGCCGCAGAGCAGGGACATGGACCGGCAGCCTTCGCTCTTGGAGGCGTTCTTCGACAGCGCCAGCAGATCGACAAGGCGCTTCCCTTTGCAGTTCTGGCCACCGAGCAGCTGTACGATCCTCAGCCGGGCCTCGTCCTCCAGGCGAGACTGCATCGTCTGGAGAACCGACTTCAGCAGGCAGACGAGTGCCTCGATCAGGCAGCGAAGAGTGATCCGCAGCGAGCCCTGACCGCCTGGGTCATCGCCGGCATTCCCGCATCAGACGCCTTGAGTCAGGTTGAAGCCGAGCGGGGGGAACTGGCTCTGGCGAGGGAAGACTTCGCAGCCGCCGAGACCAGTTTCCGCGAGGCACTGAAGAAAACACCGCAACGCTGGCGACTCCAGCATCGCATCTCTGAAGCATTGCGGCTGCAGGGCAAGGTGGCCGAAGCGACGGAGCATCTGGAACGCTACCAGGAGATCATCGACGCACTCGAAGACTGTGGCAAGATGGTCGACCGGCTACGAAGCCACCCCGAAGACATCGAGGCAAGGCTCGCGGTCGCACGAACCCTGATGGAGAATGTCTCGCCCGAACAGGGCCGCACATGGCTCGAAAGTGTCCTGTTCTACGATCCCGAAAACCAGGAAGCTCTCCGTGAGCTTTACGAGTTTTACCGTGATCACGCCAGCGAGCATCCGGAGTATGCAAAACTGGCGGAACAGCACCTGTCGCAACTCAAAGCCGTGCAGAAATGACATGCTCTTAAGAGGACGTTGAACCGATGGTCGGGCACAGAATTCACCATCGTCACCTGGGCTTGAGCAGTCTCGCGTTCCATGCCGCACTTGTCTTGCTGGCAGCAGGCTGTGGCCACGACGAGACCATTGCTCCAGAAAAAGCCACCTCCAGCGCGTCATCTCCGATTCAGTTTGAAGATGTCACCTCGGAAACATCCATTGATGCGATCTACCAGAATGGCGAATCCGCGGGCCATTTAAGCATTCTCGAATCTCTTGGCGGCGGCGTTGCACTGTTTGATTTTGACCGTGACGGGCGACTGGACCTCTTCTTCCCACAGGGCGGTCTGCTGACCGAAGACGTCATTCCGCGAGGAGCGGATTCTGCTCTCTTCCGCCAGGTGGAATTTCCAGAGTTTCGCCGGTGCAGCCTTGAAGAACGTCTGACGCCCCCTTCGCAATACACTCATGGTGCCACCGCTGCGGACGTCGATCACGACGGCTTTCTCGACCTGCTCGTCACTGGCTATGCCGAGCTGACTCTGCTGCACAACTGCGGAGACGGAACGTTCCGCGATGTGACTGACGAGGCGGGGCTCAACGATCAGGAGTGGAGTTCGAGCGCCGCCTGGGGAGACTTTTCCGGGGACGGCAACCTCGATCTATACGTTTCGCACTACGTCAACTGGTCCCCGGAAAATCACCCGCGATGCGTCGGCGCTTCTCCAACCGAATCGGATATCTGCCCTCCGCGACAGTTCGACGGAATTACCGACAAGCTCTACATCGGGATCGGGGACGGAACGTTTGAGGACCGGTCGGAGGAAACCGGTCTGGAACCAGGCGGAAAAGGGCTCGGTGTTCTGGCGGCGGATCTCAACGCGGATTCCCGTCTCGATGCCTACGTCGCGAACGACACGGTCGAGAACTTCCTGTACTTCAACGACGGAGGAAGGTTGAACGAACAGGGAATGATCAGCGGTGTCGCGGTTGACCAGCGGGGGAACGCAACGGGCAGCATGGGAATCGCCCTGGCCGATATCGACGGCGATCAGGCTCAGGACGTCTGGGTCACCAATTACGAATCCGAACTCTTCGCGCTGTACCTCAACAAGACGGCGGGACAGTACCGCCACGAAAGCACACAGTGGGGGCTTCATCAGCTGGGGACGCTCTTTGTCGGCTTCGGGACCGTCGCCGAGGACCTGGACCTGGACGGCGATGTGGATATCGCTGTCGCCAATGGACACGTTGTGCTCTATCCGTCAAACGCTCCCATCGAACAGTTGCCTCTTCTGTTGACGAATGACGGCCAGAAACTGCAGCGAGGTTCTCCACCCGATCAGTCCTACTTTGCGACACCGCACCGGGGACGAGGTCTGGCGGCTGGCGACATGGACCGCGACGGCCGCCTCGATCTGGTCTTCACGCATTTAAATGAGCGTCCCGCGATCATGAGGAACACTTCCGACTCGCAGGGACAATCACTGTCGCTGCGGCTGGTTGGAACGACCTCTTCCCGATCGCCCATCGGCACCATCGTGCGTCTGGAATGTGATGGTCGCCGCCAGGTTCGTCAGGTCGTGAGTGGCGGCAGCTACCTGTCGACCGGCGATGAGCGGCTGCACTTCGGGATTCCGGCTGAGTGCAACATCGCTCACTGCCAGCTGCAGATTCAGTGGCCGTCAGGGACGACTCAAACGGTGTCACTCTCCGATCTGCCGCAGGGCGAGAACGCCGAAGCATCGCCGGTGCGCATTGTGGTTCACGAAGCCGGTGGCGTGTTCCCTGAGAACCCGATGTGACCTTCAAGACGCGACGCAGCGAAGCCGAGCCAGCAACGACTCAGATTTGATCGTGCGACAGCCTGCCGCTGCCGACAATGAACAAGGGGTGCTGAGGCGACATCGCCGCTGACCGAATACCTGACGCGAAAACTCCCGTCGCCCTGACACGCTGCATCCCGGCGAGCCGCTCGCCCGACGTGCCATGTCGCGTGATGGCCAGCCTGCCCACTCGGGTTCCCACTCATTGAGGATTGCTGATAGGGTTGGTGATCGTCCTGCTGGAGATTGCTCTGGACCGCTGAAGGTCTTCTGAAAATGAGGTTCTGCCCATGCTCACGGTGACTGGTCGTCGCGAAAAAGGCTCTGCTTTCTGCGATCGAATTTCGCGTCGCAACTTTCTCCAGATTGGAGCACTCGGCGGAGCTGGCCTGACATTGCCCGGCCTGCTGCGGGCCGAAGCGGCTCAGGGCAACGGCAGCTCGAACAAGTCTGTGATCATGATCTACCTGGTCGGAGGACCTCCGCATCAGGACATGTTCGATTTGAAACCGCATGCTCCGAAGGAAGTCGCCGGCCCGTGGAGGCCCATCGCGACGACAGCTCCGGGGATGGAGATCTGCGAAGCCTTCCCGAAGCTGGCTCAGATGGGCGATCGGCTGGTGACGATCCGCTCGATCGTCGGCTCGCAATCCGGCCACGACGCGATTCAGGTCTTCAACGGGCATCATCCCCGAAAGCCGACTCCCAGCGGCGGCTGGCCACAGTTTGGTTCGGCCGTGGCGAAGGTGCAGGGTTCGTCGAGCGCCGCCACGCCGCCGTTCGTCAGTCTCTGCTACGAATGTACTCACGGGCCGTATAACGAACCCGGCCCCGGATTTCTCGGAGCGCCCTATTCGCCATTCCGCCCCATGGGACCGACGAAGGACGACATGGTCCTGAACGGGATCACGATCGAGCGTCTGGGGGACCGGCAGTCGCTGCTCAAGAGCGTCGACAGGTTCCGTCGCGACGTCGACACCAGCAGCATGATGCGCGGCATCGACATGTTTACCGAACAGGCGATGGGCCTGCTCACGTCGTCGAAGCTCGCCGAGGCGCTCGACCTGTCGAAAGAAGATCCGCGCACCGTCGAACGCTACGGCACCGGAGATCCGAAGGTCCGCATCGACAGCAACGGCGCTCCCCGCGTGCCGCAGAGCCTGCTGGTCGCCCGCCGACTGATCGAAGCCGGAGCCCGCGTCGTCACGTTGAACTACTCGAAGTGGGACTGGCACGGCGGGCTGAATGCCGAAGGTCGCGCGAACAACTCAATCTTCCTGCGTGAAGAGGAAGACTTCCCGATCTTCGACAACTGCGTCAGCGCGCTGCTCGACGACCTGCACGACCGAGGACTCGACAAGGACTGTACGGTCATTGTCTGGGGCGAGTTCGGCCGGACGCCGATCATCAGCCAGCGCGTCGGCCGCGATCACTGGCCGCGAGTGAACTGCGCGTTGATGGCTGGCGGAGGAATGCAGACCGGCCAGGTCATCGGCGCCACTGACCGACTCGGCGGAGAAGCGGTGTCGCGACCGGTGACCTTCTCCGAGGTGTATTCAACGCTGTACCACAACCTCGGCATCGACGCTCGGGCCACGACAATCGGTGACCTCAACGGTCGCCCGCAGTACCTGCTCGAAGAAGACGTCCCGCCGCTGACCGAGCTGGTCTGACTTTGCAGTAGCTGGATTCGCCAGAATTCAGACAAGCGCAAAGGGGCTCTGAACTTTCCGCATCAACCACATATCGGCACGGCGCGACGGCCTCTGACTCAGTTGGGATTCCGTTACAATCACCGCGGTTCCATCTTTCGCCACGAGTCCGTAACGAGCTTCCGTCGTGATTCCAACTGCCCGCTTCTGTCGTTTCGTTCTGCCTGCTCTTATCGCGACGCTGATCGCGAATTCCGCGGCGCTGGCTGCGGACTGGTCGATTCCTCTGGCCGGCAACACGTTTCGCACCGCTCCCGAACCAGGAGGAAACGGTGCTCAGAGAAACGGCACGATCGTCTGGAACGATCCCGAGGCCGTACTCTCTGTGTTCTTCCACGTCGATCGAGCAGCCGAGATCGAGCTGGCCATGACGGCTTCAGCTTCGAACGGTCGAGCCGTCCTCAAGGCCTGCGTGGCCGAGAAGTGCTTCGAGTCGGTGATCGACAGCGAGGAACTTTCGGAACAACACATCGGGCGCATCAAGGTCGAGGCTCCCGGCTACGTACGCGTCGATCTGCAGGGCGCCGAGCGGACGGGCGGAAACTTTGGAGAACTCAAGGACCTCGTCATCTCGTCCGACACCGACGGCCTGAAGGTCGACTTTGTCCGCAACAATGACGGCGGCATGTTCTACTGGGGCCGGCGAGGCCCGTCGGTCCACCTGAGCTATCAGGTGCCGCGCGACGTTGACCTGCGATATGCGTACTCGGAGATCACCGTGCCGGAAGGTCAGGATCCGATCGGGACGTTCTACATGGCCAACGGATTCGGACAGGGCTACTTCGGGATGCAGGTCAACGGCCCGCAGGAACGTCGCGTGCTGTTCTCCATCTGGAGTCCGTTCAAGACCGACAATCCGCGCGACATCCCCGAAGACCAGCGGATCGTCGCGCTCGCTCGCGGCCCGAAGGTACACATCGGCGAATTCGGCAACGAAGGTTCCGGCGGGCAGAGCTACCTTGTCTATCCGTGGAAAGCCGGCCGAACCTACCGCTTCCTGACAAAGGTCGTGCCTGACGGAAAAGGCAACACGGTCTACACGTCGTGGTTCGGCGACAAGGCGGCTGACGAGTGGATCCTGATCGCCAGCTTTCGCCGTCCAAAAACTGATACTCACCTGCGCGGCTTTCATTCATTTCTTGAAAGCTTCGACCCGTCACGCGGCCACCTGGCCCGTCGAGCCTTCTACGGCAACGTCTGGGTCTGCGACGTCGAAGACAACTGGCACGAATGCCCCCAGGCCCGCTTCACCGTCGACCCGACAGGACGCAACCGCCACCGCCTCGACTTCACAGGCGGCACAGCGGGCAACCGCTTCTTCCTCCGCAACTGCGGCTTCTTCGACGAAACAGGAACCCCCGGTCGGATTTTTACACGAGAAGCCGCTGACGTTGCCGAGCCAGAGATCAGTTTCGATCAGCTTCCGTCGGAATAGCCGAGTGCCCGCAACACGCCCCGCCTCTCAGGACGCACTCGTCCAGCTGCTGCGTCGGCATCGGCAGCGAAAGTCGGACGCTGTCGGCGGTCTCCAGCAACAAGCCGTCAAAGCGTCCATCGGAAACCGACACGTACGACCTGTGTGATGCGATGAAATTTCGAAACCGATCCCGCTTAACCTGTTCGGCTCTGGCGGCAGTTCTTGCGTTGATTGCAGCGTTGCTGCTGAACGGGGCTGCGAACCTGGCCAACGCAGCATCCAACGACCGGCAACCCACCTCCCAGCAGCTGGAATTCTTCGAGGAGCAGGTTCGGCCCCTGCTGGTGACGCGGTGTTACTCCTGCCATGCCGGGACAAAGGCTCGTGGCGGCCTGCTGCTCGACACGGCCAACGGCTGGCAACGCGGCGGCGACAGCGGTCCCGCGATCGTCCCCGGACGCCCGGACGAAAGCCTGCTGATTGACGCGATCAATTACGGCTCGCTCGAAATGCCGCCGCCGGACGCTGGCGGAAAGCTCTCCGCGACTGAGATTGAAGTTCTGACAAGCTGGATCCAGATGGGTGCGCCGGATCCGCGCCGTGGCACCGAGTCACTCGGCGGGATGAGTCTCGACGAAGCGAAGTCCTGGTGGGCGTTTCAACCGCTGCCCAACATCGATGGCCTTGCCGATCCTCAGCACATCGATCGCCTGCTCAACAAAGCTCTCCAGCGGGAAGGTCTTACAGCGAACGAGCCCGCCGACCGACGGACGCTGATTCGACGAGCGACGTTCGACCTGACCGGACTGCCGCCGACGGCTGACGAAGTTGGCGCGTTTCTCGCGGATAGATCCCCGGACGCTTTCAACCGCGTGATCGAACGACTCCTCGCGTCGCCGCAGTACGGCGTGAACTGGGGGCGACACTGGCTGGACGTCGTCCGCTACGCCGACACCGCTGGCGAGAACACCGACCGGCCTCTGCCTCACGCCTGGCGGTACCGCAACTGGGTCTTCGACTCGTTCAACCGCGACACGCCGTTTGACGAGTTCGTCCGGCTGCAGCTTGCCGGAGACATTCTCGCAGCGGATCAGGATGACAAGCAGCGGGCTGAGGGCATCGTCGCGACGGGCTATCTGGCGATCGCCCGGCGATTCGGGCACGACATTGACAAGGACATGTATCTCACGCATGAGGACGTCATCGACAACCTCGGCAAGAACTTCCTCGGGCTGACGCTCGGCTGTGCCCGCTGCCACGATCACAAATATGACCCGGTCAATTCGCAGGACTATTACGCGCTGTACGGCATCTTCGAGAGCACTCGCTTCGCGTTTCCCGGCTGCGAACCGAAGGGCCAGCCCCGCGATCTCGTGCCGCTCGCTCCGCAGTCGGAGGTCGACGCTCTGACAGCCAGCTATCAGGCCGAGCTGGCGAAATTCGAGCAGTGGGAGAAGTCGATTGCCGATCACGCTCAGCGTCTGAAGGAGCTGGCGGCGGGCGCGTCGAGCGTGCTCGCTGAAGCTGCCGTCGAGGAAGGCAAAGCGACGTCGATTCACGCGGGCCGTGAAGACCAGGTCAGTAATCTCTCGCTGCGTAAGGGCGAGGTTCTGCAACTGACGATCCTGCCCAACGCCAATCACGGCGCTGACACGACGCGAATCGAACTTGAAATCGCGCTGACGTCCGGCCCCGCTCGCCGCACCTGGAATCCTGAAAATCTGATCGACCGTTTCACCGCAGCCGGCCCGGCGATCACACAGGACGGAGCACTCTGGTGCCTGCTGGACGTCAGCGATGGTCCGACGTTTCTGCGGGACAAAAAACAGGACATCAACGGAGTCGCTGGTCTGCGGGGCTGGGCGAAGGGCGATCTGCCTTCAGCGATTGTCACCGCCGGAACAGAACCTGCCGCCGTCTGGACGACGCTCCCGCCGCGAGCGTTTTTCGTTCACCCAGGACCGACACAAAACGTCGCCGTCGCCTGGGTCTGTCCCGCAGATGGCACGTACCAGCTCCGAGGCACCGTGACGGACGCGCATCCGGCCGGCGGACTCGACGGCGTCAGTTTCCGGCTCGAACACTTCGCGTCACCGGAATTCGGAGCCGGTCTCGCCGCCGTCGGCCAGCAGATTTCGTCCGAACCGCCACAGCGTCCGGAACCGCCAGCGATTCCCGTCGCGTACGCTGTCGTAGAATCACAGCCTCGCAATGCGAAATTCCAGAAGCGCGGCGATCCCGAGCAGCCTGGCGACGAGGTCGCACGACGCTGGCTGACGATCTTCGGCGGCGACAAGGTTGCGGCAGAAGGCGGCAGCGGACGGGCTCAGCTGGCTGACTGGGTTGCCGGAAATCCGCTCGCGGCGCGTGTCATCGTCAACCGAGTCTGGGGCTGGCACTTCGGTCGCGGCCTTGTTCGATCGTCAAACGATTTCGGAGCACGCGGAGAAGCGCCAACACATCCCGAACTGCTCGACGGACTGACCGCCCGCTTCGTCGCCAGTGGCTACCGCATCAAGGAACTGCACCGTCTGATCATGCAGACCGCCGCGTATCAGCGAGCGTCTGCGGTGCCTGGCCAGAGCGATCCGGACAACCGCTGGCTGTCGCACTTCACCCGCCGCCGCCTGACCGCCGAGGAACTCCGCGACAGCCTGCTGACCGTGTCCGGGCAACTCGACCAAACGACGGGAGAGTCGCACCCGTTCCCGCCCGAGAGCACCTGGCGGTTCACCCAGCACAACCCATTCAACGCGGTCTACGAAACGAACCGCCGCAGCGCCTTCCTGATGGTGCAGCGTCAACGGCGGCACCCGTTCCTCGCCCTGTTCGACGGCGCGGATCCCAACGCGTCGACGCCGGTCCGCGACACCACCACCGTCCCGACTCAGGCCCTGTATCTCATCAACGACCCGTTCTTCCACGAACAGGCCGGAGTCTTCGCTGCTTCACTATCAAAGCTGCCCGACAACTCGTCGCGCATCCACCACGTTTATCAGACGCTGTTTCAGCGAGCCGCGACGGGCCTCGAACAACAGCGACTCACCGAGTTCCTCGCCGCGTATCCCGCCTCGGACGAGGAAAAATGGTCCGCCCTCACCCGAGTCCTGATGGCCAGCAACGAGTTCCTCTACGTCGACTAAGAGTTTCCATTGAGAATGTGATGGGTGGCACGCCATGAGGCACGAAGGGCGTGGCCTCTCAGCGTCGCAAACAACCTGCAATTCAATTGAGCGATAGATTCCGAGAACTGATACCACGCCCATCGCCTCGGGCTCTGGGCGTGCCACCCGCCCGGCATTGCCTCGCCAGCACCGTCACTAATAACCAATGACAACTGACTAATGATCAACCCCGCCCACCGCCGCCAGTTTCTGCGTTCGGCAGCAGCCAGTTCGCTGCTGTTTCCGGGGATTGTTCAGCAGTTGCTGGCCGACAGCGACGATCCGCTGGCACCCGCTCAGCCGCACTTTCCAGCGAAGGCGAAGAACATCGTCTTCCTGTTTATGACCGGAGGCGTTTCGCACGTCGATACGTTCGATCCAAAACCGGAACTGACCCGCAGCCACGGAAAAGAGATCAAGGCCGACCATCCCGAGATCAAGGACCGTCCCGGCTACGAACGCATCTTCCTGAAGCGGCCTCAGTGGGAGTTCGCTCCGCATGGCGAGTGCGGTACCGAGGTCAGCTCGCTGTTTCCGCACGTCGCGAACTGCGTCGACGACATGGCGGTCATCCGGTCGATGCATACCTCGCACTCCAACCACTACAACGCGACGCTGGGAATGCACACCGGCTCGTTCAACTTCTCGCGGCCGAGCATCGGCTCGTGGGTGACTTACGGCCTGGGCACGCTGAACCGCAATCTCCCCGGCTTCGTCGTGATCGCTCCCCGGCAGACCTATGCCGGAACGCAGGTCTTCGCGAGCGACTTCCTCCCGGCGGCGCATCAGGGAACTCTGGTTGTGCCCGGTGCCGAGCCGGTTCGCAACGTGAACCCGCGCGTCCCGATCGACCGTCAGCGACTGGAACTCGCAGCCTTGCGAGCGTTCAACGAAGACCATCTCGCTGAGCGATCCGGCGATCCACAGTTAACGGCGCGACTGCAGACATTCGAGACCGCCTTCGGAATGCAGATGGCCGTTCCGGACGCGTTTGACTTCCGGCAGGAGACTCCCGCGACGCTCGACAGTTACGGACTTCAGCCTGGGCAGACAGACGGATTCGGCTGGCAGTGTCTCGCCGCGCGGCGGCTGATCGAGCGCGGCGTGCGGTTTGTCGAATTGATCGATACGGGCTCGTCCGGCAACTGGGACGCTCACGGCGACATGATGAGTCACGTCCCACTGGCGAAGAACGTCGACCAGCCGATCGCCGCTCTGCTGCGCGATCTGAAACAGCGAGGCATGCTCGACGAGACTCTCATCGTCTGGACGACTGAGTTTGGTCGGACGCCGTTCAATAACACCGCCGACGCAAAAGGCCGCGAACACCATCCTTGGGCGTTCAGTTCCTGGCTGGCCGGAGCGGGTGTGAAGCCCGGCATCGTGCATGGAGCCAGCGACGAGATCGGTCTGCGGGCCGAGGACAAGCCCGTCCACGTCCGCGATCTGCACGCCACAATCCTGCATCTGATGGGCTTTGATCACGAACAGTTCACGTACCGACACGCTGGCCTCGACTTCCGCCTGACAGGCGTCGAAGACGCACGAGTCGTCAAGGAGATATTGGTATGACGGCCTCTGGAAACGCCCGTCTTCTGCGCGACTCACACAAGGTATCGGAACAGCCTGCGTTCAGCCGCGAAGCGGCGCCAGCACGTAGCTGCGGGCGTCAGCCCGCAGATCCCGTCGACAGACCACTCGTAGCGTCGAGCGAAAGGTTTCAGGCGAGCCGTGGCCGTGAGGCCACGGGTATTGGCATCGCAGAAACCCGTGGCCTCACGGCCACGGCTCGCCGATGTTTCAATTCATTTTGCGATAGACGCCCCCCCTGGCTGACACCAGGGGCTACATGCTGTCGCCGCTTCGCGGCTATGGCCTCGCGGAATCTCAGGCGGAATCCCGGATGCGGTGGCGTATTGGGTATCTCTATCCTGACAGTGCTGATCGTGGCCGTCCTGCCCGCAGCAGCTTCCGCGCAGGAACCGGGCGCGACACTTGCTGCCGACTATGCCAGCCGGGTTCAGCCGTTGCTGAAGACGTACTGTTTTGAATGTCACTCCGGAGACAACGTCGAAGCGGAAATCGATTTGAGCAGTTTCGCGACGTCTGCCGACATGCGACGCGACCTCGGGGCGTGGATCAGGATTCGGGCGATCATCGAGAACCGGCAGATGCCGCCGATTGACTCGCCGCAGCCGACTGCCGACGAACGGCACGCGATGCAGACCTGGGTGCGGGCGTTTCTGCTCGAAGAAGCCCGGCGGCACGCGGGCGATCCGGGTCCCGTCACTCTGCGGCGGCTCAGCAACGACGAGTACAACTACACGCTCCGCGACTTGACCGGAGTCGACTCGCTGAACCCCACTCGCGAGTTCCCCGTCGACGGTGCCGCTGGCGAAGGCTTCACAAATACTGGCAACGCGCAATCAATGTCGCCGGCGCTCGTGCAGAAGTATCTCGACGCCGCCAAGCAGGTCGCCGCCCACGCCGTCCTGCTGCCTGACGGAATTACGTTTTCCGCAAGTAGTTCGCGCCGCGACTGGACTGACGAGCGAGTTGCTGGGATTCGACAGTTCTACTCGCAGTTCGCCGTCGCTGACGACGTGCAGCTCGACGTCGGTGGCGCTGGTCGAGTTCCCAACGGAGGCGGCGCGATTCCGCTCGCGAAATACCTCGCTGCGACGGTTGAGGACCGGGACGATCTGGCCTCTGGCAAGAAGACAATCGCGGTCGTCGCCACTGAACGGGACCTCAACGCGAAGTATCTCGGAACGCTCTGGCGGACTCTGTCGACGACCGCTGACAAGGATGGCCAGGGATCACTGCTGCTCGACCAGCTTCGCTCCGAGTGGCAGAAGGCGACGCCAGCCGACGTCGCAAAACTCGTCGCGCTGATCGGGGCTCAGCAGCAGGTGCTGTTTCAGTACAATCCGATCGGGCATATCGGCAAAGACGGCAAGTCAAAAGTCTGGCTCGACATTGCCAACCCGCTCGTTTCGCGGCGTGACTTTCAGATTCGGCTGCCTGACCAGGAGAGCGGTGACGTTTCGATCTTCCTGACGGCCTCAGATGCGGGCAATGGCCGCGACGGCGATTTCGTTGTCTGGCAGAGTCCCCGGCTGACGATCGACAGCGGCCCGGACATTCTGCTTCGCGATCTCGCGGGTCTGCAGCAGCGTCTGGCGGAGGCTCAGCAGGACGCTCTCTCGCGCACGGCAGCCTACCTCGCCGCCGTCGCCGAACTGGAAGTGGCGGGAGCCGGCCTCAACGACGACTCGCTTGCCGCAGCAGCAGCGAAGCACAAGCTCGACGCGAGTGCTCTCAAGGCGTGGGCCGGTTACCTGGGCGTCGGCCCAACCGAGCCAGTCATCGTGTCCGGACACTTCGACAAGACCGAGACGCACGGCGATTACAACTTCATCCGCTCGTGGGGAACCGGAGCGACGCCGATCATTTCCGCGAACTCGTCTGACAACCAGGTCCGCGTCCCCGGAATCGCGCGAGCACACGGCGTGACTGCTCACCCGTCGCCAACGCACTTTGCGGCCTTCGGCTGGCAAAGCCCGATCGACGGCCTGGTCAATGTCGACGCCCAGCTCTCGGATGCACATCCCGAGTGCGGCGACGGGCAGGCCTGGTTCCTGCAGCATCGCACGAACCGCCGCGTCGGCAATTTGTGGAAGGGCCAGTTCGGCACGGGCGGCTCGGCGAAGATGGAACCGCAGCAGATCTCCGTCCGCAAGGGCGAGCTGATCTCGTTCATCCTCGGCCCTGGCGGCAACTACTACTGCGACCTGACCGAGATGAATCTGACGATCACCGAGGTCGGCGGCGACATGCGGACCTGGGACCTGGCTGGCGACGTGTCGAGCGACCTGCTGGCAGCGAACCCGCACGCGGATCGGCTCGGTAATGAGAAGGTCTGGCACTTTTACACCGGAGAAATGAGCAGCGTGATTCGCGACGAAGGCACACTCGTGTCCGTCCCGCCTGGCTCGCTGCTGCACCGCTGGCAGACGGAAGCCGACGCAGCGAAGCGGTCCGAACTCGCGAGGCAGGCTCAGCAGCTTGCGACTGGAGATCGGCCCGCCGATGTGAACTCGCCAGACGGCATCCTTTACGAGCAACTGCGGAACCTGACGCTCTCCCCGCGCAGCGTTGAATCGCTGCTGGCGGGCGTCGCTCCCGACGAACGATTCGGCAGGCACCCGCTCGGACATGCGGCCGCCGCGACTGACCTCGTGGTTCATGCTCCGGCAGTCGTCGAGTTCCGGATTCCGGCGAAGCTCGCTTCCGGTCGCACGCTCGTTGTCGGAAGCATTCTCGATCCCAAAGACGGTCTTGATGGAACGGTTCGTCTCGAAGCCGGGCTGACTCGCTTCGAACCGTCAGCCATCGGAGCCGCGAGCCCGATCGTCGTCAACGATGGAAGCCCGTCTCGCGACCGAGTGCTCGCGGGGTTTGCCGACTTCCGCGATCTGTTCCCGCCTCAGGTCTGCTACCAGCAGATCGTACCCGTCGACGAGGTCGTCACGCTGACGCTGTTCTACCGCCAGGACGACGCGCTGCGGCGGCTGATGCTCAGCGACGAGCAGGCCGCCGAACTCGACCGCATGTGGGACGAACTGTTTTACGTCGCTCAGGAACCGCTGCGGTATGAAGTCGCGTTTGAGCAGATTCGCGAGTTCGCCACACAGGACCGCCCGGACCTGGTCAAAGTCTGGGATCCGCTCAAGCCGCAAGTGCTCGCCCGGGCCAACGCGTTTCGACAGCGACTGATCGATACCGAACCGGCTCATCTCGAAGCACTGCTCGACTTCGCCAACCGGCTCTGGCGACGTCCATTGACCAGCCCCGATCGCGACAGCCTGACGCAGCTCTACCGCACTCTGCGATCAACCGAGATTCCACATGAGGAAGCAATCCGACTGACGCTCGCTCGCGTGCTGACCTCGCCCGCGTTTCTGTATCGACGCGAAGTTCAGTCGGACGGCCGTCAGCCACAGCCGGTCACGGACCTCGAACTGGCCAGCCGTCTCAGCTACTTCCTCTGGTCGTCCGCTCCTGATGCTGAACTTCGTGGCATCGCGGAAGCCGGCAAGCTGACCGACAGCGACGCGCTCGCTCAGCAGACGCGGCGAATGCTCGCTGATCCGAGAGCGCGGCGATTGGCGATTCAGTTCGCCTGCCAGTGGTTGCAGATTCGGAACTTCGACCAGAACGATGAGAAGAACGAGGCCCTCTATCCCGAGTTCGCCTCGATCCGCGACGACATGTATGAAGAGACCGTCCGCTTCTTCGAGGACATGTTCCGCAACAACGGCTCGATTCTCGATCTGGTCGCGGCGGATCACACCTTCCTGAACGAGACGCTGGCAAAGCATTACAGCATCGAAGGCGTCTCCGGCGATGACTGGCAGCGCGTCGACGGCATCCGCTCGAAACAGCGCGGCGGCATCCTGGCAATGGCGACGTTCCTGGCCAGCCAGTCCGGCGCATCACGAACCAGCCCGATCCTGCGCGGAAACTGGATCTACGAAACGCTGCTCGGCGAGAAGCTGCCGAGGCCACCCGCCGGAGTACCACAGTTGCCGGAGGAAGTTCCAACCGGTCTCACGGCTCGGCAGCTCATCGAACAACACAGTGTGGCTCCCGGCTGTTACGAGTGTCACAGCCTGATCGACCCGTATGGTTTCGCACTCGAACAATACGACGTACTCGGTCGAATCCGCCCGACGCCCGTCGACACGAAAACAAAACTGATTGGAGGCGAAGAGATTGCCGGTATCGACGGCCTGCGGGACTACCTGCTGATCGCCCGTCGCGACGACGTCGTCCGCCAGTTCTGCCGCAAACTCCTGGGCTTCGCCCTGGGCCGAGAAGTACAGCTCTCGGACGAGATCCTGCTGGCGGATATGCTCACAACTCTGGAAGCTAACGACTACCGGTTCCAGACTGCCGTCGAAGCGATTGTTGACAGCCCGCAGTTTCAAAACATCCGTGGTTCATCGCAGACTACAGGAGTTTCAGAATGAGCTTTCCATCGGATGAGTCTCGGATTGAGCGAATCAATCGCGACCTGGCACGGTCACAGCGTAGTAAGAGTCCCGCAGAAAAAATCGAGCTGATCAGTCAGGCGAATTCCTGGGTTCGCCGACTGGTTTGCGAGGACGTGCGAAACGAACATCGCGATTGGCCGGAGGAGCAGAGTGCCTGTGAAGTTGCATGGAGAATGCTTGAGGCAAACCTGATGGCACGAGCCGACTTCGATAGATTGTGGAATCGGACAGCTCAACACTGACAACGCCTGCCCCCGCACAAATTCCAATTGGACATGCGAGGCCCCAAATGAGTCATCAACTCTCCCGTCGAACAATGCTGCGTGGTCTGGGCGTCAGTATGGCGCTGCCGTGGATGGAATCGTCTCGTGTCTGGGGCGATGAGCCTGCCGGGCGCGAGCCGTCCAGTCAGGCGCCGGTGCGGATGGCGATTCTGTTTTCCGGCTGCGGCTACCATCGCACAGAATGGTGGGCCAGGGGCCAGGGGCCGGAGATGGAACTCGGTCGCGTGCTGCACCCGCTCAACGACTTCCGTGACCGAATGGTCTTCATCCGTGGGCTGTACAACGCCGAAGCACTCAAGGGCAACATCCACAGTTCGCAGACCGGCAACCTGCTCTCCGGAGCCCCGCTGGCTGCTGGCGGCACGATCCGCTCGGGCACCAGCGTCGACCAGGTCGTCGCGCAGCGGATTGGCCATCAGACAAAGCTGCCGAGTCTCGTACTGGGCTGCGAGAAGGCCAACCCGTCGGTCCACAAAAACTACTCGATGCTCTACAGCTCGCACATTTCGTGGAGCAGCCCGACAACGCCGACGCCGCTGGAAGTCTACCCGGCTCTGGCCTTCGATCATCTCTTCAAAGACAAGGCCTCAAAGAGCGATCGCAGCGTTCTGGACGCAGTGCTCGCCGACGCCAACGACTTCCGCCGAGGCATCAGCCGGCTCGATCAGCAGAAACTCGACGAGTACCTGAACTCCGTCCGTGAAGTCGAACAGCGAATTGAACGAGCCGGCAAACGCGGCGAACTGCAGGGCTGGCGACCGACGCTGACCGAACCGGACATGCCGCGTCCCAAAGACGGCTACCCGCAGGACATCGTCGAGCACATGAAGCTGATGTCCGACATCCTGGTCCTGGCCTTTCAGACGGACACCACCCGCGTCTGCACACTGAAGTTGAACAACGACCACGGCACCCTGCGTTTCCCGCACCTGGGCGTCGACTACATGATCCATCACCTGCTGAGCCACAGCGACACCGAAGACTGGCTCAAGGTCAACCAGTTTTTCCTCGAACAGATGGCCTACATCGCCAGGCGGCTCGACGCGATTCAGGAAGGCGAACGCACGGCCCTGGACAACTCGATGATCATGCTGTGTTCGAGCATGCTCAACGGCCACCACGACGCTTCCCAGTTGCCGGTCGTGCTGCTCGGCGGCGCCGGCGGCCAGCTCAAAGGCGGCCAGAACCTCGACTACCTGCAGAATGAAAACCGCCAGATGTGCCGGCTCTATCTCAGCATGATGCAGAAGATGGGCGTCCAACTCGAAGCGTTCGGCGATGCGAGGGAACCGCTCACGGACGTCTAACGGAAGCCTTCTTGCGCAGACTGCAGTTCCTCAGCCCATGCCGAAACAAGCAGCGCGTTTCGATCTCGACTGGCTCCTGCCGATCAAGTTGCCCTAAGCTCCCTGACCACTTGCCGCGTCCGCCTGCAGCGTGCATCCCGGCGGTCCCCAGCTGAGAATTCTCGACGTGACGAAACGGAGGTCGTCTCGTGACCACATGCGTTGGAGTCGGTCAATCTACGAATCCCAATTCGTCTTCCGCCGGGCGGGCAGCAGCACAGAAGGCGCTGGAGTCCGCGTCGCTGGGACAAATTGACCTCGCACTGGTATTCGCCACCGCCAAACACCAGCTGGCAGCACTGCGTGACGGAATCCGCGAAGTCATCGGCCCGGATCCGCAGATCGTTGGTGGCAATGCCGTGGGAATCGTAACGAGAGATTCTCTGGGCTACGACGGGACGGAAGCCGGAGTCGCTCTGTTCTCGTCAGACAGCACGGTCTTCCACACTGCTCTTGCAGAGGAACTTGCGGGCAACGAGACCGAAACAGGAGCACGCCTCGGTCGGCAGCTGCTATCCAATCACCTGTCACCGGATGACGGACTCCTCCTCTTCTACGACACCGTCAACCTCACCACAGATCAATTGCGTCTGAACATGGCCACGCCATTGATCGAGGGCATGTCACAGGAGATTCCGACCTGGCCGAACATGGCGGGAATGGGACTGCTGGGAGACATGCAACTTCAGCCAACACAGCAACTGTTTGGCGATCGCATCACACAGCAATCGGCGATGGCCATCCAGTTCACCGGTGACCTGCAGATGGACACGGTCATCATGCATGGTTGTCGCCCGGCGGGTGACTATCACACCATCACGAAAACGGACGGGGCAGTCGTCCTCGAGATTGATCACCGCCCGGCCCTCGACGTCGTTGGAGAACTTCTCGGCGCGGACTCAGACATTGGCTGGGACGATTACGCATTCTTTGTCACGCTGGGAGTCAACAAGGGCGACCGTTACGGAGCCTTTCGTGAAGACGACTACGCGAATCGCATGTGCATCGGCGTTGATGAGCAGCGTCGCGGACTCATCATGTTTGAGAACGACCTGCGTGCCGGCTGTGACGTGCAGCTGATGAGACGCAGTCTGGACGTCGAGTACGTCGGACAACGCACTCGTTCTCTGCTGGCGAAGCTTGACGACCGGAAACCCGTGTTTGCTTTCTATATTGACTGCGCCGGACGGGCCGCCGCTTACTGCGGCCTTGACGAGGAAGACGCAGTCGAGGTCCAGAAGGCATTGCCTCCCGGAATCCCGCTGCTGGGAGTCTATTCCGGCGTCGAAATCGCCAGGGTGGCAGGCGACGTGCAGGCCCTCGACTGGACGGGCGTCCTGTGCCTGTTCAGTGAGCCTTAACACCCCATTCAGCCGGAGGCAGGCAATCCACGCACTCGCACGCCGGGTCCAGCAACAATGACCGATCCCGCTTCACCAGCCGACTCTGACCGCGAGTCGCTCGAAAAGCAGCTCGCATATTATCGCCAGCGTGTCGATGAACTGGCTGGTCAGACGGTGATTGCCGACTCGAATCTGTCGCGTGCCCGACGGGAACTCAAGCAGCGGCGACAGAGTCTGGCTGTGCTTTCAGATCTGCATCGGACGGTTCGCACAGACATGTCTCAAGAAGAGATTTCGGATCGGACGATCGCCCGGTTTCACGACGACCTGAAAATGGATCGCACGGTGCTCCTCATGCGCGACCGCGAAACGTTTCGACCGGTCGCCTGGCGGGGCTTTGACGAAGAAGCCGAGCATCATCTGTCGCAACTTTCACTCCCGCTCAACCCGGCCGACACATGCGTTCTTGTCACCAGGGCCACGCCAGGCACAGATAGCATTCAGCAGTTGCGTGATGGGCTGAGCATCCCGTTCTTTGTCGCAACGGACGTCAAAGTCAACTCGACCGTCGCTGGCGTCATCATCAGTGGGCGGATGCGAGAGCAGAAACCGTTCTTTCCGCCCCTCAGCGCAGGCGATGCCGCAACACTCGAATCGGTCGCCGGCTTTCTGGGGGCCGCACTTGAGAATGCCCGGCTCTTCAACCATGCCCGGGATATGGCCCTGTCGTTCGCCCGGTTCGTGCCGCGGGAGTTTCTGCAGTTTCTCAATCGAGACAGCATTCTCGACGTCCAGCTGGGAGATCAAACGCAGCAGGAGATGACCATCCTGTTCTCGGACATTCGATCCTTCACGACGATCTCCGAACGAATGTCCCCGCGAGAGACCTTCGATTTCATCAATCGTTATCTGCGATACGCGGCCCCCGTCATCCAGCAGAACGGCGGCTTCATCGATAAGTACATTGGCGATGCCATCATGGCTCTATTCGCAGGCGGCCCCGACGCAGCGGTCCGCGCCGGCATGGAACTGCAACTTGCCGTTTCCCGCTTTAACGACAGCACTGCCGTTGCCGGTCACCCGCCCATCGCCGTCGGTGCCGGACTCCACACGGGCACACTGATGCTTGGAACGATCGGCTTTGACGAGCGAATGGAAAGCACTGTCATCGCCGACGCCGTCAATCTGG
>Ga0070726_10001704_pt1 | contig 21440 bp, 12 predicted proteins | sample tdAd471_FD_67275 | JGI IMG/M metagenome (GOLD analysis project Ga0070726, IMG submission 67275) | Marine sediment microbial communities from the Atlantic coast under amendment with organic carbon and nitrate - tdAd47.1 | ecosystem: Environmental > Aquatic > Marine > Coastal > Sediment | place... | reverse complement strand
GAGGGCATCGATCAATTGACCTTCTGTCAATTCTTTGAGTGGGTGGGTGAAAATGCTAATCACAAAACCCTCAAACATGCTGTATTTGGCATCCAGAGCGGTGTGAAAGTTGGCAATGAGCATACTCTTGATTTGCTTCGCTTCTAGTTCCGTCTCTTCTAAAATGGGGGTGAAAATCCGCATTCGATTATTGGCTTCATCCGTTACTGCCAACAATACATGGCCGTGAATGAATACTTGCCAGGAGCCTTCTTCTCCCTCGATTGCAGAGGCTTCTTTTTCTAATATCTTGCCCATTTTCTTAATGGACATCCCCTTTTGAGCAGAGAGAATGGAAAAACTGAGACACAGTAGAAAAACAGGGAGGAGTAGACGTACATACATGTGTAAAGGATTTTGGAATCAGTTATCAATCTTTCCAATTTAATACATTTAGGGCGAAAGTGTTGGGCTAAGCGCTGAAAAACTAGGCATATTAAGCTCCGGCGACATTTAGGGAAGTGAGCTTACCGCTCCGTTGAGAGCCGGAAAGAAGGGGCTGATAGAGTGAGCAATTGCTAAGATAGAAGCGAATAAACGAAGACAGTCGGAAGCTAACTAGGTGCCGCCATTATTATAGCGAGCATGATTGAAACGATCCACTACTAATCGCTGCCAGAGGTTGCGATCTTTTGTGATGATAAGGGCATTACCACTTAGCTCTTGCTGAAAATCAAGTGGCTTCTTATAGGTGGTTTCTAGTTGGCCAGGAGCGGGCGAGATAAAATGGCCAATCGTGATTTGGTAGATCGGCTCGGCATTGGCTCCCGGATTAGGAACAGGAGCTATATTTTCTACCTTACCTTTGAGAATGCCAAACTCTTTGTAGGGATAATTTTCTAAGCGAATATTGACGACCATCCCAGTATCTACCTTTCCGGAACGTGCTGCGGGCAAGGCACCTCTAGCAATAATCCGCCCTGGGCCTCCTTGAGGAACAATGGTCATGACCAGTTCTTCATCTTGTACAAATTGATGGGGACTCCAGATTTTCGAGAAGGAAACCTTGCCTTCGATAGGTGTTTTTAAGGTGTATTTTAGGCGCCATTCATCAATGGCTCCCCTCAGTTCCTTCATTTTTGCCTGGATATCAAATTTGCCATTGGCCACATCATCAGATTGTTCTTTTTCGAGACTTATGATTTCTTGGCGAAGTCGATCTATTTCCAATTTGTTGTCGATTCGCGCCGACTTTTTATTTTTTAGCTCTCTTTGTTTAATAAACATCTCACTTCGCGCCTTTTCATATTCAAGGCTACTAGTAGCTCCGCTTTGCAATAATCCATCCAGTCGACGTTCATTTTTTTCGGCCAAGGCCACTTCTTGTTCCAATAAGACAATTTGTTCATAGATATTGCGGCCCATTTCACGGGTATTGCTGATTTGGTTTTTCAACACGCGAATCCGTTTGGCGTTGGCATCATTGGATAGGGTGTAATACTGCAGGTCTATGCCCTGTAGCAATTCTGCATAATACTTCTGAATAGGCCCCAGTTTTAGGCCTAGCGTAGGAGCAGTAGTGGGGATGTTACTCCAACTGCCATTTTCTACATCAGCCTCATTTTCTCTGTCATTCATATCCATCGAGCGAGATAGTAGGTTCTCCTCCATGAGAGTCAGTTCCTGATCTAGCTTTTCTACATCTTGCCATTGGGCAGGGTTTTCAATAATGGCCAACAGTTGATTGGCTTCCACGGCTTCATTATCTGCTACTAGCAATTCTTCGATTCGACCTTTCTCCCGAGCGAAAACCTTAACCGGTGGTCGCTCAGAGGTAAGGACGACTGTAGCCGCCACCCGATCTGGGTAGCGGAAGTAATTAGACATGATAACCAAGCCAATGAATGCAATAAAAACCAAGGTGACACCCCAGCGGAGCATCCAACCCGGTGGATTACCCAGCAACTGCTGGACTTCCGCTTCATCATTGAGGCGAATCACTTCGGGATCTTCTATTAGTTTTGTACTCATCGATTAAGGTTTTTCAAGCCAGCACTAGCTACCCAGCTCCAATTGATTTTTCACAAGCGTATAGTAATACCCCTTTTTCTCCACTAAAGATTGATGGGTTCCTTTTTCCACTAATGCTCCTTTCTCAAGGACAATAATTTGGTCGGCATTTTTAACGGTACTCAGTCGGTGGGCTACGACGATTACCGTTCTGCCACTGAAGAATTGTTCCATATTTTCCATGATGACTTTTTCATTCTGGGCATCTAGTGCATTAGTCGCTTCATCAAAAAAGAGATAGCTAGGGTCTTTATATACGGCTCTAGAGATCAGTAATCTTTGCCGTTGACCTTGACTCAAACCATTGCCCCTGAGTCCTACTTTTGTATTGTAACCTAGCGGAAGTGACTCTACAAATTCTTGTATATTGGCAGTTTTGACGGCCTTTAATAGTTTTGCTTTATCTACTGTATCATCACTTTCGGCTACATTGCGGGCTATCGTTTCGGAAAAGATAAAACCATCCTGCATCACTGCTCCGCAGCTCTCTCTCCATATCCCTTTGCTGATATTGTCTAAGTGTATTCCGCCAATTTTTATTGTACCCTTTGTTGGCTTGTAGAAACCCAGCAGTAATTTGACCAGTGTCGTTTTTCCACTCCCACTGGTGCCTACAATAGCGGTGACCTTCCCCTTTGGAATTTGCAAATTGATATCCTTGAGGGCAAAGTCAGATAATTTGTTGTACTGAAAAGAAACCTCTTCTATATTAATATTACCATTTTCAGGCAGCATATCTGTATCGAGACGGCCACTCATTTCCTCCTCATCCATATTTTGAATTTCCCCCAGTCGTTCCAGACTGATACGGGCATCTTGGGCAGTGCGAATAAAGTTGACAAACTGTACAAGAGGGCCATTTAGCTGTCCAATAATGTACTGTACGGCCAACATCATACCGAGGGTCATCGTCCCTTCAATGACTAAAGTCGCTACATAAAAGGTGATGAAAATATCTTTGATCTGGCTAATGAAATTAGCCCCGGTATCTTGCCATTGCGTAATCCTTAAGGAGCGCATATTAACCCGAAATAAACGCGCCTGAATATTCATCCAATTCCAACGGTGCTTGCGCTCACTCCTTTGTAGCTTTATTTCCTGCATACCTTGGATCAGCTCAATAATGGCACTTTGATTTTCTGATTGTTCCCGGAATCGGAAGTGATCCACCTCCGCTCGTTTGCGCAACCAGCCCATAATCCACACGAGGTATAAGATACTTGAGCCAAGGAAAATGAGAAAGATAATGGTATTGTACCACCAAAGGACAAAACCGAAAATAATCAAGTTGAAGAGTGAAAATAAAACACTCAAAGTACTGGTGGTCAGGAAATACTCAATCCGTCTTTGATCAGCTATACGCTGTAATAAATCACCAATCATCTTTTGGTCAAAAAAGCCGATGGGCAAGCGCATAAGCTTAATGAGAAAGTCCGATATCAAAGAGATATTGATACGAGTACCGATATGGAGCAAGATCCAGCTCTGGATAATATTGACCGTAATTTGTCCCAGGAAGAGCATCAATTGCGCCATTAAAACCAGATAGATGAAATCAATATCTTGGGTCTCAATACCAATGTCGACGATAGCCTCAGTGAGGAAAGGGAAGAGCAATTGGAAAAAGCTTCCCAATAGTAGAGCTAGTACCAGTTGGAGGATCAATGGCCTATACGGGCGAAGATAGCGCAGTAAATACCAGAAGCCGTCCACCCGTACTTTCTCGCCTTCTTCTTCATAAAAAGCAGGCGTAGGTTCTAAAAGCAAGGCAATACCTTTCTGCTTGTCACTTTCCCAATGCTTTCTGAAAGCGGCAACGGTAAATTTCGTTTTTCCAAAAGCAGGGTCAGCTACCCAAACGTGCTTTTTATCGGCCTTATAAACCACGACAAAGTGGTTTTGCTTCCAGTGCGCCACAAGGGGAAGGGGGGCATCCAACAAACCTGGTTCTTCCTCGCTTTCTCCCTCAAAGGGCAGCTTGATAGCCATCGTAGACATGCCAATGGTTTCAGCCGCTTCGATAATGCCCCGCAAAGAAACGCCTTCTCTATCCAGGTAACTATGTTCCCGTAGGTACTGTAAGGTGTATTTTCGGCCATAATGGTCTGCGATCATTCGTAGGCAGGTGGGCCCACAATCCATCGCATCTAGTTGCCGATAATAGGGGAATTTTTTGAACATTGGGTTTTTCTATTTGCCCATAAAAAATAATACTACTGTCTTAGTCGCTGACCACTTTTTGAAAGTAGCTATTGACTGCAGATACAACTTCTATTTAAATAATGTCTAAAAAAACAAAATTTGTCAGACAAGTTGAAGCTGTTTTTAAACAAGGTCTCTCAAGTGTTCTAAAATAAATTGAGATAAGCTCCTTTGCGATACCTTATTTTGTCAGAGAAGGATTTTATCCAACCTGCTCTTACCTAAACCTAAGTGGACTAGATAGGTGATAAATAGACGGTACCGAAAAAGATGTTTCATAGTTTTTGAATGGTAGCGCTGTAGGAAGGGCTTGACATATAATACCAAATACAATTGGTACAGTACTTAATGACCTTCGTTACTTAGGAACCTTGTTTAGAAGGTCCTGAGTAGCAATTATACGATTTTTTAACATAACAGTTACAGAAAGATGCACGATCCTTTGAACGGCAGAGGCCGCAATGCTATCTCTTTAAAGTAAGTGAATAGGAAAGGGACTAGTTGGAAGCTAGATCAGTTTTCGAAGCCTAAACCGCACCTTTAATTTTTCATCGCCTCGTTTTAAGACCAAGCGAGTACGCTTACCTTCCTTTTTTTGTAATTTATGAATGATATTCCCTAAGGAAAGGAGAGAAGTAGGGATACCATTGATACTACGTACTAAATCGCCGCTTTTAACCCCGGCTTCGTCTGCCGGACTACCCTCTATAATATTTAGCACTCGATACTGCCCTAAATTTTTACCTGCTGCTACTAGGGTCATACCACTACGATCGTACTCAAATTTTTTCCGGAAGGAACGAGTGGGGGACATATACATCTTACTCGCAAAATAGTCGATGACAACAATAAAGCGCTGCATAATGAGATTGCCAAGAATCCCATTTCGACCATTGGTGTAAGTCGAGTCGACGGTAGGAGGGAGGTCTTGGTAGTTGGTGACCACACTTTGCAGTTGGAATGACCCAATCTTTATGCCAGGAAGCCGCCCAACATAGCCCTCCAAATAGCCGCCCAGACCGATAGCAATTGGGCTCCGAATAACAGACTCTGGCAATTGCATATCTATATGAGTGTCAGTATAAAGGAGAGCGGCTAAGCTTGCTCCAGTATCATACAATAGCTTTAAATTGAGGGAAGTGTCGGGGTTGAATTGCGCCTCGGTCCAGACATAGGGTTTATTCCGCACGATTTCAATGGGCAATTCTTCATATCGCGAACCGGGTTTAGTAAAATGCTGAGGAGAATACAGCGTTACGATTTGCTTTCGGTAATTAATTTTTACAATAAAGCGTCGTAAAAAGTCAGCTCCTAGAATACCGTGTACATCAATTCCGGCAAATTCATCAAATCGAAAGTAATCTTCATCCAAGACTAGAATTGATCTATTCCGAGCCGTCAAATCCCCTAATTGCATCCGAATACCGGAGGCCAGGTAAGCGACCAATTCGGTTTGCATATCTGATCCTAGTACCTTGAATTCCCTTTGATAATTAATGCGAAGTAGGTCAGTTATCTCCCGCTTAGTAAGAATAGTATGTTCTGCACCTGTATCTAGAATAAACTTTAAAGGGAAGAAATTATTGAAAAGAACACTGACAACAATGAAGTTATTCTGAAAATCAAAGGGGATATCTACTTTAGTTTGGCCCTTACTCATGTGTAAGTCTCGGACCTGACTATTGGCCTTCGAGTACAAACTTATTAGTAGAACCATGCTCAGTAAAAATTGCTTCATAGTCGGGACAAATCTTAATTGGTGAAAGGGCATACCTAGTCGCTATATCCTACCGCTAAAGTATTATCAGAATCATCAAAATACTAATTTTTATAGCTAGTATAGACCAATGATACATTTATTTGGTCTTCTGCTTAGTAAATGACTATCAGTTTTCCAAGGGGAAATTGGAAAATGAGTCCGACATTTTGATGATTGTCTACTAGCTCTTGAGTGATTTGACGTAGAACCGACATATCGCGGCCCAAAGCTAAATCTAGCCATAGGTTGCTAACAGTATAAATACGAAGTTTTCGCCGAATAGATAAATAAAATTATCGTTCACGATACTATAACTGAAAGTCGCTTGCTATCATCAACAGCAGCTGTATAGGTTGCCTGTTCTAGGAAAGCATTGCCCAAACATGCTCTAAACTCGTACCATTCGAATAGCATATTAATACTCCCCACTATATAAGCCCACCAAAGGGGGGGGGTGTTCATTTATATATTAATTTTATTAGCTTTTACCCGTTTCAAATGTCAGGATGATTTTGTGTCTATCTGCTTCATTTAGTAGACCAAAAGTCATTCCACTACCTTAGGTTGACAAGTGCTATAACTAATATTATTTCGTTTGTCTTGGATTGACAAAAATCTTTTAAATGATTTTTGGTTTTTTCAAACATATTTAGGACTTTTACACACTAATATTTTTTGAAACAGTTACCAATCAAAGCAAAAATCTACAAAGTCCCTAGGAACACCCAACATCAAACAAAGCCAATTTCATTTAGCGAATAACAGTTCTTTTGTACCCCAATTAACTAGTGATAAGATCTAGTAATAAAGAAACTGTTTTATTAACTAAATATAGATACTGTATGAAACTTAAAGTCGACTATTTTTCGAAATGGTTGGTGGCTGTTGTGGCAGTGCTATTTTGCAATTTTGCAATTGCTCAAAGCACGATCACCGGAACCATCAGCGATGCCGAAACAGGCGAACCTTTGATTGGGGCTAATATTCTGGTTCAAGGTACTACTACCGGCACCATAACCGATTTCGATGGAAAATACTCTATCGACGTTCCTGCCGGAGCAACAGCTCTAGACATTTCTTACACAGGTTACTCTACCCAAACCATTGATATTGCTGGTCGAACAGTAATTGACATTTCTCTTTCAGCTGGTGAGCTGCTAGAGGAAGTAGTGGTGGTAGGTTATGGTTCTGTGAAGAAGTCAGATTTGACAGGAGCCGTTACTGCTGTCACCGAGGAAGATTTCAATGGTGGGGTAATCACTTCTCCAGAGCAATTGATCCAAGGACGAGCAGCAGGTGTTCAAATTACTGAGGCGAGTGGTGAGCCAGGAGCTGGTGTAGCGATTCGAATTCGTGGTACGTCTTCTGTACGTGGTGGTAACAACCCACTCTTTGTCGTAGATGGTGTACCCTTGAGTGGAGACGGAACAACTGCAGGTGGATCTGCTGCTGGCTTAGGTAGCACAGCTGCCAGAAATCCCTTAAACTTCTTGAATCCTAACGACATCGCTAGTATTGACATCTTGAAGGATGCTTCTGCAACAGCTATTTATGGTTCTCGTGGAGCCAATGGTGTGGTCATTATTACGACCAAGAGTGGTAAAGCAGGAAAAGGTGTATTGGATTATGGATACTCTTTAGGGGTAGCCAATATCTCAAAGAAGTACGATTTGCTGGAAAGAGATGAATTCTTGGCGGCCTATACCGATTTTAATGGTGCTGCTGCTGCGCAAACACTAGACGGTGGTGCCAATACAGATTGGCAAGATGAAGCCTTCCGTACGGCATTAACGCAAAGTCACAATCTTTCTTTTGGTGGAGGTAATGCATAGGGTAACTACCGTTTCTCTGTTTCTTTATTTGACCAAGAGGGTATTGTTGAGGAGAGTGGACTACAACGTTTTTCTGCTCGTTTTAACGGCAGCCGTAAATTTATCGATGATAAATTGACGATTTCTTCGCAAATCACACTCGCGGATACGCATGATGATAACGTGCCGATTACAACCAACTCTGGATTTAGAGGCGACTTGATGGGTAACATCCTGAAGGCTAACCCAACTGATCCAGTTAGAAATTCTGATGGTACTTTCCTACAAAGAAGCATTACCGAACCCAACCCGATTGCGATCTTGAATTTGTCTGAAAGCTTTACTAATACGATTCGTGTCTTGGGTAATGTTTCTGCTGATTACCAAATTGCTCCTGGCTTGAACTTCAAAACGGTGGCTGGATTTGATCGTTCATTCTCAAACCGAATTGACGCACTATCAAAAGATTTGGTAGCGGCAGACGTAGTAGATATTGGTCGAGTGTACACCAATGATATTCAAGTGGATAACCAATTGTGGGAAAATTACTTCACCTATAATAAAGATTTTGGCGGAACGAGCCTGACAGCCTTAGCAGGCTATTCTTACCAAAGTTTTGAATTCTCTAGCAAACAAACGGAGATGGCCAATTTCCGTACGGGGGATTTGGACCTAATGATCAATAACTTTGCCGCACAGAATAATAGTGATACTGAAATTGGTAGTCTTGTCAATAACTCAAACCGAACATTTGATGAACTTCAGTCTCTCTTTGGGCGCTTGAATTTCAGCTTCGCTGATAAATATTTATTCACGGCTACTTTAAGAGCGGATGGCTCCACTCGTTTTGGTGAAGGTAATCAGTATGGTTACTTCCCTTCATTTGCCTTCAAATGGCGTTTGATCGACGAAGCTTTTGTACCTGATGCATTCTCCGATTTGGGACTTCGTTTGGGATATGGTGTGACGGGTAACCAAGAATTACCGCACAACTTGTTCCAAGAGCGCCAAAGATACAATCGTTGGAATATCAATTCAGGCGGTGACCAAATTGAAGGTGGCGGATTAGGTACGGTAGCTTTTGCCAATCCTGATTTGAAATGGGAGTCTACGCTTCAGTATAACTTAGGTGTCGATTATGGGTTTGCCAATAATCGAATTTCAGGTTCTTTGGATTTATACTACAAGACCACCAATGACCTGTTGATTCAAATTACTGCTGCACAGCCTGCGGTACAGCCTTTCTTCTGGACCAACTTGGATGCAGATATCATTAACCAAGGAGTTGAGTTAGCCTTGAATGCAGTAGCCGTTGATAAGCCAGATGTAGAATGGAATATCAGTACAAACGTGGCATTTAATGACAATACGGTTAAGAATTGTAATTGTAGTATTGATACAGGTGACATTGATGGTCAAGGTTTGACTGGCGCCTTTGCCCAGCGAATTTCTGACGGCCAATCGCTCTATGCATATTTCTTACGACAGTTTGGCGGCTATGATTCAGAAGGAATTTCTGTGTATCCAAATGGTGACTTCCAGGAATTCAATGGTAAGAGTCCACTTCCAACCGTTACTGCTGGTTTGACGAATACGGTACGTTACAAAAACTTTGATTTGAATGTATTCTTCTCTGGCCAATTTGGCTACTGGATTTACAGTAATACAGCGAATGCATTGTTTACGGCGGGTTCTTTGGCGAATGGTCGTAATGTAACGAGAGATGTAGTAGGTAATGGTGAAGGTGCGCTGAATGCACCTGATGTTTCTACTCGTTTCTTGGAAAGAGGTGATTTCATCAGATTACAAAACTTGTCTATCGGTTACAATGTCGATACCGGAGATAGCAACATCTCTAGCTTGCGCTTATTTGTAACTGGACAGAACTTGTTTGTAATAACTGATTACACCGGTCAGGATCCCGAAGTAAATACCAACAAGCAAATCGGTGGTGTACCTTCTGCAGGTATTGACTACACTTCTTACCCAAGGGCAAGAACGATTTCTTTTGGTGTAAATGTTTCTTTCTAATTGAATACAACTGCATGAAGTAAAAAATATAGCCATCTATCTCTTCGAAGAGATTTTTACTTCATGCCTAAATAAAACTCAAATTCTTATGAAATTTAATAGAATTGCGAGCTTAGGTTGTAGTGTAGTGGTGGGCTTATTTATGTTTAGCTCTTGCACTGACCTGGCCGTTGAGACAAAAGATTCTATCGTCATCGATAACTCCGGAGGCACGGGAGGAGGGGGTGACCCGACCCAATTATTAGAATCCGCTTATAAAAGCTTGAGCACCTTTACAGACCAAGCCAATATTTATGCCTTGTTTCAGCATACCTCAGAGGAAATGATTCCTCCAACAAGAGGGGTTGACTGGGGAGATAACGGAGTATGGCGTACGCTACATGCCCACACTTGGGATGCTACGCATGCTTATGTATTGGGGGCTTGGAATAACTTGAATTCTCGTGCTTTTAATGCCAATGTAATTTTGGCTTCTAATCCGTCTGCTCAAGAAGCTGCGGAAGCTAAATTCCTTCGTGCTTACTTTATGTGGCATGTGATGGATCTTTTTGGTGTGGTTCCTTTCCGTGAGGCCAATGAAGGAGTAGATGTTGATCCGCGGGTCTTAAGTCGAACAGAAGCCCTTGATTTTATCATCAAAGACTTGACAGAAGCGCTTCCTGACTTGCCAGCTAAAGGACCCGATCCGTTGAATACGACGGCTAATAAAGCCGCAGCAAATGCATTGTTAGCTAGGATTTACTTGAATAAGGGGGTATATACCGCCGCTGATCCAGCCGGTCCCTATACTTTTGATGCCGCTGATATGGATAAGGTGATTGAGCATGCTGAAGCCGTAGAAATGGATGGCTATACGTTTGAAGATGAATACTTCAAGATTTTTACCAACAATTCGGAGAGTGAAATTATTTTTTCTAGCATCGATGGAACGGGACAAAACCGCTGGATGATGACGCTACACTATAGTCAAAACCCATCTGGTTGGAATGGTTTTACGACACTAGCGGATTTCTACGGTAAGTTTGAAGCGGATGATCCACGTATTGGTAACTACCCTACACCAGACGGTTCTGAGTTTTCTGGTATCGGTAGAGGTTTCTTAATCGGACAGCAGTATGATGACAGTGGCGAGGTGTTAATCGATTCTCGCTCTAAAAAGCCACTTCAATTTACAAGCGATGTTCCTTTGTCAGGTGCTGCTACAGAAAAGGGTATTCGAGCCATTAAATATCATCCAGCTGATGCAGGTAAATATATCTTGTTGCGCTATGCTGATGTGGCCCTGATGAAAGCTGAAGCCATTCTCAGAGGAGGAACAAGTGCCGATGATCCATTAACTATAGTGAATGATTTGCGTGCCGCGAGAGGTGCTAAGACTTTGCCTTCTGTCGACTTGAGCACAATGCTGGACGAAAGAGGCCGAGAATTGTACTGGGAGGGTATTAGAAGAACGGATCAAATCCGATTTGGAACTTTCACGGATACTTGGGTTGAAAAAACGGTGACTGATGCACATAGGGTCTTATTCCCTATCCCGCAACAAGCACTTAACTCTAACCCTAACTTGTCGCAAAACCCTGGCTATTAATCGATAGCTTACTTTTGGATAAAATAGTAAATGTGGGCCGCTCCTTAGTTTTTGGAGTGGCCTATGTTTTTTGTTAAAATAACTTTTCATGAGAGGAATCACGGTACTAACTATTAGTATACTCCTAAGTGCCTGCCAACCTGCTGATAAAAGTGTGCCATTGTTTGAAGAAATGGATGCTCAACGGACGGGGATAAGCTTTCAAAATAAAGTCGAAAACACGGCAGAGTTTAATATTTTCTCTTATCGGAATTTCTATAATGGAGGTGGTGTAGCCATTGGAGACATCAATAATGATGGCCGATCCGATGTGTTTTTTACCTCCAATATGGGAGAGAATAAATTGTACCTCAATAAGGGGAATTGGCAATTTGAAGATATTACTGCCCAGGCAGGTCTAGCCGAAGCCAACAAATGGAGCACAGGGGTAGTGATGGTAGATATTAACCATGATGGGCTGCTCGATATTTATGTTTGTAATGCCGGTTATATAAAAGGGAGCGACCAAAAAAATAGCCTGTATATCAATCAAGGTGATCTTAGCTTTAAGGAAGAAGCCATGCAATATGGCCTGGATGAAAATGGGTATACCACACATGCTGCTTTTTTTGATTATGACCTGGATGGAGACCTGGATGCCTATATACTCAATAACAGCTTCATGCCAGTCAACACCCTCAATTATAATAACCGGCGAGAGCTATATGCAGAAGACTGGCCGGTAGCCGATTTCTTGAAAGGTGGCGGCGATAAATTACTCAAAAATGAGAACGGAACGTTTGTCGATGTCACTAAAGAGGCGGGAATTTATGGTAGCCTGATTGGGTTTGGCTTGGGTATCACCGTCGGAGATGTGAATGATGATCAGCTCCCCGATATGTATGTTTCCAATGATTTCTACGAAAGAGATTATCTCTATATCAACCAAGGGGATGGCACCTTCAAAGAGGAAATCAAAGATTGGATGCAGCACCTTAGTCTAGCCTCTATGGGAGCCGATATGGCGGATATCAACAATGATGGCTATCCAGAAATCTTTGTCACGGAAATGCTACCTGAAACGGATTATCGCCGAAAAACAACACTTCTTTTTGAAAACTACAATATCTATGCGACTAAAGTTAAACGAGACTTCTATCACCAATATATGCAAAATACGCTCCAGCTAAATAACAAGGATCAATCCTTCAGTGAAATTGCTTATTACAGTGGGGTGGCGGCTTCCGATTGGAGTTGGGGCGCCTTACTTTTCGATGCGGATAATGATGGCTACCGAGATATCTATGTTTGTAATGGGGTTTATCATGACGTAACCAACCAGGATTTTATGGACTTTTTTGCCAATGATGTCGTGCAGAAAATGGCCTTGACTGGAAAGAAAGAAGAAATTGAAAATGTAATCAATCAAATGCCGTCCGAGGCGCTCCCCAATAAATTTTTCCATAATCAGCGAGATTTAAGTTTTGAAGATAGTGGGCGGGAGATAGGATTTAAAAAGCCCTCTTTCTCTAATGGCGCAGCCTATGGTGATTTGGACAATGACGGTGACCTCGACCTAGTAGTGAATAATTTAAACCAAGCCGCCTTTATTTATCAAAACCACACCGATCAGCAATCGGATCGACACTTTTTGAAGATCGACCTGCGGCAAAAGGAAAGTCCAAATACTTATGCCATTGGTGCAAAAGTATCTTTATTCAAAAAAGGAGAAGAATTGAATGCACAACTCATTCCTAGCAGGGGATTCCAGTCGAGTATTGACTATACGATGGTCTTTGGATTGGGCGAGGATGAGCAAGTAGATTCCTTACATATTATTTGGCCTGACCAATACCGCTCTAGGCATTTTGACTTGCCCATCGATACCCTTTTGGTTTTTGAAAAAACGGAAACAACTAGGGCGCTCATGGTATCGAATACACCAGATGAATCTTCTCCCTTATTTAAAGGGGTAGAACATGACTTTTTAGCGCATCAAGAAGATGGCCATGTCGACTTTTTTCAAGAAGGACTGCTAGCACGGATGTTGTCGAGGGAGGGGCCAGCCATGGCGGTAGGTGATGTCAATGGCGATGGTCTGGAGGATGTTGTAATAGGCGGAGCTAAGGGACAAGTCACGCAATTGTATCTACAATCAAATGGAGGTTTTGAACCCATAGAAACGATGCCCTTCCAACGGTTTTTGGATTTTGAAGATACGGCGATGTCGCTCTTCGATGCAGACGGCGATGGCGACTTAGATTTATACATCGGTTCCGGAGGGAATTTTGAGGTGGCGGGGAGACGAGAAATGCAAGATCGACTTTTTGCTAATGATGGTGCGGGGCATTTTGATTTGCTTCGAGGTGGTTTACCCCAAATAGGCTTGAACACAGCTGTAATCGCACCGCATGATATCGATGATGATGGAGACCTTGACCTATTCGTGGGACATCGCAGCATACCCCAACAATATGGATGGCCGCCACAGAGCTATATGTATATCAATGACGGAGAGGGGCACTTTAGTCCCCTGGAAGGTGATCAAGCCAGAGTACTAAAGGAACTGGGAATGGTCACAGATGCGGCCTGGATAGATGTGGATGGCGATCAAATGGCAGAGTTGTTGGTCATCGGAGAATGGATGGCCCCTCAGGTTTTAAAAGTTGACAATGGCAGCTTTCGTTTGACCAATAGTGGATTGGCCCCTTATTCAGGTTGGTGGTACGCCTTGGCTTCTGATGATGTGGATGGGGATGGCGATCAAGATTTGATTTTAGGGAATCGGGGTGAAAATTTCTACTTCACAGGTACTGCATATGCACCGGCAAAACTTTGGTTATCCGACTTTGATGGGAATGGTACGGTGGAAAAAATCATTACCCAACAAATAGACGGGGAGGATAAGCCAGTAGCCATGAAAAAAGACTTGACGCAGCAGTTGGTGAGTTTGAAAAAACAAAACTTGAAGCATGCAGCCTTTGCCAAAAAATCTATCCAAGATTTATTCCCTGCTACTACGCTCCAACAAGCGAAGGTGCTAGCGGGCAATTATTTCCAATCAGCAGTCGCCATTAATAACGGGAAAGGGCAATTTGTGCTGGAAGCCTTACCGACCGAAGTACAATTCTCCTGTGTATGTGACATTTTATGTACTGACTTGAACAATGATGGCAAGAATGATCTCATCATGGCTGGCAATGACAGTAGTTTTGCACCCCAGTTCTCCAAGCTGGACGCCAGCTTTGGCCATGTACTATTTAATGATGGTAATGGAGGCTATCGGCGGCAAGATAATCGCAGTACTGGTTTCTCTGTCAAAGGAGATGTGAAGCAGGTACTACCGATCAGTATTGGTAATGTGCCTTATGTCTTGCTGGGTATCAATAATCAAGCACCGCAACTTTTTCGAGTGGATAAAAAAGTTATTGTTCAGTAGACTTTTATAGAAACCTAAATGATGAATCTAGTGAACGTGATTAGGCAAAGTGGTCGATTGGGGGGAGTCCTCCTTTTACTATTGGTAGGGTCTTGTCAACCTGCTAGCCAGGAGGGAGAGGCGGGGATGTTCCGACTCTTAGAAGCCAAAAAAACAGGCTTGAATTTTGAAAATACATTGGTGCAGAATGCCGACCTTAATGTATTTACTTACATGTATTTTTTCAATGGGGGAGGAGTGACCGCAGGCGATTTCAATCAAGATGGTTGGACGGATCTTTACTTCACCAGCAATATGGGGTCGAACCGACTCTTTCTCAATCAACAAAATTTAAGGTTTACCGATGTTACGGAGCAGGCGGGACTTGCTGGTCTCCCGGGTTGGACTACGGGCGCTACTACGGTTGATATCAACAATGATGGCCTGCTCGATATCTATGTATCGCAGGTCGGAGACTATGGGGCAATAAAAGGAGCTAATCAATTATATGTCTGCCAAAGTATCGAAGATGGAATTCCAAAATTCGAGAATCATGCCAAAGACTATCAACTCGACTTAGTCGGTTTTGGAACGCAAGCTGCTTTCTTTGATTATGATCTCGATGGCGACCTCGATATGTATCAGCTCAATCATTCTTTACACCAAAATGGGACGTTTGGCAAGCGAGCCAACTTTGGCGAACATCATCCGCTAGCAGGCGATCAGTTATTACGCAATGATGAAGGCACTTTTACGGCTGTTACTGAAACGGCCGGCATATTGGGGACGGTTATTGGTTATGGCTTGGGGATTGTTACGGGAGATATTAATAATGACGGTTGGCCAGATATTTACATTGGCAATGATTTTCATGAAAATGACTACCTCTATCTCAATCAGCAAGATGGCACTTTTCGGGAAGTTTTATCGGAACAGATCAATCACACCAGTCGCTTTTCGATGGGGGTGGATATGGCCGATATTAATAATGATGGCTTAAATGATATTCTTTCCCTCGATATGTTGCCCTATGATCCTTTTATCCTCAAAAGTTCGTTGGGAGAAGATGGGTACAATGCTTTTAAATTTAAATTAGGACATGGGTATCAGCCACAATTTGCTCGAAATAACCTACAGCTTAATAATGGAGACGGCACCTTCAGTGAGATAGCCATGCTGGCTGGTATTCATGCTACGGATTGGTCCTGGGCGCCCCTTTTTATGGACTTTGATCACGATGGGAAACGAGATGTGTTTATTAGTAATGGCATTCCACGCCGCATGAATGATATTGATTATATCAACTTCAAAACGGGCCTTACAGCCAATGAAGATGACCTATCCTATGTAGAAAAAATGCCTCAGATTAAGATTCCGAATAAGTTTTACCGGAATGCAGGCCAATTCAAATTTGAAGATATAAAGGCACAGATCAAGCATAACGAAGCTTCCTACTCCAATGGTGCTATCTATGCGGATTTGGATAATGATGGTGACCTGGAAGTGGTGGTCAATAACATTGACGATGCGCCTTTTGTCTATGAAAATACAAGTCAGGAGGATACCCAAGAAAAGGCTTATCTGCAATTGCGATTGACCGGAAGCCCACAAAATAGGAATGGGATTGGGGCTAAAGTCATCGTTTTTAAAGGCAAAGAAAAACTAACCGCTGAACATTTTCCGGTGCGGGGCTATCAGTCAAGCTTGGCGCCAGGTCTTTTGCACCTGGGTGTAGGACGGAAAGCCGAGGTAGATTCTATGGTGCTGATTTGGCCAGATTTAAGCTACCAGCATTTAGATACAACAATCTTGAATAAAGAAACAGCCCTATCCTGGCAGGCCGGCCTACCGCTGTTCTCTTTTGAGACTTTAAGCAGTGAAGAAAGTGAAGAGTCAAGCCTACAATGGACAGATATTACCGCCGAATCAGGGTTAGATTATATACATAAAGAGAATCCATTTGTTGATTTCAATCGAGAAGGCCTCATGCCGCATATGGTATCGGCAGAAGGCCCGGCCGTAGCCGTAGGAGATGTAAATGGCGATGGCCGGGAAGATGTCTTCCTGGGAAGCAGCAAACGAAATCGAAGCGCCATGTATTGGCAGACTTCACAAGGAAGGTTCGAATTACATACCCCGCAATCGATTATACAAGATAGCCTACTAGAAGATGTTGATGCTGTTTTTGTGGATGTGGAAAAGGATGGCGACTTGGATTTGGTGATTGCTAGTGGGGGGAATGAATATAAGTTGGGAAATAAAGAGCTCATTCAAAGGGCTTACCTCAATGACGGTAAAGGAAACTTTACCCGGGCGGAATTATTTCCCAAGGCCTTACTCACGGCCTCCTGCGTCATCCCGCTAGATATTAATGGTGATGGCTGGATGGATTTTTTCTTTGGGGCTCGTGCTGTTCCTTGGAATTATGGACACCTCCCCCAGTCTTTTTTATACCAAAACAATGGAGACGGAACCTTTCAGGAAGTTACTGCGGATGTAGCACCAAGGCTTTCACAGGTCGGCTTGGTAAAAGATGCCGAAGCAGTAGATATGGATAAGGATGGAGATATGGATCTCCTTATCGCATTGGAATGGGATGCTATACAGCTTTTCATTAATGAAGGCGGTCAACTGCAACAACAAGCCATCGGTGATGCCAAAGGTTGGTGGAATTTCGTTTATCCCATAGATATGGATGGCGATGGTGACCAGGATTTTATAGCAGGGAATTTTGGTGAAAATTCACGCCTGAAACCCACAAAAGAGGAGCCTTTACGCTGTTATGTCAATGATTTTGATGATAACCAACAAGTGGAACAAATCCTGACTTACTATGTAGCGGGAAAAGAAATTCCTTTCTCCAACTTTGCGGAATTAACAAAGCAAATGGTGTCACTAAAAAAACGCTACCTCTATGCCAAGGACATGGCAGCCGCGACGCCCATAGAAATCTTTGGCAAGGAGAAACTGGATGAAGCTGTATTACATGAAGTAAATTCCTTGCGTAGCGCCTATTTCGAAAATAAAGGAGATGGTCGTACCTTCCAAAGGCACCCGCTACCGACCGAACTACAGTTTTCGACCCTCAACGCGGCGGCGGCTTTGCCTACCGGTGATGGCTTAGTGCTTGGCGGAAACTTCTGGGAGTCAAATATCGAAATGGGATGGTATGATGCCAATTATGGAAATACCCTACAATTGTCGACAAGCGGGGCATTACAGGTCGCCTCACTCGCTTCGATAAAGGTGAAGGGCCAAGTAAGAAGAATTGCCTCGATTACCGTGGATGGAGAACCAGCGTATATTTTTGTTAAAAATAATGCTCCAGTGCAGGTGCTGTCTTTATCTCGGAAAGGAGAGGGGTAATCAAAATCAAAATGACAATGAAAATTAAAATCAAAAGGCAGGACCTAGGCTCCAAAGCCGTTGGTGCTCGGTTTCCGAGCGGCATCTTGCCCCGTCCTTGTCATTCCTCCCCAAAAAAGTGCTTAAAATATAGCAACTGATATTGCACCGCATTTTCCCAATACTCCCAATTGTGTTTTCCGGGGCGTTCAATGTAATCATGCGGGATATTACGTTCTACCATTTTATCATGTAGACGCGCATTGATCTTGTAAAAGAAATCGTCCACGCCGCAATCGATGATCAATGCCAATGCTTTTCCATTCAGAAGATATAAAAGATTCGTCACAGAGTAGCTCTCCCAACGCTCGGGATGAGCAGCATAGGTGCCGATCCGATCTTTGATATTCCAATTGTTGGGAAAAGGTCGCAGGTCAACTCCACCACTCATACTTCCGGCTGCTGCAAAAGTATCTTGATGACGAAAACACAAAAATAGAGCGCCATGTCCCCCCATACTCAGGCCTGTAATCGCTCGTTTTTCTCGCTTGGCTAGCGTTCGATATTGGCTATCAATGGCCTGCACCAGTTCATGTGAAATATAAGTCTCATACTGCATGCTGGGATCAATAGGACTATCGAAGTACCAACTATTGTAGCCGCCATCTGGACAGACAATTATCAATTGATGTAAATCGGCATGCGCCTGGATGGCCGGGACCTTTTTGAGCCAATCGGAAAAATTGCCGGTAGCCCCATGAAGTAGGTAGACCGTGGCAAACTGTTGCTGGGTGCTATCATACGAAGCGGGTTTGACCACAATGTTCTTTATGGATTTGTTCATGGCGGTAGAGAATACTTCGAAGGTATCCACAGTAGCGGCAGAGGATTGAAATCCAAGGAAAAGGAATAAGCCAAGGAGTAGGCGTCTCATGTGCAGTTTATTTATTGAAGTTGGCGAACAAGCACTAAAGTCTATTCTTGGAACTTCATGATTCGAGGGCAAATATAACACCTATCAATGAATTCATAGTTCCCGTTTTTTAGTACTAGCTGGATGGCAAAAAAATAAGCTGGCAGCCCTAGCCAAACCATTCATACACCTCCTGCAGCTGTAAAGCTTTCTTGGCCGCTGCATCCAGGTCACGCACTATTTTCCCATTTTTCATCTGAATGAGTCGGTTGCCATAGTTTAAGGCATTTTGGAGGTTGTGAGTAATAAATACAGTGGTAAGGTTATAAGTAGAAATGATTCTCTGTGCGGTTTCCAATACTACTTCGGCGGAGCGGGGGTCGAGTGCGGCAGTGGGTTCATCCAGCAGCAAAATATCCGTATGATCCATGGTACTCATGAGCAAAGTGAGCGCCTGGCGTTGGCCACCGGAGAGCGTCCCCATGGGCTGCCTGATTTTATCCTCCAATCCCAATCCTAAGTCCGCGATGCGAGCCCTGACTTTTTCTTTGAAAGCCCCCGTAATGCCAATTTTTAGCTGTTTTTTCGAGGTGCGTAAGGCTGCCAATCGGAAATTATCAAGTATGCTTAGATCTGGGGCCGTACCGCCAAGTGGATTTTGAAAGACCCGGGCTATCCATTTACTGCGTTTGTGTTCGGGCAGGCGAGTAGCATCTTCTCCATGAAGAAATACCTTTCCGGTACTAGGCTGGACTGCACCGGAAATCACGTTCATCAAGGTCGTCTTCCCTGATCCATTGGAGCCAATCAGCGAAACAAATTCTCCTCGCTTGATATGGAGTGTTACCTCATTCAAGGCCCGTACTTCATTGACCTGATCCTGATTAAAAACCCGCGATATGTGATTTAACTGAATCATTGTATTCGATTGCGATCCGACAGTCATTCGTACCTTACTGAATAAAGAAATATTTGCGCTTATGAGCTGTTACCCATCCCTCATGCTGCCTAATCGAGGGATACCTACAATTGCTAAAACAAAAACAGCTGTAATGAGTTTCAACATATTGGGGTGAACACCCAATGACAAGGCTACGGCAAGTACCATTTGAAATAAAATACAGCCCAACATGACCAAACCCAGTTGGAGCCAAATATGACGGATTTTCAGCCAATTGATGAGGGCATCTCCAATCAAAACGGATCCTAAGCCTACCAATACAATACCGATACCCATATTTATATCGGTGAAGCTTTGGTATTGTGCGACCAAAAAACCACTAAGTGCGGTCAAGGCATTGGCAATGGCCAAGCCGATAATCTTCATTCGGTCATTATTGATTCCCATCGCCCGGGTCATCGACTCACTATTACCCGTGGCTCGCATGGCAATACCAAAATCGGTGCGTAGCAAGTAGGCCAAGAGCCCACTCAACAAGACGAGGAAGAGCAGTCCCACCCAGACTTCATTATAGATTTGTTTGTCGAAAATCGATAAAACGGTAAATATGGTTTCCAGATTGAGCAGCGGGATGTTGGATCGACCGAGTATCGTGAGGTTGATGGAGTATAGCCCCGTCATGACCAAGATACCAGAGAGTAGTGCATCGATTTTAAAACGGGTATGAACCAAACCCGTGAGAATGCCCGCGCCAGCCCCCGCCAATAGCGTGATGGGAATGACCGCGATAATGGGCCACCCTTGGGTAAGAAGGACGGCAGTGACGGCAGCCCCCAAAGTGTAGCTTCCATCTGTAGTGATATCAGGAATGCGAAAGATTTTCATCGTAATGAAAATTCCTAAGCCCATAGCTGATAAACACAGACCTAACAGAAAGGCAGAAAGGTAAAAAATCATTATTTTATAGACTCGTATTCAGCTGGGACTTCAATACCGAAGCGATCGGCTGATGCTGCATTATAAACTTTTTTTCTTGTTTTTACCATTTCCCATTGAAGTCCATCTAGCGACTTATTATTGAGAAATTGCGCAGCTTGTTGGCCAGCTTGATACCCCCACTGGTAAATATCTGCACCATAGGCGGCCACTGCTCCCCGTTCTACCAAGCCTGCTTCGCTGGTAAATATAGGCACCTGGGCTTCATTGCAAGCTTTTAAAATATTTTCAAAAGAACTAAAAATAGTGTTATCCGGATTAGCGAAAAAAGCATCTACTCCCGCATTGAGTAGTGAACCCGTGACTAAAGGCACATCTGCTGTTGTATTCACAGGTCGCGCCACCAATTCTATATCCAATCGCTTGGCTAAGTTCTCCAATCGCTCAAAGGCATCGACTGATTGCGGCTCCGATTGATTGTACAATAAGCCTATACGCATAGTAGTCC
>Ga0070726_10001703_pt1 | contig 21441 bp, 20 predicted proteins | sample tdAd471_FD_67275 | JGI IMG/M metagenome (GOLD analysis project Ga0070726, IMG submission 67275) | Marine sediment microbial communities from the Atlantic coast under amendment with organic carbon and nitrate - tdAd47.1 | ecosystem: Environmental > Aquatic > Marine > Coastal > Sediment | place... | reverse complement strand
CCATGTCCCTCTCCGATAATGCCCACGATGAACGCTAGTGGGCACTACCGCCCGACCGCGAGCCCATAGACTCGCGATCAGGAAAATCTGAACAAGGGCGGGTTCACCGAACGCTTACGAGGCGACCTCCATTTCGCCAGCCTGATTGACGTTCGCCCCGTCATGGATATCAAGAATGAGTGGACGGCCAGGAGTTCGAAGCCCGTTTAGGACAGTGCGGATCGGTTCCGGCTGCCGATACCAACTCTTATCGCTAGCAGGCCGCTCACCATCATTTAAAATTATGCTCTGGTTTCCGAGGACTTCTTCGAGAGTCGGATAGTCGTCATCGACAATAAGGACCGATCGGATAGGCTTGATAAACGCCTGATGGATGAACTCACCATAGTGCTCACCGGTCATCGAATTCGGCTCCACTCAATTCAATAGCGAATGTCGCCCCGGATAGCGGGAGATCTCCAGACGGCTCTAAGTATCGGATCTTATGGCCACCAGCCGCTAAGTTAGAACGAGACAGATAAAGCCCAACGCCTCTCCCGCCACGCGTTTTACGCGTGAAGAAAAGACTAAACAGGTTCTCAATATCTCCCGGCTCGACGCCTGGACCAGAATCGCAAACCAACACCTCCTTTTCCCTGACATCGAGAAGAATTCGCCGATCGTCCGTTTCGGACGCTGTTACCCAGTAGAGGCTATTGTTAGCTAAGTTAATGAACACCGGGAAAAGGCGCGAACGTTGATCATACACCCTAAGGGATCGAAATGCGCGAGTGGCCTCGAATTCGATATTGTGCCGGGCCAACTGGACCTGGAAAAAGTCCTGTACATAATCTGCAATTTCATTGCCATCGATCCAACGCTGGACCTTTTGGCCCGAAAGACGCAGTGGTGACAGGAAGCGAAGCTGATCAGTTAGACCTTCGTATCCAAGACGAATATCCTCGACCGGCTTCGTGTCTCGAACGCTTTCGGGCAAGCGCCGCAATCCGTCACCAATGATGTCGTCGAACGACTGCAGCTCATGCCCGGTGATTTCAACCGCGATGCCCAACTGCGCCAGGCCATTCAATCGATCCAATTGCTCGCGCAGCTCTCCGACCTCTTCGGCACCGAATGAAGCCAGATGTTCAAGGTCGATACTTTCCGCAAGGCTCTCCAGAGCGCCAATGTAAGGTTGAAAAATCTGCTCGTTCTCCGCATCAATCCGCGCCTTCTCCAGCTCCAAGAGCGATGAAGCCTCAGCGTAACTCATCTCGCCGCGATCAAATCGCGCAAGCAATGGTTGAGCCTCAGAATAGTAGTGCCGCTTCCGGTCTTCAACCAGGGATTTTATTCGATCGTATTCAGCCCTCTGCAACGTATCGATTTTCTTCTTCCACTTCCCAACTCGCCTACCCAGTTGGTTAGAATGGCGAGACAACTGTTGTTCCAACAATTGACGGGGCTGCATCGGGGCTACAGCTTCGATCTGAACAGTCAGCGATTCACCGATGCTTTCGATCAGCGCCTGCGCCTGGCGCATTGCCCCTTGGTAGTCGGCGTATTTCTGCTCCAACGCCCCAAGTGCTTTGGGAGCACCAGGAAGACGCAACTCGTTGAATTCGTCCTTCAGATTCTCAAACCTGTTTTGGGCCTCCGAAATGTCATCTTCATTCTTGACGTTCAGATCGGTCGAGAACACCTCGAGGCTGTCGAGGAGATCCGGAACCTCATCGAGGCGGTTTTTCAGCCTCCGGTTGAAGAGCTTGCGATCCTTCCTGCGTTTGGCATTTCGGGCCTCTCTGGCACGGTCGGCTTTATTAGCCTCTTTGATGCCAGGAAGTGTATCTGCGCGAAGGGAAGAGTCAGACCCAAAATATAGTCGCGCTGATGTCATGAGAATATTGGAAATCAAATGCCGAAGTGTCTTAGCAGCACGATTGTCAATCAGACCTTCTCGCCCCGCCTTGTCCCTTAAATTCGGATTTGAAGCACGCCTGATCGCAAGTCGGCCGAACATCTGCCGATGGTTCCAAAACTCGCGCCCGGCTTTTTGTGACCGTCGCATCTCAATCTCAAAGAAATCGCTGTCGGTGCGACCAAAGGGAAGAACTCGAAGCCCGTCACGAAACACCATGAATCCGGCGTATTTCTCGGCAAGGTCCCGAAATAGGTTAAAGTCAACGTCCGACAGCGTTGTGCTACCTCGCTGAAACTCCATTGATGCGATGTACAAATCGATCGGACCCAGCTTGGTATCGGCACGCGTAGGAACTGAGAGATCGCTAGGAGCGGCAATCTTGCACTCACCCTCCACCCATTGCCCAAACGCCTTAACTCGCCCTTTGAATACGCCGTCTTCGCCCAGCCTACCAACCAGTACGTGCTCCATCCCGTCGAGCTGGCGCCGATCGAACTGTTTTTCTTTGCTGACAACCACTTCATGGCTTTGACCATTCCATGCGCGAACCTGATAATGGAACTCGGGGTCCACCGCATTGAGCTCGTAGTCGTCTTCGGCAACGAATGGGTCGACAAAGCTGGACAGAGTTTCGAAAAGACGGCGTCGCGCATCCAGAGCCGCAGGGCCATCACGCCCTGCGCTCAGGTGAGCGCGCAGATCGAAGTTGATATCGGCGACAAGCAGCGCAGTGCCGTGCGAAGCCTCCCCGGTCCAAACCGGCCACTTCGATAATTGATCCGGCCTAAAGTACAAACCCTCGATTGATTCTCGTATCTCGCTCGACGGCGCGAACAGGCGAGTTTCGCGTTGGCCTTTGAGTTCTTCTTTGTACAGCCGGTCAAAGGCATCCCATGCGGCCGCAAGACGTGCTGAGCGATCCTTGTCGTTCCGATCCACGAGGTTCGTAGCAAGACCGTCAGCCAAACCCGGGATCAGGTCAAACAATTCGGAGCGCTTCTCAAACTCAACGACCGGTATATGAATGTCGGACAGGTTCAGGAATGGGTTCTCAAACAGGCGCCAATCGACCAGGGCAGCCACATAAGGCGAGTCTTTTCGTTTCGAAACAAGCAGCAGAACTGGCCCAAGATTGGCGCAGGATAGACGGCCAATCCCTTTCTGCCCCTGACGCGGGCGTGGCGGCAATCCATTCCGATCAGACGCCAGAGTTTTGTCTGTCGCCGCCTTGGACTCCGTTCCGACTACCAACCACCGACTAATGAACTCGTCGCGGCTCATTCCATGGCCGTCATCGTGGATCACAGCAACTGGTTGCTTGCCATCAAATAAGTCCAACGCAACTTCTCGCGCGTAGGCATCAAACGCGTTCTTCCAGAGTTCAGAAATAGCTGTTGGCGTGTCTGCAATTTGCTCGCGCCCAAGGTGGTCAACAGTGCGCGCCTTGGTTTGGAAGGGAACGTTGCTGATCATGCGGCTTCAACCTTTTCGTGCCGAATCTCACCTCGCTTTTCGCTGCCCTCAGCCATTGTAGAACGCGCATTTTCAAGGATTGGGCGCAAATGACTTATCAGGATCCGACCGAGCTCGACCGGTACGGCGTTGCCAACCTGAGCACCAGCTGCAATTAGCCCCCCCTTAAAAACGAAATGATCCGGAAAAGTCTGAATACGCGCTGCCTGGCGTACGGTTATTCCGTGATTTCGAGTTGGGTGAACAAATCGCCCTTTCGACGGATTGATACAGGCCGTCGTCATCGTCGGGGCTGGCAGCCGCGGATCGATCCTTCCATAAACATCCTTATGACCGTCGTGATCTGCGTGACATGGAAGTAGTCGCCCGGAATCTTTTCGGCTACCACCGTTCTTCGGTGTATTGCGGAACGCTTCGACAAGAGCTTCGCCGTGACGCATGTGAATGTTGTTTTCGTCGCCTCTCGGCGCGCGAGCGAACGCCTGCTTGCATGACTCCCAGCTTTTCAATCCAGGAGCCGACCTACGCGCGACCTTGCTACCGTGGGTTGGCGCCGGCGGCCATATTAGTTCAGATGCATCATTTCCGGCTCTGACACCGAGAACAAAGACGCGTTTCCGCCGCTGCGGCAGGCCATAATCACGAGCATCCAACACCATAGGCCTCTGAACTACGTAACCCGCCTCTTCACCTTCGGCGTAAAATCGCTGGACGCCATCCGCATGACGCCCCCAAAGCATGCCAGGCACATTTTCCATAAGAAAGGCAGTAGGTTGAAATGCCCGCACAAACTCAAAATATGTGTGGATTAAATCATTTCGATCGTCACCAACGCCAGCGTCATTTATACGGTGAGTGGAAAATCCTTGGCACGGTGGCCCGCCTAAGACCAAGTCGCATCGCTCGTCTCCAGAAAACACATTTCGAAACTCCGCAATCGGATCGATGTCTTTTATGTCGTTCGAAAGAACGATTGGTCCATCCTCATCACCGCAGAAATTATGTCGGTAAGTTGCCAACGCATGCCGATTATTCTCGACGGCAAGCCGTACTCGCAAATTCGCCTTCTGGGCCGCAAGAGAGAAGCCACCAGCTCCAGCGAACAGGTCAACGCAATTCAGTTTCACTTCAAACGCCCCATAAGCCGATCATCCCACGTTGGGATGAAACAACTAGATCGTACCGACGAGACAAAATTGCCCCCTTCTTAGCGCGCCACACAAGTCTAAGGTGAAAACGGTACGGCAATTCGAAATTTCCACAAACACCTGGATTTAGATTCCACCAGTTGCGCGAGCTTCAATGAAACCTCAATGGAACTTCACGGCAACCGAGAGGCAAAGCAACACAGAGGAACTCTCTAAACGATGGTCATCGAATTCGAAAAAGTGGCTCGAGAGTGAGACAGCACCCTAGCTGACGTTTTGACCTAGTGGCACCCGCGGTCCAGAAAGTGGCCAACTACACTTCTCTGGGGGCCCGCTGGCGCGCCGCGCCTAACCTCAATCCACCAGGTCACCAACCGCCTCGCCGAGCGCTTCCGCAATCCGGCCGACTATTGTGATCGTGGGATTTCGCACCAGACGCTCAACACCTGAAATGTAGGTGCGGTGCACGCCGGCCTGATGGGCCAGCTCTTCCTGGGACCAGCCCTTTTCGCGCCTGAATTTGCGCATGTTGTCTGCAAGCCGCTGGCGAATTTCCATATGCGGATCCGACACCGGCGAACACTTTGGGACTACAGACTATAAGTCTCTTTTTCTGTTGACTTGCTTGGGCGCCCAAGCACTTGTGTGCACGTTATGGAAACCCGACCGACATTTCCCGGGCCCTCGTCCGGCCAACTCGGAACCGCCGCGGAAATCCTCGTGGCCTGCCAGCTGATGATTGCTTCGGGAGGCCGGCTCTCCAGCTACGTTCCGCTGGTGGATGCAGACGGCATTGACGTGATGATCCACGACAAGGTGACCCACCGCGCGATCGGCCTGCAGATCAAGAGCTGGACTTTCCAGGGCGCGGCGCGACCGCAAACCGTGCAGTTTGATATACGGACGTCCACCTGGCGGGACGACCCTGCCCTCTACCTGCTCGCCGTCGCTATTGACGGAGAGAATGCCAGGCTGGAAAGCGCCTGGCTGTTGCCCTCCGGCGAGGTTCACACCGTGGCCCGACAGGGCAGGCAGAAGATGAGCCTCGCCCCCAACCATCGCGCGACCAGCAAGGACCGGTATTCAGCCTTCCGGATGCATCATATGGCCGAAGTCGCGGAGGCGCTCGTCGCGGCTTTCGAAGCATGACAGTCTCGTCTGACGAGATCGAGCTCTTCCACCATCTCGCAGCGCAGGCCACAGCCGAACTGGAAGATGCCGCCACCCTCGCACTCCGGCACCAGACCGGTCCGCTTCCGGGAACGCTAGAACCGCTTCTGGATCGAACCGAAGCGGCCGTGGCGCTCATCAGGGCGGCACAAACAATAGTTGACCGCAACGCCTGAATTCTGCCCGTCTGGCGCAGAAAGGAAGTACTGCGCCATGACAAAGCCAAAGGAACCTCGCTGGGGCGAAGACGGATGGTCCGACATGTCGTCGCTTGAATTCGACGGCCCCGATCTGGATCGGTGGATAGACGGGCTGAGCCGCCATGCGCCTGACCTGGACAGAGACGCAACTCGCCAAGAGCTGTACTCGATCGCGATATCGCACCTTTGCGGACATGAACGCGGGCCCGAGGCTTTCACCCGCAAGCAGGTGCGTGACGGATTGGAAGCCTTCCTGAGGCATCCCACCGCTCATGCCGTGACTCAGCTGAACGGCGGGGCGGAATGCGCACTGATCGACGCGCTCTGGGGCTTCGCGCCGCTAGATGAGGTTGGTGCAGGCGACTCTGTGACGAAGGCTCTGTCTGAGCAGAGGATCAATGAGACAACTCTCAGGAGCGCTGCCCAGCGGGCATTGCAGATCCTCGCAACACCGCCAAGAAAACGCGACGGCTCGGCGGCAACGGGGCCCGGCCGACCTCGCCATTACACTCTGGAATGGGCGGTCGAAGCACTCTGCGAGTTCTGGGAACGGGTCACGGGTGCAAAGGTGACCAGCTGGAATTCGGCTTGCGGCGAATACAGCTCAACCTCCACCTCGCCGGCGGGAATCTGGATTACGGACGTAGTCACGACACTTTCCAGCGATCACCTCGGATCAGCCGTACGCCGCCACGTCGACGCATTTGTCAGAAACCGGAAAGCAACTGCTGAGGCCTGACCGGACCCTTTCGTCGCTACAGCTGTTGAACGCCATCGTTCAGTTGGGAGCCTCCTAGAACTTCACAAGGAGGCTTAGTTGCCCGAATTCAATCCACCCCCGCCTGACGCTGGCCACCACCATTTCGCAAGCCGTCTGATCGACGTCGACGACCAGCGAAACGATACACAGTCAAAATTCTGGCTTTATTGCATCGCGCATCTGCCGACCGGCCGAACCCTCTACTCCTGCGAACCCGAGTTTGCAGATGTCGCGACTCAGGTCATCCGCCACTGTCCGCTTCCTGTATTCGGAGGCGCATCATGACCGCTTCCATCAGGGACCTGCGCGTCGAGACACTGCCAATCCGCTCGCTCAAGCCATACCCGAACAATCCGAGGACGCACTCCAAACGACAGATCGAGCAGGTGGCTTCCAGTATCCGGACCTTTGGCTGGACGAACCCGATCCTGGTAAGTGATGACCTGGAGATCATCGCCGGTCATGGTCGTCTCGAGGCGGCGAAGTCGATGGGCCTTGGCGAAGTGCCGATGATGCGCCTTTCCGGCATGAGCGAGGCACAGCAGAGGGCTTACGTCATTGCGGATAATCGCCTGGCTGAAAACGCCGGATGGGATGACGACCTCCTGAAACTGGAGATCGGGGAGCTCATCGAGATGGACCTCGAATTCGAGATCGAGACAATCGGTTTCGAAACAGGCGAGATCGACGTTATCCTGGCGGGCGAGGACGAATGCGCTGACCACGAGGAGGTGCCGGCGCCGGATGAAGGACCTGCAGTCAGCCGGCCTGGAGATGTCTGGATTCTGGGTCGACACAAACTGGTATGCGGCGACGCCCTTGATGAGGCGACTTATGAGGCCCTGTTGCGCGATGAAGTCGTGGACACCTGTTTTACGGACCCGCCCTACAATGTACCGATCGCCAGCCATGTCAGCGGTCTCGGCAAGAAAACCCATGACGAGTTTGTCATGGCTTCGGGTGAAATGTCTGACGCGGAGTTCTCGGGCTTCCTGCAAACCGTCGCAGCGCGGATCTGCAGCGCGCTCAGGCCCGGCGGCATTGCCTTCGCCTGCATGGACTGGCGTCACATCTGTGAGCTGGTCGCCGCGGGAGAGAAGGAGATCGGCGAGCTGAAGAATATCTGCGTCTGGAACAAGGATGCAGGTGGCATGGGCTCGCTCTACCGGTCGAAACACGAGCTGGTAGCTGTCTTTGCCCGGCGCGGCGGCAGCCATACCAATAACGTCCAGCTGGGCCGCTTCGGCCGCAATCGCACCAATGTCTGGGACTATCCGGGCGTGATCGGCCGCCGGGATGAGCTCGCGATGCACCCGACTGTGAAGCCGATGGCCATGGTTGCGGACGCGATCAAGGATGTGACCCCGATGGACGGCCTGGTGCTGGATCCGTTTGGCGGATCAGGCTCGACGCTTCTCGCAGCCGAAAGCTGTGGCCGGTCGGCACGACTGGTCGAGCTGGACCCACGCTATTGCGACCTCATCGTGTCGAGGTTCCAGGCTGCCTCGGGGGAAGTAGCCCGACTGGACGCGACGGGCGAGCGCTTCTCCCTTGTGCGTGAAATCCGCCTGGAGTGGGAGGGTGAGGCATGAGCCAGGATCAACCTGACTACGAGATTGGGTACGGCAAACCGCCCAAGGCCACCCGGTTCAGGAAAGGCCAGAGCGGCAATCCGCGTGGCCGGCCGAGAAAGCAGCCGAAGGACGTTGCGGCTCATATGGCGGAGTTGCTTGCTGAAAATCGCACCGTCCGCGTCGACGGGAAGCCCGTCAGAATGAGTGGTGAGGAACTAATCGCTCGTCGTCTCATGGAGAAGGCCCTCAAGGGCGACCCGAAGGCCTTCGACAAGGTTCACCAGCTCAAGGCCCAGCACACCGCCGAGGAAGCGCGGCGCCTTGCCAGGGAGGAAAACAAGATCGTTGTCGAGCTGGTTCACGCCGCGATCCCCGAGGAGGAGTGTTACAAGAAGCCCGGTGAGCGGATCGACTACCACGCGGACGGCACACCGAGCGTGATCGAGCGCTGGGATGGATACCTCCCTGACGATGTTGAAGGGGCAGACGGCGACAGCTAGATCGCAGCGCCGAATGGCGACAGCACAGAACAGTTACACCGCCACGGCCCGCCCTGACCCAAAGGGCGGGCCGGCGTGTATCTGGAGACTGGACTTCCTGCCGGACCCGAGCATGCATGCTGACCGCGCCCGGACGGCCCTGCTTCAAGGTTCCGGGCCTGTCTCAGTGCAGCCCCTCGCATCCCGCGAAGGCATCGCAGGAGACACACATGTCCAAGCTTACACCCACCCACATTGCCATCCTGAAGTCCCTCAGCGCACAGGATGGGCCAGTACCCATCGATCAACTATCCGGCCTTCCCACGACTGGCGGAGCACTGGAGGCCCACCTCGACCACCTCTCCAGCCGCGGTTTTCTTACGCGAACCGGCAAGGCCATCGCACTCACCGAGGTCGGTCAGGCAGCTCTTGCACAAGCGCCGGCCAGGGCGATCACAAAAGCAAGGCGCAAGTCCGCCTCAGCCCCCGCGCTTGCGGCTGCAGAAGGTCAGCCCGACAAGCTGACCAAGAAAGCCCGCCTGATCGCGCTCCTGACCGTCGAAACGGGCATCACCATTCCCGATCTGGCGGCCCGGCTGGACTGGCTTCCGCACACCACGCGCGCTGCGATGACCGGGCTAAGGAAAAACGGCTACACGATCGACAAGCTGCCCCCGCTCGAAGGCACCCGATCCGCGCGCTACAAGCTCATCGAGGCGGGCTGATGGCACGGCGCAAACGCACGATCGGGATTGATCTTGATAGCCTTGTCGAAAAGCCACGCACCGAACTGGTGGAGATCTGGCAGGCCAGCTTCGCTACAGGAGCCCCCCGCGGTCTCAGCCAGGCCTTCCTCGCTCGTCTCCTCGCCTATGACCTCCAGGTCCAGGCAAGGGGCGGGCTCGGACCGCGCCTCGAGAAACGGCTGCTTTCGCTGGCAGGCGGCGAGGCGCCGAAACCCGCTGCCCCGAAACTCAAACCAGGTGCGCAGCTGATGCGCACCTGGAATGGGACCGCGCACCGCGTCGATGTCGTTGACGAAGGCTATCGATACCGGGAAGAGACCTTCACCTCACTCTCAGCCATCGCCAAGGAGATCACCGGCACCCACTGGTCGGGTCCCCGCTTTTTCGGCCTTGTCTCGCGAAAGAAAGCGTCGTGATGGCCGCTATGCGAGACAGTGCCCGCCGCACCATCCGCTGTGCCATCTACACGCGCAAATCGTCGGAGGAAGGCCTCGACCAGGAGTTCAACTCCCTGGACGCGCAGTTCGAAGCGTGCGCGGCCTACATCGCCAGCCAGAAGGCAGAAGGCTGGAAGCTGCTGCCCCAACGATACGATGATGGCGGCATTTCCGGCGGCACCCTGGATCGCCCTGCAATCCAGCGCCTGGTGACCGATGTTGAGGCCGGCAAGGTCGACATGATTGTTGTATACAAGATCGACCGGCTGACCCGCTCACTCGCGGATTTCTCCCGCCTGATCGACAGGCTCGACGCGGTCGACTGCTCCTTTGTCTCGGTAACCCAAGCGTTCAACACCTCCACCTCGATGGGCCGGCTGACGCTGAATGTCCTCCTCTCGTTTGCCCAGTTTGAGCGCGAGGTCACGTCGGAACGCATCCGGGACAAGATTGCGGCCTCGAAGAAGAAGGGGATGTGGATGGGCGGGATGGTGCCAACCGGATACGACACCGACCCGAACCCCGGATCCCGTGGTTTGGTCATCAATCCGCGTGAAGCCGAGAACGTTCGCGCTCTCTTCGAACTCTATGACGAGTATGAATGCCTTTCGACGGTTGCGGCCAGGGCCAGAGCACAAGGCATCCGTTCGAAAGACCGTACCTTCGCCTCGGGCAAGGCATATGGCGGAGCGGTCCTATCTCATGGCTCGATCCACAACATGCTCACCAATCCGATCTATGTCGGCCGCATCAGGCACAAGCTGGAGGTCTATGACGGGCTGCATGAAGCCATCATCGATGAGGGCCTCTGGACCCGAGTGCAGGAGAAGCTCCGGGAACATGCTGCCCGGCCGCGCGTTAGGGACCGGGTCACCAGGGCACTCAAGCAACCCGACCAGAAATCCCCGCTGGCAGGCAAGCTCATGGACGAGACCGGAGACCGGCTCACGCCCAGCCACTCGACGCGCAAGACCGAAGGAGGTCACAAGCGCATCCGATATTATGTGTCCCGGCGACTGATGAGGGGGGCGGCGGACGATCCCTCGGGATGGCGCCTGCCAGCCCTCAAGCTGGAACGGGCCGTTTGCGGAGCAATCATCAACCATCTCGATGAGGCGGGCGAAAAACTGTTCCGTGATCCCGATCCCGTAGCCGTTTACAAGGCGCAGCACGCTCTCGGTGATCTGAGAACCCGGCTGGAGACACACGACGGGGAAACGCTTCGTGACATTGTCGGTCTGGTTCGAGTGGCACCAACCCGACTTCGTATCGAGCTCGACCCAGGGCGAATTGCGGACGCGCTGGACCTCTCTCCTGATGGGCTCGCTGACGATCAGCTGGCGATCGAAACCGGGTTCGAACTGCGCCGTCGCGGTGTGGAGGTCAAAATCGTCACGGGCCAGTTCGAGCGCGCTCCAGACCAGACCCTGATCAACGCGATCGCGAGGGCTCACCAGTGGCTGGCCGAAGCCCGGCGAGGCGTTTCCCTGGCCGCCATCGGCCGGCGCCATGGATGGACCGACAGTCCGGTCCGGCAGCGCATTCGCCTGGCATTCCTTTCACCCGACATCACCCGCGCAATCCTCGAAGGGCGCCAGCCACCGGAGCTGACGCTGCAATTTCTCCTCACAAATCCGGTTCCTCTGGACTGGGATGCGCAGGCGCAGGCACTGGGTTTTGCCGACCAGAAGTTTCCCTGATCGGCCAATCAGACTTCCCTGTTTTCGAGTGGAACAGGGAAAGCGAATTCCCTGTTATTGGCTCCAGGGAATTCCCACACAACCCACTGATAGTACGCGACTAATTTCACACCACCCGCGACGTTGAAGCCGTTTTTCGCAAAATTCCCTGCGGTTTCGGGAGAACAGGGAATTTGCCTACCCGATCTGCCTGAAACCCCGGACTGAGACTTTCCCCCGGCAGTGCGCCTTCAGCACGGGCACGTCGGGATCTCTGCTTCGGGAGCCCCGTGCGAAGCTACGGAAACGCCGCCGGAATTCCGGGGCTCAGGCACGCTTTGTGATTTCAGGGAAAAGAGTGGCGGTGAGGGTGGGATTCGAACCCACGAGACGGGGACACCGCCTACACGCGTTCCAGGCGTGCGCCTTCGACCACTCGGCCACCTCACCGCAAGAGGCGCGGACTATACGCATTCAGCGCCGGGTAGCAAGCCGTCGGACTCAGCGAAATGATGTTTTCGCGCAGCGTGGGCGAAGCCTGTTATTAAATCGGATTTCATCTTCCGGTTATCCGGATGCAAACTGACCCTGTCTACGGGAGGGCGAGACGCGTGAATTGCGCCCCTGAAGGAGTGGGAGAGACCTGATGTTACGAGTGATTTTACTGTCGACCTGCCTGGTCGGGATGAGCGGTATGGCGTCCGCACAGGAAGCCCCTTTTCCGGGACAGGAAGCCCAGGACCAGATGTATCGACTCGCCTCCCTGGAGGGCGACTGGACCGCGGAGATTTCACTCTGGGGGCAAGACGGGGACTGGCAGGTCCATGGCGAGGAAACGGTCCACATCTATTACATGCTCAATCACATGGCCCTGCGTGAGGACCCGGCGGAACACCCGGTTAATACCTTCCGTCTCGAAAGCACGATCCAGTACGATCAGAACCGGGATGAATACCGGCTCGTCGCCATGGACGACACCTGGGGCAATATGGACATCTATTCCGGCGACTGGACGTCCGAGGACACGCTGACCCTGGACAATCTGACCTCCGGCACCAGCTATGTCGGCCCGGACGGCAGCCAGATGCACTTCCGGCTCAGCACGCAGATCATTGACGCGGACCACAACATCTTCACGGTCGAAATGTCCGGAGATGGCGGGGCGAGCTGGCTGCCTTTCCAGCGGATTGAGCGGCGACGTCTCGAGGCCGCGGACTAACGGCGGGGCTTGCAGCCCGCTTCGATCCGGGTTTCTCTGGGGGTTCACTCCAGCCGGGGGGCTGCCATGCCGTTTGATACGACACATCTCTGCCAGACCCGGGTGCGCCGGACCGATAAAGGCCCGCGCGCTTGAGCCGGCTGATTGCGTTTGATGTCGACAGTACGCTGCTCCGGGTCGAGAGCCTCGACACGGCTGTGGAACAGGCGCTGGCGGACCAGGCCAACGCTGCGGAGGCGCGGGCCCGGCTTCACGAGCTGACGGCCAGCGGCATGTCGGGCCGGATCGCCCTGCGCGACTCCCTGCTGACGCGGATCGCGCTTGCCCGCATGTCCCGCACGCTGGTCGACGAGGTCGCTGAAACCCTGCGCAAGCGGATCACACCGGGGATGAAGCCCGTCATCGCACGCCTGCGCGATCAGGGCGACGAGCTTCACGCCATCTCGGGCGGATTTGTCGACCTGCTGGAGCCTGTCCTGACCGATCTGGGGTTTGCCCGCGGCAACATCCACGCGAATGAGTTCGTCTATGAGGATGAGCGGGTCGTCGGCCTGGACGAGGACAATCCCCTCTCCCGCAATGGCGGAAAGACCGAAGTCCTCGCCTCCATCTCCGCCCGCGCCAGTGACACGATCATGGTCGGGGACGGCATGACGGATTTCGAAGCGTATGAAGGCGGCGCGGCCGACCGCTTCATCGGCTTCGGCGTGGTCGTCGAGCGTGAAATCGTGCTGGCGGCCGCGGCCCATTCCGGCGGCGAATTCGTTCGCTCCGTGGATGCGCTGATGTCCGCCCTGAGGCGCTAACCGCAGATCAGACGCGTCGAGATCGAGCCGTCCAGCGCGGCGATGTGATCAATGAACCCCGCCGGGATATCGCCCTCGAGATCCGCCGTGGCGTAACCCAGCTCCCCCATCGTCTGCAGTCGCTGCGCCGCGATATTGGCACCGGAGGCGCTCATTGCGTCGTTGAACCGCGACAGGAAGCCGGGCGCATTGCGGTGGAAGCTCAGCACGCGACAGCGCCCCGCCTCGAGCGGACCCGGATCCAGTTCGGGCACGTTGACGGCGCCCTTGGTCATGCCCTGCTCCATGAACCGCACGAGCTTGATGGCGACATCATCGCCAATCGCGGCCTGCGCCTCCAGCGTCGATCCGCCGACATGCGGTGTCAGGATGACGTTCTCAAATCGTTGCAGGGGCGAAACGAAGGCCTCGTCCTTCGAGGCCGGCTCCTTCGGGAACACGTCCACGGCGGCGCCACGGATATGTCCGCTCTCGAGCGCGGACGCCAGGGCATCGATGTCGACGAGATCGCCCCGCGCCTGGTTGATGAAGTGGGAGCCGGGCTTCATGCGGGCGAATTCCTCCGCGCCCATCATGCCCTTCGTCTGGGGCGTGGACGGCACGTGGAGCGTCACCACATCGACCAGTTCCAGAAGCGCGTCCAGCGACCCCACCGACCGCGCATTGCCGTGCGCCAGCTTGGCTTCCACATCATAGAAATAGACATGCATGCCCAGACCGCTCGCCAGCACGGACAGCTGGGAGCCGATATTGCCGTAGCCGACAATGCCGAGCTTCTTGCCGCGCACTTCATGGGAGTGGTCGGCATTCTTGCGCCATTCGCCCCGTATCGCCGCCGCCGACCGGTGCGGGACGCCCCGCATCAGCATGATGACCGATGCGAGCGTCAGCTCCGCCACAGAGCGGGTATTGCCGAACGGACCGTTGAAGACCGGGATGCCCCGGTGCGCGGCGGTCACAAGATCCACCTGGTTGGTGCCAATACAGAAACAGCCCAGCGCCAGAAGGTTCGGCGCAGCCTTGAACGCATCCGCATTCATCTTCGTCCGCGAGCGGATACCGGCCAGGCTGGCCGTCGCCAGCCGGGCGTGCAGCTCGTCGACGGGCAGAGCCGCATTGTGGCGTTCGATCGACAGACCGGCCGCCGTCAGCGGGCCGTCGGCAACCGGGTGGATGTTTTCGAAGAGGACAACGGATTGGGTCATGGTGCACCTGTGTGTTGCCCGCGAGACTAAAGCGATTTTATTGCACCGCAACAGCGACAAACTGCCTCTCACGCAAAAATGTTAGCGCCATCACATGAAATCGCAGCAAGACAGCTCCAAGGCGAGTTTACACGGCGCGCGCCCCCTCTATCCTGCAGCCTGATCAACAGTTTCAGGGACGTCGCCCGTGTTTCTCATCATTCCCGACCTTCTGACCGCTGACGAAGTCGCGCGCCTGCGCACGCTCGCCGGAGAAACCGCCTTCGTGGACGGCAAGTCGACCAATCCGGCCTCCCAGGTGAAGCATAACGAACAGGCCAACCAGAACTCGCCCCAGGCGATGGAGGCCGCGCAGATCATGCAGGCGGCCCTGCACCGGTCGGATGAGTTTGATGACTTCGCCATTCCGCGCCTTGTCGCTCCGCCGCTCCTGACCCGCGCACGCGGCGGGCATCATTACGGCGAGCACACCGACGCGGCGGAGATCATCGTCGGCTCGACCCGGATGCGCACGGATGTCTCCTGCACCATCTTCCTCTCCGAACCCGAAACCTATGAGGGCGGCGAACTGGTCGCCCGCATGGGCAGCAAGACCATCACGGTCAAGGAAAAGCCCGGCAGCGCCGTGATCTACCCGTCGAACACGCCCCATCAGGTGATGGAAGTGACGAAGGGCGAACGCCTGGTCGGCATCACCTTCATCGAAAGCCGGTGTCGTGACCCGTATCAACGCCAGGTGCTTTACGAGCTCAGCGAAGTCTACGGGCTGGAAGGGCTGAACATGAGCTGGGAAAACCGCTCCCGCCTGGAATTCGTACAGCAAAACCTGCGCCGCATGTGGCTTCAGACCTAGCGGCAGGATGCGGGGGCGGCCTGCCCTGCAGGCGCAGGCGCTTCCCCCCTCATCCGCCTTGCGGTGATGATGTATATCCGCTTTCCGCCCGCCCCCCTTCGACCCGATGCTCCGCATCGGCCCACTTCCCCCATTGGGGAAGAAAAAGCGCCCTCTCCCCCTCCTGCCTCATCACGGTAGACTCTCCGCGTTCTTTGACATTGTGGCCCGGGCCGACATAACAGTCGGCCAACACCCTGAAATCATTTGAAACCCGGCAGGATAGGCCCGGGAATCCGGTCCGTTATGGTAGCAGTAGTCGGAGGCGAAATTTCCGGCGGGAAATTATGAGAAACCGGACGATGCGGTATCAGCCGTGCCAGGCAGGCTTCAAGCGGTTTCCATCAGGCCGGACCGCGCTTCGATGAGCTGTCCCAGTTCGCCGTAATGCCGGGCGGCCTCCTCGGCGAGGCGCAGGCCCTTGCGGATTTCCTGGGCGTGCGTCTGGCGCGCTTCCGCCAGGACGGCGCGTCGGATATCCGGGCTGTAGGGATGCTCGGGCGCCTTGGAATACTGGCGCATGATATTCGTGTTCAGCGCCTGCTGAACCGCCTCCGGCTCGAGCCGACGTCCGAAATGCTCACCAATCCGGCAAAGCGATGCCTCCGGCGTGGCGAGAAAGGCGTCGAAATCGACGGGTATGACCTGTTCAGGGAAATCGTGTTCCAGCCGCGCAAGACTGAGCCGCTCGCAGATCCAGCTGACGGCGGCCAGCTCGCCCCAGCTCAGATCATGCAGCCGCCAGGGCAGTTCGGGCACCAGCGCCCTGTGCCGGGCGAGACGGTTGCGCGCGCCGAGATAGAGGTCCATCGGTGCGCGGTTCGGGGCGAGCATGACCGGCAGGTAGACCTCAAGGGACAGCGACAGGCTGATGGCGCGACGGTTCGCGTCCTCGGCAAGCAGGACAGGCGCGATCAGGTTTGAGAGGCTTGTGGCCTTGATGATGCAGTGATCACCCGGTTCCTGCCCCCGGCTCCAGGAACGCAGGAAGAGCTCCAGCCAGTCATGCCAGCGCCGGACGGATACCGGCGACCAGGGCATGGCGCGCTCCTGCCAGAGCTCGGTCAACTGCCGCAGCGCCAGAGGCTCGCGCAGGCTGGAGAACCCCTCACACGCCCCGATCAGGCGGGAGACGAGGGTCGATCCGCAATGGCCGACATGGAAGATAAAACCCGGGGCATGGGCGGGCGCGGGCAAACGGCGAACACGCTCCGCCGCCTCTGCGAAGGGAATCCACACCGTCGGCGGTGCGTATTGCAGGACGCGGTCATCGAGAAAGCTCGCCTGGAAGGCGGCACCGCCCCGCATATCGACGGCCAGCAGCGTCTGCTCGAAAGCATCCAGCTTCTGCAGGAATATGTCGGTGTCCCCCGCGAAATTATCGCGGAAGCGCGCGTAAAGATGCTCGGCGCCAGCATTCATGAGAGTCCCCAGGCTCAACGCCCCCAGACCTCACAAACGCGTGATCTCACCTAAACCCGTCGTTTCAGACGGATGAATTCCCCGCAAGAGATTGGCCATCCTGATCCACTCAAGGGATGGCCGCTCCCCTTATTGCGCCATGCCTTCAAGGGCTTCGATGGCCCGGCTTGCATGCTCGGACGGGTTCATCTCGGCATAGTGGAAGGCGATGGTCGACTCCTGGTCGATCACATAGGTGATGCGGCCGGTCCAGCGCCCGCCCGGACGCAGGCGCACATCGTAATCGCGGATAACCTCGTCGGTGACACCGAAGACGGGATAGGCCGAGGCACAGTGCTGGGTGGAAAACTCCGCCAGACGGTCCGTATTGCCAGCCGTCAGGCCGATCACCTGGGCGCCCAGCGCCTCGAACTCGGCGATCGACTGGGCAAACAACGCCGCCTCCGCCTCGCAGCCGCTCGTATAGGCGGCCGGGAAAAAGAAGGCGACGACAGGCCCGTGGGTCAGGGCATCGGACAGATCAAACTGGACCGCCTCGCCGCCCTGGAACCCCTCAAGGGTCAGGGCCGGAGCAGCATCGCCGACATCGAGATCAGCAAGGGCCGAGGCAGACAGGGCAAGAGCGGCACCGGCCGCGGTCAGAAAAGCGCGCATGGGAATCCCCTTCGTTCGTTACGGACAATGTGTATCCGTCTCGGGGAAAAGCAAGAGCACGCGCAATCACGAGCGCGCTAGTTGTCGTCCATCTTCAGCGCGGCGATGAAGGCTTCCTGCGGAATGTCGACCTTGCCGAACTGGCGCATCTTCTTCTTGCCGGCCTTCTGCTTGTCCAGCAGTTTGCGTTTCCGGGTGGCGTCGCCCCCGTAACACTTGGCCGTCACGTCCTTGCGCAGGGCCGCAAGGGTTTCGCGCGCAATGATGCGTCCGCCCAGGGCGGCCTGGATCGGAATCTTGAACATGTGCCGCGGGATGAGGTCCTTGAGCTTCTCGCACATGGACCGGCCACGCATCTCGGCACGGGCACGGTGCACGACCATCGACAGGGCATCCACCGGCTCGTCATTGACCAGGATCGACATCTTCACCAGATCGCCCACCCGATCGTCGATCCACTGGTAATCGAACGACGCATAGCCCTTGGTGACCGACTTCAGCCGGTCATAGAAATCGAAAACCACCTCGTTCAGCGGCAGCTCGTAGATAAGCATGGCGCGATTGCCGGCATAGGTCAGCTCGGTCTGGATGCCGCGGCGATCCTGGCACAGCTTCAGCACACCGCCGAGATACTCGTCCGGCACCAGAATGGTCGCCTTGATCCACGGCTCGGCAATGGTGTCGACCTTGACCGGGTCCGGCATGTCGGCCGGATTGTGCAGGTCGATCTCCGTCCCGTCGGTCATGGTCAGCTTGTAGACCACGGACGGTGCCGTGGTGATGAGTTCGATATCGTATTCCCGCTCCAGGCGCTCGCGGATCACCTCAAGGTGAAGGAGCCCCAGGAAACCACAGCGGAACCCGAAGCCCAGCGCCGCGGACGTCTCCATCTCATAGGAGAAGCTGGCATCGTTGAGCGCGAGTTTCTCGATCGCGTCGCGCAGGTCCTCGAACTCGGCACTGTCGACCGGGAAGAGGCCACAGAAGACCACGGGTTGAGCCGGCTTGTAGCCCGTCAGGGCCTTGTCCGTCGGGCGGCGATCATCCGTGACCGTATCACCGACACGCGCATCGCGGACCTGTTTAATGGAGGCGTTCAGATAGCCGATCTCGCCCGGATAGAGCGCGTCGAAGCTTTCTTTCTTGGGACGGAATACGCCGACGCCATCCACCGGATAGGCGGCACCTGTCCCCATGAGGCGGACGCGCATGCCCTTCTTCAGCGTCCCTTCCACGACCCGGACCAGACAGATCACGCCCAGATAGGGGTCGTACCAGCTGTCGACCAGCATCGCCTTGAGCGGCGCATTGGGATCACCGGCCTCCGGGGAGGGCAGACGCGTCACCACGGCCTCCAGGACCTGGTCGATGTTCAGGCCGGTCTTGGCGGAAATCTCCACCGCGTCGGACGCATCGAGACCGATCACGTCCTCGATCTGCTCCTTGATGCGCTCCGGCTCCGCGGCCGGCAGGTCGATCTTGTTAAGGACCGGAACGATCTCGTGATCCACCTCGATCGCCTGGTACACATTCGCCAGCGTCTGCGCTTCCACACCCTGGGAGGCGTCAACGACAAGGAGCGAACCTTCGCACGCCGCAAGGGAGCGGTTCACCTCATAGGCAAAGTCGACGTGTCCGGGCGTATCGATCAGGTTGAGCGTGTAGGTTTTCCCGTCCTTGGCCGTGTAGTCCAGGCGCACGGTCTGGGCCTTGATCGTGATGCCGCGCTCACGCTCAAGCTCCATATTGTCGAGCACCTGTTCCTTCATCTCACGGTCGGACAGGCCGCCCGTGAACTGGATCAGGCGGTCAGCCAGCGTGGACTTGCCGTGGTCGATGTGCGCCACGATGGAAAAATTGCGGATAAGGGACGGATCTCTGCTCATGGGCGGCCAAGTATCATTGGCAGACCTTTTGGCCAAGCGGGATAGGCTGTAGCGCGAACTTCTACCGCTGACGCCCGAACCAGTAGACTGGCAGGCCGAGCAGGATCAGGACGATCCCCCATCCGATCACTTCGGCTCCGGATCCCCAGATCGCAAAGGCCGCATAGACGGCGCCGATCAGCGCAACCAGCGCCCAGGCGCGGGCGGATCGCCAGCTGTGACGGATTTCCGCGAGCGCGCTGACCAGGAGCGGCGCCAGCGTACAGACCGTGCTCATCATCAGCAGGAAGGTGAACGCACCAACCATGCCGCGCGAGTAGTTGGCCAGCAGAAGGACCGACCCGATAACCGTCGAGAGCAGCAAGGCCAGATAGGGTGCGTGACCGCGATTGCGCCGGGCCAGAAAGGCCGGGGCGAGCTTGTCGAGGGCGACCGCCATCGGCACCTGCCCCGAGGAAAAGATATTGCCGTTGAGCGACCCGGCCGTTGACACCAGCGCCCCCAGCGCAACCAGTGGCGCTCCCCAGCGTCCCAGGCGTTGCGCCGCGTCGGCGAAGGGCGATGTCGAATTGGCAAGGTCCGAGGCGGGGACCAGAGACATCACCGCAAAGGTTGAGCCGACATAGACAAGCGCCGTGAAAATCGTCCCGCCGACCACGGCTCGGGGAATGGTCTTCTTCGGATTCTTCACATCGCCGGCCGGGATGGTTCCGCTTTCCAGACCCGCAAACGCCCACATGGTGAGCAGTGCAGTCGCCGACAGAACACCCGGAATAGATCCTTCAGTGGGGTTGAAATCAGGAAGGTTGCTGGAGGACCCGAACATCATGCCGACACCGATAATCAGGAGGAGTGGCAGCAGCTTCAGCAAGGTCATCACCAGTTGGACCAGACCGGCCGTGCCCACTCCCCGGATGGAGACCAGGGTCAGCGTCCACAAGAGCGTCAGAGCCACACCGGCCTGCGCCATGGGGCTTTCGGCAAGACCTGGCACGAAAACCGTGAGATATCCGACGAAGGCAATCGCGATCGCCGGTGTCGCGACAAAGATGGAGGCCCAGTAGCCCCAGGCGACGAGGAAGCCTGTCAGGTCGCCAAAGGCGTCATGGGCATAGGCATACGGCCCGCCCGTCCGGTCCGTCCGTGTCGCAAGCCGCCCGAGGACGAGGGCGAGAATGATTGAACCGCCGGCGGTGAGCACCCAGCCGCCCATGGAGATCATGCCGAAGGGCGCCAGCACGGTCGGGAGCATGAATATGCCCGAGCCGATCATGACCCCGACGGTCAGCGACCAGCAGCTCCAGAAACCGAGCACCGGCTTCCGATCATCATCCTTCGACATGGCACCCCCTAATCCGCTGCGGCGTAGACCTCCCGCAGCAGGTTTTGCCAGTGCCAGACACCGGCTTCCTGGTCCGGCGACAGGCGCCCGGCCTCGTAATGCCCACAGCCCAGCCCCTTCTGGACATGCTCGCAGATCAGACGATCCTCTTCCTGGACCTCGTCGGAAAAACGGTCATCCTCTGAGGCGCGTTTCTCCGCCCCCGGTGCGTAATAGAAATCGAACTCCACCCGGCAACGATCCGGTCCGTCCGGCACCACGCGATTAGACTGCATTCGCCCGGGGAGAATGTTCAGCATCGTGTTGGGATAAATAAAGAAATAGAGCGCCTCGCCGGCTGCATAGGCACCGGTCTCCTCACCGATCGGCGACCGCTGCAACGACCAGAAACGCGCCAGCTCGGTGCGGTATTCAGGGTAGGAGACGACCTGGGTCAGCCCCGGATGCAC
>Ga0070726_10001701_pt1 | contig 21452 bp, 21 predicted proteins | sample tdAd471_FD_67275 | JGI IMG/M metagenome (GOLD analysis project Ga0070726, IMG submission 67275) | Marine sediment microbial communities from the Atlantic coast under amendment with organic carbon and nitrate - tdAd47.1 | ecosystem: Environmental > Aquatic > Marine > Coastal > Sediment | place... | reverse complement strand
ATCTCCTTGGGTTTGGAAAGACCATTATATCAATAAAGAAACGGAGACCTTTATCTATCCACGTTCTTTTACGACAGCCGATGTGGTACCCGAATCAATACAATTTATTGAAGCGGCTGCCGGTAAAAAAGAACACCTAGCCTATAAGATAGATTTAAATAGAGGAGGTGCGTTGGAGGCGCCGCATCATGGCGTGGTGTTGGAGCGACATGCTTATTTGGCCGCCCCTAACTTGCTAGATGATTATGACAAATATACTTTAGCCAAAGCGATTAAGGCTTTTCATACGGCTGACCATTTGGATTATACGACCCAACAGCGAGAAAGTATGGCGGCAGGTATCATTAGTCGATTTGAGGTAAGTGAAATGATTGAAGTGGAGGCATTGCTCCAGCTGGGAAGACATTGGCGTCAGTTTTTGCAAAATCAGTTTGCTGCAAAGGAACTCTTCCGTAAATACCCGATTCGCCATCCCTACAAAGGGCAGTTGTTTGAAACCATCATTGACTTATTGATTCAGACACAGAAGGGTTGGGTGGTGGTGCAAAATACGGGTTATGCGGGAGCGGATAAAAAACGGGATAATCATGCGCTTAAATTAGTAGATTGGTTTTTTCTAGTAAGAGAAGCATTGCAGCAACTTTTTCCTGATCAATCGATTGATACCTATGTTCATTTTGTTTTAAGCGCTGACTGTTATAAGTTGAGTATCAATTAATAATCCTAGTCCGCCAAAAGAAAAGATTGACTTTTATAGCTTAAATATATATATTTGTCCCACATAAAAACCTCGTGCTGCACTTTTTTTAGCAGCCCGATAGATTCTCCTTTAAATTCAAATACGTTCTAGTCTACCCAGTATTACATATTTCCCTTAATGTATTACTTCTAATAGCAGTCAAGTGTTGAAACTTTGGACCTATTCGTGCGTATAATAGGAATGAATACGTAAAGCAATGTGTGAGATCAAGCACTTTGTTTAATCGTCTGTCATTTACGTACTCGACCTATTTTACCTACTCTAACCCATTTCAATCAACACATTTTGCTATTGTGCCTATATAGCTCCTTCGGACATAACTGAGGGAAGTAGGCTTAACTCCGTAGTCTATTAATCGTGACATGAGAAACTATTATCCTTAAATTTCTATGAACAATGGCAACACTAAAAACTACTGATTTTACAGCGATTCAGCTTACAAGTTCTCCATTTATCGTAGCCGAAGTAATTTTTGGCTCACCCAAAAAGAATTGTGCAGGTATTGGTATCTGCAAAGTCAGCCCGGTTGACAATATATCGACAACACTTCCTTGCCGAAGTGTGAACACCGAAATTGCGTCTATTAAAAGCAATGCGATACGGCTTCGCTTGCGGATGGATGGCCTCTGTTCCAATCTTATCGATCGCCAGTTTAAGCATGGGCGTTTCAAGATGGAGGAAGCATTCGAATTACCCCTTTGGCTAGTGGATAAGTTGAAGCTTTCAGCTGGTCATATCAAAACGGGTAGTTATCCGGTTATTTTTGATGAAGAGCATATTGTGATTCAACTCCGGCTGAACTAAAAATCGTGCGCATGTAACATGAGTCATCCCGAATTTTTCCACGAAAACGGGATCGATAATCTGATTTCTAGTGGCAAGCTGATAATCAAGTTGTTGCGAGTTGCGGGTTTGCCATCCGACAAACCCGCAACTCGCAACAAAAAAGCAGTGCTGTAATATTGATAATCAGGCAAATAGGTGCACCTTCAAAAATAAGGGATGACTCATCGTGCTAAAAATACCCCTTTTAAAGTCCAGCATTTCCACGCTGGTTCGAAAGACTTTGTTACTCATCTAGTAAAATGTTAAATCAATCTAAATTTGATCAGCAGACTTGTTAATTGATTGAATAGCCTGTAATTTAGGGATATCATAAAAACCAGACAAGCTATGAAAATCAAATCTACAAATGCCTTTTCTTGGCGCAGTCTTACCCTAGGACTATTCACTGCCATTTTCCTCTCCTCCTGCTATACACCCAAAGCAGTGATTCGTATAGAACCAGATAGTGAAGATGTACGTTGGCAATATGGACAAGCCTTTGCTCGCCAGCAAGCCAATGGTTTAGAAGTACAAGCTGCGTATAATGGAATGAATCGAGAATATCTCTTTTTTGACGTTGAAATCATCAACTATGAGGAAGAAGAGGTACTCATTGATCCTAGTCGATTTTTTCTAGATGTGAACGGCTTCCAACGCCGAGCGATTGACCCCGAGGCCTTCCTCTTAGGTTTGGATATGGAAGCATCAAAGCGGGAAGCCAATTCGAAAAATACAGCCATCGTCTTAAGTGTGGTGGCGGTAGCCGCTACGGCAGCTATCATCATTGCTGCGGATAATAATAGCAGCAATGGGAACAATGTAAATGCTAATAATGCAAGTAATGTTGGGCAGGATATTAACGATATTGCCCTGGCAACAGATGTTGTCTCTATTTTCCCGAGTTTGGTAGTGGATCTATCTAATAATAATCAGGCAGGAGAAGTTCCTCCTCCTAATCCGAAAGATCGAGATTTTTGGACGGATTTCACGCTGCGCAAAACTACCTTGCGACAAAACGAGCGAGTTACAGGCAAAGTGCTGTTCCCCTTAACTGAATTGACCGATCGATTCAAGCTGGTGATGCCAGTGGAGGAGGGAGCCTTCCGTTTGCAATTCAAACGGATGCTGCACCAACCAAAATAAGCCTAAATCAATTCACCTGCTATCCCTGATTGAGCAAAGATTATTATCATGTCGAGCCTGCCATCGCCTTTCGATCCTTTTCTCCAACAACAAGGTTTCGTGATGCTCGATGGTGGGCTCGCCAGTGAGCTAGCATTCAGGGGAGCTATTTTGGATGATGCTTTGTGGTCGGCCAAGGTACTGCTGGAGTCAGCAGATCGTATTCGCCAATTACACCTTGATTATTTCGAGGCCGGAGCCGATGTGGCTATTGGAGCCTCCTATCAAGCTACCTACGAAGGTTTAGCCCGAAAAGGCTTGACGAAAGCGGATAGTGATCGGGTCTTTCAACATAGCATCGTTCTAGCGCAGGAAGCCAGGGATCAATTTAAGCAAGCGGCAGGAAAGGACAATCGATTACCGCCTATAGTAGCCGCTTCTATTGGACCCTACGGCGCTTTTCTGGCCGATGGATCAGAATATCGGGGCGACTACGGCTTGTCGAAGCAAGCCTTGGTTCATTTCCATCAAGCTCGACTCCAAAAATTGTTAAGCTTCCAACCTGATCTACTAGCTATAGAAACCATCCCTTGTTTGTTGGAGGCAGAAGCAATCATCGAACTCCTACAGGAGACACCCACAAAAACAGCCTATCTGAGCTTTAGCTGTCGAGATGGCCGAAGCCTTTCCAGTGGAGAGCCTTTTGCCGCTGCGGTCGACTTGACTCTTTCTTGTCCGCAACTCATCGCTGTTGGTATCAACTGCACCGCTCCGCAGCTGATTAGTCCCTTGTTGAAAAGTGCCCCCTCTTCTCCAAGGGTTCCTTTTATTGTTTATCCGAATAAAGGCGAAAGCTGGGATGCCCAGCACAAGTGTTGGGTTCCAACTAAAAACGCCTCCTCGCTTACTGAGCAAGTGGAAGAGTGGTACGAATTGGGCGCACGTATTATTGGCGGCTGTTGCCGTGTACGACCCGTAGATATCTCAGACATACGGAGAAAATTAATGCAGATCTGCTAGAGTTTACTGGAGAAGCTGCAATTAATTTCTATTACAGGAGGGATATTTATAGTTTTGTGGAGATAACATCAACGCTCAAAGAAAGAGTTTTTATGAATTATTTGTCTACCTTTTCAAAGGTGATTCCATTGGTAGCTTTGGTCTACTTGCGAATGTTTGAACCCGCTTTATGGGGCCAAATAACCAGCACACATTCAACACTGGAATTGATATTGAACTACTTCGTTTTTGTCTTGGCTCTCCAATTAGCTATTAGTTTGCTGTCCTTTTACTACCGCAAACGGAAGAAGTATTCAGCTGCCAAAAAGGATAATGTTATCAATGGCTTGCAAAATCTATACTACCTGATTTTGACAGGGGCCACCACTATGACGATTTTGGGTTTTTGGAATATTGATGCAAGGACACTTTTTACGACCTTAAGTATTGTGGCGGCGGCAATAGCGATTATTTCGAAAGATTATTTGGTTGATATCATTAGTGGTATGATTATCAGCTTTTCCAATGAGATAAGTATTGATGACTATGTCAAAATTGGGGAGCACAAAGGAAAAATTATTGATATTAATTTGACTAAAATTGCGCTCATCAATGAAGATGATGATATCGTCTTTCTACCCAATAATAAGGTGTTTTCCGGTGAAATTGTGAACTTTACCAAGGGGCATATTCGCAAAGTGAATATCGAATTTGAATTGGATCTTAGGTTCCTGAAAACCATTGAAGAACTTGAAGACGATTTGATTAATTGCTTGTCGGACTATCATGCACAGATGGAGGAAGATAAGTTCCTGCTAAGGATCGTCAATATCAACAAAGAGAGCCTCTCACTAAAATTTCAATTCCAATTATTACAAGTGAACAGAGAAATCGAACGAGAGCTGCGTAAGATGACCGTACGTCGTGTAGTGAATTACATTAAGCGAACCCAGGAGGAAGGCCTACCTGCATTACTTACACCAATACCTCCTGAAGAGTCTTAGTCGGTCAAGTATTGGCTTTCTTCCCTAGCCATGGAGCCATCACTCCACCTTGATCCTAGATTCAAAAGGGAAAACAGTAGACTCCTCTCTCGCCGAGCTCAAAATCTCTTCCATCTCCTTGACGATTTCCGGGTGTTGAGTGGCAACATTATTTTGCTCTCCTATATCCTTGGATAGATCGTATAACTCTAGCATTTTCCCAGGCTGCTTAAAGATGTCATATTTTACGGCTTTCCAATTTCCCTTGCGAACGGCCTGACGACCGCCTTTTTCGTGAAATTCCCAATAGAGATACTCATGGGGTGTTTGTTTTTCACCCAAAAGAGTGGGGAGGAACGAAATACCATCCAATTCAGCTTCGATTGGAAGGCCGGCCAGCTCGCATAGGGTAGGGTAGAGGTCCCAGAAGGCCGAGATATGGTCACTGGTGGAGCCAGGATTGATGTTTTCTGGCCAATAAGCTATAGTCGGTACGCGTATTCCGCCTTCATATAGGTCTCTTTTGTACCCCTTCATCGGGCCATTACTATCAAAATAATCAGGATCAGCTCCGCCTTCTAAGTGCGGACCATTATCGGAAGAGAAAATAATAATCGTGTTCTCGGCTAAGCCTAATGCCTTTACTTTGGCCACAATTTCGCCTACTTGTTGATCCAGTAAATCTACCATAGCGGCAAATGCGGCATGGGATTCGGGCTGGGAGCCGTAGGGGCCTAGTCGATAACGTTCTCCCTCATCGGTTCCTTTATACAGCTTTTCGGGTAGGAATTTGCCTCGATATTTAGCCATGTATTCTTCTGGTGCAAAGAGTTCGGCATGAGGAATGACAGATGGATAGAATAAGAAGAAACTAGTGTCTTTATGGGTGTCCAAAAAATCGAGCGCTTTGTCATGTATCAAGTTAGGCGCATAGATACCTTCCTTTTTTCCTTCATTTTCTGATAAAATCACTTTTTGGTCGTTATCCCAAAGATGGTAAGGGTAATAATTATGGGCCAAGGATTGAGATAAATAGCCAAAAAAGCTATCGAATCCCTGGTTTTCCGGCGCTCCTTCCGAGCCAGGGCCGCCCAAGCCCCATTTCCCAAAAGCTCCATTGATATAACCTGCATTTTTTAATTTCTCTGCAATGGTGATACTTGCTGCGGGCAGCGGTTGCTGTCCTTCGGGAGGAACTCGCTTATTGCCTCGTATGGGCGTGTGGCCGGTATGCAGTCCGGTCATCAAGCTAGAACGAGAGGGGGCACAGACGGTTGTTCCCGCATAATGCTGACTCAAGATCATCCCTCCTTTAGCCAATGCATCCAGGTGGGGCGTTTGAAAACGTTGTTGACCAAAGCTACTTAGGTCACCGTAGCCCAAATCATCGGCTAGGATATAAATGATATTGGGTTTGCTAGCTTTTGGTGAGGAAGATTGCTCTTCTTGTTGCTTGTTACTTTGGCAAGCTGCTAAGAGGAAAATGAGGCATAGGCCAATGGCCGTAATCGGGAACTGCAATTTCATGCTTATTCGTTTTTACAAATATAACCACAAAGAAACAGTCTGTAGATAAGACTTCAGAAGTTTTCCCTGTTATACCAAAGGAAACTTCTGAAGTGGGTTGGTCGATAGATGTTAAAAACAACAAATATACCTACGCCATTTTTGGATAAAAAATCATTAACATACGGGCCATAAAATTAAAGAAATAAGCTAGCAAAAATGACTAAAAAGCTATAAATTGGGTTAAAAAAAAGCGATGCAAAAAAGTAAGTTGATCCAATCCCGAGAAGCTTGGCGAAAGAAAGCTCAGCAACGTCGGATGGAAAATAAGAGCTTGCACAAAAGCCTGTCGGTCTCTCGAAAGAGCCGTGACCACTGGCAAGCGCAATTTCTGTTTTTGGAACAACAAATGGAGCGCCTCAAGGAGGAGTTAGCAGCGGAAAAAAAAAGAAGAGAGGAGCTTAAGCTCTCCTCGGATTAAAGGCTATCATTATAGCCTTGCGGTGATCAAGGCAGCCCTATGCATTAAAATAAATTGCTCCTGCAGTTTTCGTTCTATCGGTCGGATTTTGTTTATCGTGGGACTGGTTCATCGTGTGATTAGTCACAGTACCATATTGGAATGGGTCAAAAAGATGGGCCATTTCTTACTCCATCAGAGTAAGCAATGCGCCAAGGATTGGATATTGATGCTAGATGAGAGCGTAGAATTTGGCCATAGTTCTTTGTTGGTTATTTTGGGGATTCGCCAAAGCCATCTACCCAAGCACCGCCCCTTACAGGCACAAGATATGACGCCTTTGTATATCGGTAAACAAGCTAGTTGGACGGGGCTAGAGATTAGTCAAATTCTTGCCAACTTAGAAATGGAATTGGGCAAGGTCATTTATGTAGTATGCGATAATGGGAACAACCTCAAGAAAGCTATCCGTTTGATGGGTTGGTGTCAAATCTACGACTTGAACCATTTTATAGCCTTAACATTGAAAGGGTTATATGCCAAAGAGGAGGCTTATTTGAACTTCAATCAGCAAGCCGCTTATATGCGCCGTTATCAATGCTTGGGCAAAGCAGCCTGCTTATTACCGCCCAAGCAAGGAGTAAAGGCTCGATTCTTAAATCTAGATAAACTTGCCAACTGGGGGCAAAAGGTTTTACATTTTTTAGATCAATCCATAGTTGATCAGGCCTTGTATTCATCCGTACAATGGGTAAAACAACACCAAGCCATCATCGCCGAATTAAACACTATTTTTCATAGGATTGAGCAAGTCACTAGACTGCTAAAAACTTTTGGGATTAGCCAACACACCATCAAACAATGCAACACATTACTCCAATACAAGGGGGATATCCCACGCATCCAAACTTTTACCGTCGCTATGCAAAACTATATGACCGATTCCTTGAACAGCATCAATACCTTATATCCTTGTGATCACCTACTGTGCAGTTCAGATATTATCGAATCTATCTTTGGCCGTTATAAAAATTATCTACCCACGAATGCCATGATTGGTATTACTGATTTGGCATTAAGTATCCCTTTATTCACTAGCCACCTAACAACTCAAGACTTGACCCAGGCAATGAACAGCTTAAGCTCAAAGCAAATTAGGCAATATCGACACCAACACTTTGGGGAATCCGTCATGACTCAGCGAACAAAACTACTTCATAATGAAATAATTGTAATATCCAAAAATGGCGAAGTCCATATAAGCCAATTTGGCTAGTATCGACCAACCCACTTCTGAAGTCTAGCACCGAGGCAGTTATTTAACCCCCTTAACCTTGGCCTGACCTGAGCCCGTAGATACTTGAATTTTGATGCCTGAATTCCCAAAATTCTTTGTTTTGACTAAGGTTTTATTGTAGCCGTTATTTTTTTCTCGTTCTTGGTCAAAATTGAAGGGAGCAGAGATGGAGCCATTCTTCTTATTACACTCCATCACTAATTCGCCACTAAAGTCCTGACCATTAAAATCCAATACACTGTTGCCTGACCCTGAGTTGACACTTAAACTAGCTTGAGGAGCACTGTCGAGGTGTAAAGCTACTTGACCCGAACCTGAATTGAAGCCAGAAGGACCGGTCACTGCAATCTCTTTTCCCCTAACGGAGCCAGACCCTGTATTAGCTGAAATGGTGCCACTGACCTTTTGTAGATAGACTTGGCCAGAACCGGTATTGAGTCGGAACGAGCCTTCAGATCCACTCACATCATAATTACCAGAACCCGTATTGCAACCAAAATCTGCTTCGGATTGAACGATGTCAATGTTACCAGAACCGGTATTCACGTTGATATGACCACCGACCTCATCAAAGTCGAAATTACCTGATCCCAGATTGGCTTGAAAATCGAGCGATACATTATCAACCTCTACATTTCCTGATCCCGTATTGGCTGAAATGCGTATATCATTGGGTACCATTAGAGTCCATTCTGAGTTGCCACTTGAACGATTTCCTTTGGATTTTTCTCGTATCATCAATTTACCAGAATTTACGTCCATTTCTACTGTGCTTTGGTTGGCCTCGTATTCCCCCTTTACTTGGGTATCTCCAGTAGTACTTTTTTTAATGGTGATGTTGCCAGATGGAAGCTGTAACTCTATTTTCTTCAAGCCTTTGTAGGTCTTTTCAACGACTTGGGTTTGAGCCAAAAGAGGGCTTCCTAGCAATAAAAATAAGGAACATGATAACAGACAGACTAGATTTCTCATTGGATGATATTAAAGTTATTTGTGAATGCCAGTATTAATTCCAAAGTCGTGCCAATGAGGTAGTTTGTGTGTAAGGTGTTGATATTCAATAGGTAGCGTTTTTGGGTGCTACAGGAAGTTGTTCGATGCTGAACACTTGTTGTTCGGAAGTGGACAGTGGGGGGAGGGGTGATGGGGAATGAATAATGAATAATGGATAATGAGTAGTGAATAATGAATAATGGAAGAATGGGCATGAGCAATTAATAATTATCCATTCTACATTTTTCATTCAACTTCCATTATCCATTACCCATTATCCTAGTGGGGCGTGGAAATGAAAAGGGCTGCTAGCCCAAAGTGGGAAGCAGCCCTGGAATCGAAATATTTTATTGACCGAACGAGTCGGTTATTTTGCTAAAATTCCGCCGTTTTAGGCGTGCGGGGGAAAGGAATGACATCTCTGATATTGGTCATACCTGTGATGAAGAGTACCATCCGCTCGAAACCTAATCCGAAACCAGCATGAGGTGCGCCACCAAATTTTCTCAAATCCAGGTACCACCAAAGTTCCTCTTCAGGAATATCCATATCGGCCATTCTGCTTTTCAGCATATCGAGGCGTTCCTCACGTTGCGAGCCACCGATTACTTCGCCGATATAGGGGAATAAAACGTCCATCGCAGCCACTGTTTCATTGTCATCATTCATCCGCATGTAAAAGGCCTTGATCCCTTTGGGGTAATCCCTTACGATAACTGGCTTTTTGAATTTCTTCTCTACCAGGAAACGTTCGTGTTCTGCCTGCAAGTCAGCACCCCATTTGGGTTCAAACTCAAAACGACCTTTTTTGAAAGGTTTAGAGTTGCGAATAATGTTTATGGCTTCGGTATAGGTAATGCGTTCGAAATCATTGTCAACGACAAACTTTAGCATCTCGATCAAACCCATCGGGCGACGCTTTTCCTTCGGCATGTTTTTCTCTAGCTGTTGGATGCGTTCATCGAGGAAGGCCAAGTCATCGGGATAGTTGTCGAGCACATAGTTGATTAAGTACTTGACGAAATCCTCCGCCAGGTCCATGTCGTCAAAGATATCCGCAAAAGCCACTTCCGGTTCGATCATCCAAAACTCAGCCAAGTGGCGAGTCGTGTTGGAGTTCTCGGCGCGGAAGGTAGGTCCGAAGGTATATACCTTGCCCATTGACAAGGCACCAATTTCGGCTTGCAATTGTCCTGAAACGGTGAGGTTAGTCGCTTTACCGAAAAAGTCTTCTTTAAAATCGATCTTGCCTTCCTCTGTTTTAGGAGGATTGTTCAAATCGAGCGTCGTCACCTGAAACATCTCTCCGGCTCCTTCTGCATCACTACCCGTTACGATAGGTGTATGCATATAGTAGTAACCTTTATCGTTGAAATACTTGTTGACCGCAAAGGCTACCGCATGACGGATGCGAAAGACCGCGCTAAAGGTGTTGGTCCGCATCCGAAGGTGAGCTTGTTCACGCAAGAATTCCATGGTTTGCCGTTTAGGCTGCAGGACATATTCTTCGGGATTACTTTCACCTAGAATCTCAACTTCCTCAGCAATAATCTCTACAGATTGTCCTTTGCCCATAGATTCCTGCAATAAACCTACTATCTTAAGACAAGCGTGAAAATTTATCTTTTTCAATATATTTTCGTCCATCTGCTCAAAATCGATCACTACTTGTATATTTTTCATACAAGTTCCGTCGTTGAGTGCAATAAACCGATTGGATCGGAAGGCTCTTACCCAACCCTTAACAGTCACTTTTTCACCAATTTTGGGCTCAGCTAGTAACTGAGCGATTTCTGTCCGCTTGCTCATAATTACATCTATTTTTAATGGCAATCCATATGGGCTACAAAAAGTTCCCCTTTTCAGCGCTTGCCTGGGGAAGCACTTTAGGCTGCAAATATTCATTTAAGCAACCTTACTTCAGCTATTTTCAGCACCGTAGCGCTGCTATGCTGCCGAAAATGAGCTTCGCAAGAACACTTAACTTACTATTTTCGCTACTAAATCCTCTCCCCAAACAAGCGCTCAAAGAAGCGCGAATATATAGAGATTCAGGTATCTTATCAATATTGTTGCCTTTTTTTTGCTGCTTGACCCTTTTTGTGAAAATTATATAGCAACTTTGCGTGAAAATTGTCAGAGAACCCAAAATTTAAGCCTCTTTACGTAGAATTTCAAAAATTTGAATAATGAAGACACCTATTTTTAAATGGGGAATGCTGATCCCCGTGTTATGTCTGATGAGTATATTGTTCTGGCAGTGCAGCAACGGAGACGCGGGTGCTGTTACTAGCAATCTCTTTGAGCAATACTATGAAGCTTATCCTGCCCCCCCGCCAGTTAGAGCCGGAGGAGCAGATGAGGAGCGCGAAACTTGGAATAGAGCTGCCGAGAACTATAGTAGTGGTGATTATATTGGAGCGATAGAAGGTTTCAAGCAAGCTTTGGCCAATCAACGTCCACCAGATGCAGATGTCAACTTTTACCTAGGTGTGAGTCACTTGGAACTTACCCCTGCCCGCCCGAAAGAAGCCATCGAGTATTTTAATGCAGTAATAGATGAACGCAAGGGAAAGTATTATGAAGCTGCTCGTTGGTACCGGGCTTTGTCTTACTTGAATTGGGGCAAAATACAGGAAACAAAAATTGTCCTGGAAAGAATTAAGCAAGAGGAAGATGAGTTTAAGAAAGCAGAGGTGATCAAATTGTTGACGAAGCTTCCTGCGGAGTAGAGCATCAGGTTTTTATTTTCCCTTGAACCCTTAGTAATGAAAATACATAACTACTTATTTATTCTGCATTACTAAGACACGGAATCACGGGGCACTTTGACCCGTGATTCCGTAGATTTTTCATCCGTACTAGGCGGAAGTATAGATTATCCTTTATCAACCAATTTGGTCCCAAGCCACTTGTAAGTTGATATTTTTCATGCGACCACCTCCCCAGTCAGTAGCACCAGGGATGGTTTCTGTCTTCTCTTTTAGTTGTTCGAGTGTAGTACCTTTCTTTTTCTCTTTTTTCACATACTTCAATAGCTTTTTCAAGTATAGCTCTTTGGCTTTGAGGGCCGATAAGTCACCGGTTACCTCATAGCCCTCTGCTGCATGACCAAAGATGAACAAAGTATCCTTATCAAAGGTCTTTCGTGCCTTCTTCAATACTTTGATCCAGTTTTGAATGGAAGCGCCAGCCACGGGGTCGATATAGGGCATTCGATGATTGAAGAGGAGATCTCCCATATGGACTACATTGGCATTTTCGAGATGGATCATTGTATCACCACTTGTATGTCCGGCGCCGAAATAGTGCAACTTGACAATCTCATCACCTACCTTTTTGGTCCATTCTGTATCATAGGTAGTATCAGGAAATAAGGTTTCATTTTCATTCCCTTTTTCTTTGGCTACTCTTTCTTGGTGGAATTTTGAATTGCTATGTGCGACCACTTGCTCGACGAAGCCTTTGAAAGCAATATTACCGCCAGAATGATCGCCATGATGATGGGTGTTGATCAACAAATCGACTTTCCGGTCAGTTTGTTCTTTTACTTTTCCGATAAAATTCGTGGCTTGATCAGGAAATTGGGTGTCGATAACGATTACCCCTTCTTTATCAATCATCCATCCAATCGTACCGCCTCGTTCTGTATAAATGCCTACATTTCGACGTAGGTTTTGCATTTTACCCGCTTCAATACCCAAAGCCTGGGCCATAATTTGTTGGATGGGAAGCAAGGCGGTTCCCGCCAAGAGGCTTCCTTGTTTTAGAAAGGTTCTTCTTGTTGACATATTAAATATTTAAGTAATAAAAGGTACGGATAACCTTCCTATTTTGTAGCCCTATTTATGGCTGTATTCAAGTTATAAAAAGCGTTTTTGTAAGGCTGGAGTAGGCATCATGCAGGCATCCTGTTTGCCAAACCATTTATACCTATTAGCCGCAATCCAATCATAGATGCGATCTCTAATTCCTTTGGGAAGGTATCTAAAAATATAGAAAAAACGCCAAAATTTACCCAAATGCCAAGCGATTCGTAATGGGACATCCGAATGGGTATAAAATTTACCATCTTCATACATGACTACTGTATTAAGTGCTGACGGGGAAAGCCCGGCCTCATGGAGTAGCTGCTGCCCAGTGGCTGATTGTAAAGCGGTAAAGCGAAATTTGGCTGCTGGGTCTCGTTCTATGATGAATTGGACAAGGCCATTGCAGAGGTTGCATACTCCATCAAAGAGAAGAATGGGTTTGTCTCGGGCAATTTGTATTTGGTTCCGGCTGTCATTTTTCATAGCAAAACAACAAGTTGTTGCACGAAATTGTTCGTGGGATTTTCAAAGACCAGCTTGATCTTTAGCCAGTTTGCAGAGCGCCGATTTCGAATCGGATGCGGTCACAATCGATATTTTCTCACTATCTACCAATTTTGTTCAAATACGTTTATATTGCGATTGAGAGGTAGTCTATACTACTGGACTTTTTGTTGAAAAATTTAAGAGCCGGGATAAAACAGCATGCAAAATTCATCAATTATTTGTTTTGGAGAAGTTTTGTGGGATATGCTTCCCACGGGAAAGGTAGCAGGAGGTGCACCTATGAATGTAGCACACCATGCCCAACAATTAGGGCTGCCTTCCACAATGATCAGTAGTGTCGGGCAAGATGAATTAGGGGAGGAATTGATCCAGTTTCTTAAGGGGAAGGGTATTCCTACGCGTTGGATTCAACACAGTGAGCGCTATCCCACGAGTAGTGTGCAGGTACATTTGGATGAAAAAGGATCTGCTTCCTACGAAATTGTAGAAAACGTGGCCTGGGATGATATTCAATTAGAAGAATCGATGCTAGCCAGCGTGAAAGCCGCTTCTGCTATCGTCTTTGGGAGCTTGGCTACTCGAACCGCGACCACCAGAGAAACGCTTCAAAGTTTACTAGAAGTCGCTCCCTTACGTGTGTTTGATGTCAATCTACGAGCGCCTTTTTATCATCCAGCGGGGATAGAAGCGCTGCTACAGCAAGCGGATATCGTGAAAACAAATGATGAAGAACTAGACCTATTGGCCGACTGGTATGGGCAAGCCAGAGACCTGGATTCAATGACGAAATTTGTACTGGATAAATTTGAACTCCAAAAAATCATTGTCACCCGTGGTGGAGCGGGGGCTATGTGTCGGGATGAGCAGGGCTTGCATTCGCATTCCGGTTTTCCAGTCACCGTAAAGGATACCGTCGGTAGTGGCGATTCTTTCCTAGCCGCCTTTTTAAGTAAAATGTTGCAGGGGAAAAGCACCGTAGACTGTTTGGCTTTCGCCTGTGCGGTGGGCGCCTTGGTGGCAACGAAGTCGGGCGGAACACCCGCCATAAATTCGCAAATGGTTTTGGATTTTATGAAGAGATAAAAGCGGGCACCCTTCTAAGCTTGGACAAGGTGCAAGGTGAAATACGAAGGCGGAAGTCAGAAAGCGGAATATTTCTAGGCCTTCTAGGGCGTAGCGTTTCCAACTTCCGATTTCGTATTTCCGAATTTGTCCAGCTTTAGAAGGGGGCCCATAAAAGCTATCTGATTTTCAACTGCTGACTGCAGAGCGCCTTATCAAAACAAGAGCCTGGAAAAGGCAAAGCCAATTCCAGACACCCTTGCAAACATAAAAATCGGTAATTCTTGTGTACTATTTTGGATTACTAGTTCGGAAAGGCTGTGATATCTCAGGGCTTACCGTATCTCATACACTGAGCCCAGCATCTGCCAGATAATGGCCTATGACTTCCCTTTGAAATAATATTTTGGGAGAGGTATGGCTAATTTCCCATACTAATAGATGGAGTGATTACACGAATAATAAAATCAAGGTGAGGAGGATACCCCCTAAGGTAAAATAGAGCCCTTTTTTGAAAACAGAAGTAGCTGGTCGGAACATCCAAAAGGCCGAAACCACAAAAAATAACAAGGAACAGCCAAAGAATATATTCAGCCAATAGAGTGGATCCTTCGTGGTCGCTTTATGAAAGTGGGTCATTTTACCCAAAATAAAAGGCAGCTCTTTGGTCGTGTAATGCGCTACACCGGTGCTCTTGTCGTAGGAGCCATTATTGAAGTATATTACTGAACCTTCCTCTTTGGTTACCTTTAGGTTTCTCATGCCCATTGCTTTACTCAAGTTTGCTGCGATTACATTGGCCTCAATGGTTTTTTCATGTTGTTTTTCCTGCTTCAAAAAATCTGTATTGCGAAAAACCATTACGATCCCGCTCAAGGCATAAACGGCCATGATGCCTGCTAGAAAGAAACCTAGGTATCGATGAACAATTCTCATGTACATTCCAGTCGTTTGCTTATTACTCATTTTGCTAAGTCGTTAGTCGTGTGATAATTTATTATTTGCTGCAAATAACGTAAGCTCGTAGCAAAAGAAAAAATACTTTTCTATGAACGACAAAAGTTAGCTGTCAAACGACAAGTCTCCACCAAGGATTAGAAAAAATTAAGTAGGTAGTATGCGTATTTAAAGCTGAGGAAGCGTTTGTAATAAATTAATCTGCCCTAGATGATAAATATCATGTTGAATGACCCCTTCTACTAGAAAACGAAAGTTGAATTCGTGCTGCCCTACTTTTACGATCTCTTTCAACCAGGAATCTTCCTTTGTCTTGAGCTTTGCTATGATTTCTAGCTGAGAGTTGTCTAGTTCGGCCAGGAGTTCTTGCCAGCTAAGGTCAGCAACGGGGGGCCAATCAATTTCACTATTTAACTCAATGCTGTAGGTGTCATTCCCTTTTAAGTGTTCGAGTAGAAATTGGCGCCAGGCTACAATATGGCGTAGTATTTCGGCAATACTCTTCTTCCCGGGGGCTACTCGTGTTTTAACTTGATCAGCCTCCAGTTTTTGTAAGGAAGAAAGAATGTTATTACCATACCAGGGGGCGCCTTGGTATACAATTTCTAAGCGTTTAATAAGCCCTTCTATTTGTTTTTGTTCAGTCATGGTGAAAGAGGTTGAGCGGATTGGACAGTGAGACTTTATTCAAAGAGAAGATGATATAGTTCTTCTATCTTTCCAATCGTCGTTACTTTGATATTATAGCGGTCAAATTCTAGCCCTTTTGTGTTGTATTTAGAGATGTAAATTTGTTTGAAACCTAGTCTTTCGGCTTCCTGTATCCGTTGTTCTATCCGGCTCACGGCACGAATCTCGCCGGACAAGCCTACTTCAGCAGCGAAACAAACATTGGTGGGGATGGAAATATCCTCGAAAGAGGAAATCAGTGAGCTGAGAATGGCTAAATCAATGGCTGGGTCATCTACCTTTATGCCTCCAGCGATATTGAGGAATACATCATTTTGCCCGAGCGGAAATCCACCCCGCTTTTCTAGCACCGCCAATAGCATATTGAGTCGGCGAAGATCAAAGCCAGTGGCGGTGCGCTGAGGATTACCATAGACAGCGGTGCTTACCAATGCCTGTGTTTCAATTAGCATGGGGCGCTGCCCTTCCATGGTAGCGGCGACCGAACTTCCACTCAGGTCTTCATCCATTTGGGATAACAACAGCTCTGAAGCATTGCTGACCTCCCGCAGTCCCTGTGCATTCATCTCATAAATCCCCATTTCATCGGTAGACCCAAAACGGTTTTTCAAGGTCCGAAGGATTCGATAGGTATAATGGCGATCCCCTTCAAATTGTAAAACGGTATCTACGATATGTTCCAATAGCTTCGGACCGGCTATAGAGCCTTCTTTATTAATGTGACCAATGAGGAAAACGGCTATATTACTCTCTTTGGCAAAACGTTGCAGTTCACCCGCACATTCTCGGATTTGGGCGATACTCCCCGGCATCGACTCTACGTGTGGAGAAGCTAAGGTTTGGATAGAATCGGCGATGATAATCTGTGGAGAGAGCTGTTCGGCGTGCTTCAGTATTTTATTGGTATTGGTTTCCGTGAGGATGAAACATTGATCGGTGAGAAAGCCCAGCCGATCTGCGCGCATTTTGATTTGCTCTTCACTTTCTTCCCCCGATACATAAAGAATTTTGGCAGGAATGCGGGTGGCCAATTGCAAGAGCAAAGTTGATTTTCCGATACCGGGTTGTCCACCGATTAAGATGATAGAACCCGGCACTACTCCTCCACCCAGCACACGATTCAATTCACCATCGGGTGTGACAAGTCGTTCGGTACTGCTGGCTTGTATTTCTGTCAAGGGAATAGGAGTGGGGCCCTTTCTTTGCTGCCCATCTGCCCGCCATTCTTGCTTTAATTCTTGTTTGGTTTGCACCACCTTTTTTTCTTCACGATAGGTGTTCCAAGCCCCGCAGGCATAACATTTTCCATTCCATTTTGGAGACTCATTCCCACAGTTAGTACAGAAGAAGATCGTTTTGGCTTTAGCCATTGTTTAAATCTATTGTTTATTTTGGATTCAAAAATAAACAAAAAGTTTAATATCGAGCATTTTTTTTGCTTGTTTCTATAAGTGGCTGTTTTATAGTTGATTATGAGGTTGCGGGCGAAAATGTCGCGAAGCGTACTCAACTTTAACACTACTTATGCGTTAGATTAGTTGTAAAAAAGTAAAAAATCAATTATATTTAGAGAGTACAATTGGAGAAATACAAGACCATATTTAATAAGGGGGCTGTATTACTTTAAGCAGTAAAAAAGAACAAAATTTTATTAAAGTATGCTATAATTTTGTTTTTTTGCATAGTACGATAATTTAATAAGGAAAAACCGGATGAAAATCTCTTCAAAGTGTTAAATAATTTTCATTTTGCAACTTTCCGGTTTGCTCCCTGTTAAAACCTATACAACTTTTGAAATCATACTCGATTAAGAGCATTCATATGTAGATTGTTTTCATTTGGTTTTTTGGGGTTATACAGGGTGCTGCGATTTTATCGCAGCCGCCCTGTTTTTTTAGCCTCAGGATAGAGTAAAGTCCGCCAGGTAACTGGGGGACTTTATTTTTTGTCATAAAATCTACTAAGCTGCTAGCTTCAATTTAGCTCAATCTCGCTCACACTGGCCAAGCCGAAGATCCCATATCCATTTTCAATATTTTGATGGACAGTAACTGGTTCAGCAAAGGGGTTATCTTGCGCATCGTAGTAATTACTCAGGGAACGATGGTATAAATAAGCATCTCTACTTAGGGAAAGAAGTTGAATTTTAATCACTCCCTCAGGTCGTTCGTTATAGCTATATAGTAATGCCTTGTAGGTGTTTCCATTAAAAGCGGCATCGGAGAGCAATAGTAATTGACCGGTTCCGAAGTTGATCAATGGATCATTGGATTCTAGGTAAATTTCTGAATCATAATAACTGGTGTCCTGTCCATTGAAATAAGCAATACTTTGAAAGCCCGAAAAGGCATAATAGTTTTCTTCGCCCGCAGGATCTTGGAATTCTATTTCAATGGCATCCACTTTATCTCCTTCCGAAGAAAATGTACCATCAGGCGTATATTTGCCTGCAAGGATAGCGATTGGGCGCGGCATGGTTTGTGTGGCTTGGATGGTTTTAAAATTCGGGGCACTAACTTCTAATCGATAGATGGATGCTGTCTGTCCAAAACCATTTGGAACTGGTGCGGTAAATCTAGAAGTACTAGGGTTATAGGTAAAGATGGGAAGGGCCTGTTCATTTTCAAATAATTGCACTACGGCTTCCTTTTGCACCTCGAGAGGCGTAGATTCGAGTATACCCTTACTATCTGTTAGGAGTAGAGAAAGTTGGTCGTCATTTTGCTGAAAGATAGCGCGGACGGCAAGCGCTGGTTCATGTGGTGGAATGTCAATTTCCACGACTTGTGAAAAACTATCGGCGTCACAATTGCTCAAGAAGAAGGATAAACCTAGGAAACAAAAGATATATATAGATTTCATGTTGTTGTTTTTATTATAGTTGAGTCAAATAAAAGCCTCAGTGAAGGATTCATCCACTCCCCTAAAATTTGAAGCCGTATGAGACTGATGGAATAATGGGGAGAATGCTAATTTCTTTAAAGACCCGTCGTAGATGTCCATCGATGTAGTCGAAATCAGAAATGACATAATAGGGGTTTCGGTGATAGTAGGCATTGTATAGTCCAATGGTCCAAGTTCTTTCCCAGTTCTTTTTCTGCTTTCTAAAGGCAATACTGAGATCGAGTCGGTGGTAATCGGTCATCCGGAAGGCATTCTTCTCTCCGCCACTCTCTACTTCTTCAAAATAGTTTTCTCCATTTGAGCCGCTTGGCCAAGCATTAACTGGATAGCGATAAAGGGGTAAGGTGATGGCATTGCCCGAACCGTATACCCATGCCCCACTCAGGGTAATATGATCATTGATTTCATGCGTGACAGCAATGGATATATCGTGGCGACGATCATAGCGGAAAGGAAACCGCTTTCCATTATTAATTTCATCAAACTGGCGCCAATTCCAGCTTAAGGTATAGCCAATCCAACCACTCGTACGTCCTTTTTTCTTTTGTAGAAAAACTTCTAATCCATAGGACTCTCCTTCTCCTTGGGTAACTTGATCTTGCCAATCGGATTCAAATCCAAATAAAAAACTAGCTCCCTCTTTATAGGATAGAACGTTGTCCATTTTCTTGTAGTAGCCTTCTAGGCTGATTTCATATTTATCTTGAAAAGTGCGCGCTACGCCCAAGGCTGCTTGCCAGGATTCCTGCGGGAGTATACGCGCCGTACTGGGTACCCAAAGATCCGTCGGTAGGTTAATGCTCTCTGAGGTAAGTAGATTGATGTATTGCCACATCGTACTGAAAGAGGCCTTGATGGCTGTGTTATTTTCCAAGAGATAGCGTAATCCTAGTCGAGGTTGGCAGGAAGAATACCATTTTTTACCCACTTGAAAAGCCGAAAGGTGAATGCCGATATTAGCTTTTAAAGCACCCAAACTCATATCATCTTCGATATAGGCATCGTATTCTGTAGAGTAGGCCTTATTGGAGCCTATAATCGTATCTAATTTGAAATCAGGGTCGGCATTTTTTAAGGCGAGGGCGCCAGGGCTGTATTCGTGATTGGTAGCACTTAGTCCAAAGCGGATATAATGACGAGGGTTGGGGATGTAGTCAAAATCAATTTTGGCAGCTAGGTCTTTGATGCCCGAGAGGTATTTGGCATCAAAGCGTGATATCCCATCGGTATCTCTGAATTCATTCCCGATGAAGAAGTCTATTTTGTAGCGACTATAAGTCAGCGTTGTATTGGCAAATAATTTATTGTTGATTTGCCAATTCCAGCGCAAAGCCGAAATAAGATTGCCCCAGTCAATGCCTGTTTCATAGCTCTCATCGCCTTCTCGGTAGGTGTTACCAAATACATCTGCCCCGCTGTAAGCACTCAGAAAGAGCCGATGTTTATCATTGATCTTATGCTGCAATTTAGCATTCAAGTCATAAAAGAATAGCTTGATTTTTATTTCTTCATTTTCTGTTTGTGAAGCCTTGATAATAGGAGCAAAGATGAGGTCGGCATAGGTTCGACGCCCCGATAGGAGAAAGGCTGTTTTGCCTTTGTCCAGCGGGCCTTCCAGGCTCAATTTTGAAGAGATTAGACCAATGGAACCTTCTCCATGGAACTCTTGCAGGTTGCCCTCCTTCATGTTGATCTCCAAAATAGAAGAGAGCCGTCCGCCAAAGCGAGCGGGAAATCCGCCCTTGGTCAAAGTGACATTCTTAATCGCATCTGCATTGAAAACGGAGAAGATACCGAGGAGGTGTGAGACACTATAAACGGGCACACCATCCAATAATACTAGGTTTTGATCCGGACTTCCTCCTCTGACGTATAGGCCACTTTGCCCTTCGCCACCTGATTGTACGCCGGGCAAAAGTTGGAGCGTTTTGAGCACATCCACTTCACCTAGTAAGGCGGGGAGCTTTTTGATTTGTTCCACTGGCACTTCCATGCGACTCATTTGGCTGGATTCTTCAATTTTTTCGAAACGCTCCGCTGTCACTTCTACGGTTTCAAGGCTGAGACTAGGGTCGAGATTAATGACCAGATTGGTGTCTTTATTCAGCAGGAAACGAATATTAGTCGCTTGGTATCCAATGTAAGAGAAGGTCAGGTCGACCGAATCAGCAGGCAGGGTTATACTGAAGAAACCATAAGTGTTGCTTGTCGCACCTGTACCATTTTGGGCTTCATACACATTGGCTGCCAATAGCTTTTCACCAGAATTCAAATCTTGGATGTAGCCACTAATCGTATATTTCTGAGATAAAAGTATAGGAATGCAGAGTCCCATTCCTAGGATTGTGAGTAGGAAAGATTTCATATGTAGCGTTTTAGTTTTCTTAGCCTTATCTTATAACGATCCAAAAGACCATTCGTGGCCGTCTTTTAAAAAAAAACTTTAGAAATGCACTTCTATTAGACTTTATTCTGAAATAATTTGTACGGAGCTAAATTATCTTTTACAGCAAGCCTTCGTTCTTCATCAGTCGCTTAGCTAATGGCTATGCTCCTTCTTCGGGCCTCGACTTGC
>Ga0070726_10001699_pt1 | contig 21466 bp, 11 predicted proteins | sample tdAd471_FD_67275 | JGI IMG/M metagenome (GOLD analysis project Ga0070726, IMG submission 67275) | Marine sediment microbial communities from the Atlantic coast under amendment with organic carbon and nitrate - tdAd47.1 | ecosystem: Environmental > Aquatic > Marine > Coastal > Sediment | place... | reverse complement strand
AACGAGGTCTTGGCATGGTACGGCCAGTACCTTGCGAGGCTCTTAGCGCTGGTGAGCGGCAAGCCGGCCTACGACAATCTGGTAAACAAGTGGCAGAAAATTTGGGGGCTTGCAGCAAGCGGGTCACTAGAAGCTAACCGCGAACTCTCAGATGGTTTGCATCGCCTCTTATTCACACCTTTTAGTGACGATCGAGATGAATCTTATCTGCCTCTATTCTCTTCGAGAGTGACGCCCGTGACGCCGGGTGATGAGGTGCAAAGGGTGACAATGAAAGTTTCTTCCCGTGAGTATCACTGGGAGCATCAGGTTCATGGCAGGTCGATACTAATGATCCTCAAGAAGTACAAACTGGGGGATTCGCCGATTTCGCAGTTCTTACTGGATTTCCCGATGTTGCGTGAAACCGACGCTCGAAGTTCTGGGAGCGGCTTTACAGAGGCCTCGATAGACGTTGAGCCGAGAGTTGAGCGCGTGCGGGCCAGGATTCTTGCTGCTGAAGTGCAGCACGCGCGGAAAAGTGGTGCGCGACCGGCGGTCGTGTTTGTTGACAGAGCTGTACCGATAACATGAATGCAATGGTGGAACACAATGGCTGACCAAGTAAGCACGCGTCGCCAGTGGACTTTCTTTGACCTACCAGTGCCGCAGTACGCCAATGTGCCGGAGCTAATCCTTTCCGCTCTTGCATGGTCTGCGGTCAAGAAAGAAGACCAGCCGAAAAAAGTTCTAGGTCGCTTATACAATGGCATTGTCTACGAGTTTGTCGATCGGTCTAAGAGCCAAGCAATAGAAGTGCATGGAAAGGCGCGCCTTGAGACGATTCCGCCTGATCACGATCCGCGATGGGAAAGGTTAGTATCACAGCTTATCCAGTCACTATCCTTAACTAATAAGGAGGTGGCCGAGAAAAGTGCTCGCATATTCTTGCACGACATTATCGGCAACGTTCCCGCCAAAGCTGTGTCGCGCTCGATTGTTCCGTTCAATGCGTCTACTGCTCTGATGCAGGATCCAGCAGGCATGGTCGGAGCAAATAACCCACCCAATTTCGCACTCATGATCCGACGCATGTTTGTACTGGGGAATGGGGAAGGTGATGCCGCGCGATTGCTTGCGGACGCCTACAGTTGGGTGAACGACAACCACAAGGACGATTGGATTACGAAAGCCACGTCGACAATTACGCCGGATGAGATATCAGTAGCTGCAGCGTCCTTGTTGACAAATTTGGACCCAATCTCCGAGTTTAACACAGAGACACCAGCTTGGCTGGTTGATGAACAAACGCCGTTTAGCTGGTTTGCAGGTTCTTGGCAAAGCTTGATGCGCGGCGGTTGGAAGGAGGAAATGCCACGTAAACGCTGGGTCGACTGGGCTAGCTGCATCCTGAGAACAGCATTGGGCACGGGATACGTTTTCGAGTTGAACTTCTACTATCAACTCATTCTGGCGCTGACTAACGAAATGGCGGAATCAGATGCCGCCGAGCGAGCGTTGTCTCGGCATACCAACTTCTTTACGTGGGATGTGTTTTCGAGCGTCTCGACTAGAGACATCGGAAGTCGAATTAGGAAAATCTGCCAGCGCGGTACGGCATGCCGGGCATTCATTCAGAGCCAAGCGGAAGAAGATGATCCCTGTCCGAAACCTTACGATTACATTGATGACCCCAAAGGTCCGGAGAACTGGATACGTGATGCGCGCCGTTGGATCAATAGCGATGAATCAAAGCAAGAGCTTGTTCGGCAAGCAATTGCAGGAGTGGGGAATCGGACCGCGAACAATGCGCAGGAGACCATCAGCTACGCGCTTCTTGATCGTGGCAATGGCGGCGGAAATGAAGATTTGTACTCGCTCATACGCAAGAAAGGGAGTCGATACTCTGTAATTGAGCCAGGTCAGGAATGGTTAGTTGTGATAGCCAGTATGCAGGCCAACGGTTCAGGCCAGACAACAAGAGTAGCAGATGTGATAGCTGCGCTCGAGGCCATCGGCGTAACTACTGGTTATAACACAATCGTAAATGAGCTCGAGAGAGTGGGTCTAGCACGCACAAGCCATGATGCTGACGACGCGATTGAAGTCGCGGCCGCATTCTAGGACAAGATAATGCAGAGACACTTGCTAGCCACTGCACTCGGAACAATACTCGGTCAGGGTGGCGGGCTGCGCCATTTCTCAGTTCCCGTGAATCTGCCACGAGCGTTTATCGAGGAATTAGTCAATGCAGCGAACGCCAAGAGCACGCATGATCAATTTGCATTTCACGTCAGTCGCTACGACTCAGGACCAAGAATCATGCCGCCGGAGCGCGCGGCCCAATTTCGAAGCCGCGAAGATGGTAAGGCTGCCGACGCATTGATTGTTGCTAAAGACGGGGAATCTAAGGAGCTGAAGACCCTTGAAGCATTTGTTCGAGTGAATCCACTCTCGGTTATCAACGGCATCGGTAGCGTAGAAGTGGGTGATTTAACCGTCCGCGATGTTTGCAAGACGATCGCGTCGCTGCTTTGCCGGACCGATGACAAAGAAATGCTTGCACATACGGCTGAACACGTTTTGTCGTACCTTGGAGATGCATACCGCGAGTATGGCAATGAGGACATCAGCTGGAAGGATGCTTGGTGGATGCACGCCATGCAGTTCGTCGACCGGTTGCCCAATATACTCAAGTTGACTGATGAGGGGCCGGGCGAAACGGCGGGCATGGAGCTGCCAGCTCTCGTATTTGCAGCTGCGGGGCTACCAGTGCCAGCAGATACGAACGAATGGAAATACAGCAATCCACAACACGGTCCTGAGGCATACGCTCTTCGGGTACGAGATCGCTGGCAGTCCGGAGAGGACGCGCATCTGGCTGTCACTGATATGGCAATGCTTGCGTTTGATGCTCATCAGGAAGATGGGTGCCCCGACTATAAACTACTGAACTACGATTGGCTGAAGGAATATGATGCAACGGTCGCTTCTTTCCAGCATCCCATGCTTGGAGTGGCGTTTCACGGTGGTCCTGAGGGATGGCTTGGAGCGAAAGAACACGAGTTTTTTGATGATGTTTCGGAGGGCCTCGAATGGGAGCTGCTAACTCATTCAGCGGACGACAGCCTCGAAAAGGCACCTTCCGTTCCGGGGCTTGAACCTACTCACTACGTCGTGTCGGCAAGTAAGTTGGTGGTCGATAAAGAACGTAGGAGTATCCTTCTTGGTGAGTACTTCATATATATCAACAGGCCATTTGGGCAGCTTGAAATCGCCGACTTCGAGCTTAGGACTAGCCCAACGAAGTTGCTCATTGGGGAGCCAAAGCTCCAAAAGCATAAGGACGGCAACACGCTAGTCAAATTGAATCTGGCGGTGAGGCTGTCAAAGCGTAGCAATACATGGAAGGACAACCCGTACAAGCTCACGATTCGACCTATTGCTCGCCAAGGTCGCCATACGCCGTTCACGGATCACGTACAGGTGAGCTTACTTGTAGCCATGCCAGATGAGGTGTCTCTTTACTTGGTTGCTGGAGCGTCTGGTAAAAATACAAGTAAGAAATTGGTCAGGATGACCGATCGGCCATTTAGTTTGTCAAAGAGTTGGGACGAGTTTCTCCTCGACAACGAATCGCGCCACCGCGAGGTAAAGCTCAAGGGTGATCAAGGGTCCGCAAGCATTCTGATAGTCGGCCCGGAAAGCGATCTGCTGGTGAATGAAGGGGCGAAGCAGGTATCCGCGCCTTTCGCAGGCTTTCCTCGGGTTCGATGGTTGGACAACCTTTTGCTTCCGGACGGGTGCGTACTGGAATGCGATGAAAACACTCTCACGGTTACGTTGGAGAACAAGAATCTACGTCCGCTTTCTCCCATTGTGGCAGCAGCCGTGGGTACTGTCCCGGGGGTCCACGAGACGGGCGTATTGGAGTCAACGCTGTTGAACGACCCGCGCGGTATGTTGGAGAAGGAGTGGTTGGCTCGTTTCTATGCCGAAGGCGCTGAGGAGAGAGAATCCCGACCGGGCTTTCCACAGGCGCTAATGTTTAACCATGATGACGGCACGATCGGCAATCGCCGGTTCGATGAGGCATCTGGATTCTATGTAGTTGGCGAATCGCACAAACCGAATCGCTCGCAACGGCTGCTCTCATGCGAACTCACGGCAAAGTTCTGGGATGCATTTGATCGTCTTGATTTAGGAAATCTCTGTAGCGGATTTGCAGGCATAACGTCACATTGGCCGAGCAGACTAAGGCTTCTGGATCTGGAGAAGAAAGCGATCGAGGATTACCTTGAGGCGTACGGCGATTTGGTCTTGCTCGCCAAGGAGGACCCGGCCCTAAAATGGCTGCTGTACCCATTCTCAGTTATTATATTTGATCCGGCCGTTGGCAATACGACAGGCGTCCTTTTGAGCCCATTGCACCCGGTTCGGCTCGCATGGGCGTGGTCGGCGCAGAAGGCGGCGGACGAAGCACAAGATCAGGTCGACGACGTTGTTCGACTAATGCGATTTGTTGACGGTGGGAATATGCCGATCTGCGGACCCACTCCGGATGGGTTTGGTCGTCTCGCAGCGAGTCCGCTAGACTCGGGTACAGAAGAGCTTTTCGTAACATGGAGCTACCTCGCCAGCGTTGACGACATCAACGTCGGATCACCGCCTCCGGCGCGAATTTCAGGCTACCGATTCCCGTCTGGAACAGCTTCCGGTCTAGATAAGGGTGGCGTCGCGGCCGCAATCAACGATTATCTTCGAGTTTATCCGTACGTTAGTGAGTTGAGGCTCGGTATTGCTGCTCAGAAGGAGATTCCACGTTCTGCCGAGCTCGATCGAGCTGTCGTTGCCGAGCTCGAAAACCTTCTGCGAGGTCGTGCAAATCAGCTGCCGGGCGGCATAAAAGTGTTCGACTCGATTAACCGGGTTGGACCGCTCCCGGAGAAGGAAGATCTGTTGGCCAAAGTGGTCAACGCTATGGATTTACTGGATAGGAACGACGAAAACCGTTTGTGGCGGTTTCCGTTCGAGTGGAAGATCGGCGTCGACGAGCACGTTGACATTCGCTTTGTTGAAGACTCAATTGTAAAGGTAGCACACGAAACTGACGCTACTGAATTGAAGGAATCTGGCGTCTTACCGCCGCTGCCAATTCGGCGTGGCTATGCTTGGCTCGACCGGAAGGTCGGCGACCAATGGCGATCAGGTTGTTCACCTCTAGTTGATGAAAGCCAAGCTACTGCATTGTCTGGCTTCGCTAGATGTCTTCGCACAATTGAGAGTTGGGATGGAGCGCCGGCGATCTGGTCGCATGTGCCCCTCGGTCATTCGCTTAAAGACCCAAGTGTAAAATGGATGGTTGCGGGAAACGCTAACCTCGATCCACGAATACTCTCGAAGGCGCTGCAGAGGCTTCCGATTCCAGATAAAGTTTTGTGGGAGTGGCGACCTCCTTATCTGCCGAGACGTTGGAAAGATAGTCAAAATTCGATAGCGGCTGCAAATCCATACACAGTGATTGCGACACTCAGTTCTGACTTCAAAAATCAGGTAAAGCAGGAACTCGAAAATTCGATCGGCAAAAGCGATGAGCGGCTCGTCAAGGAACTTTTCGAAGAGCTTGGTGCCCGGGGGGTAGGTATATCATCCTTGTTATCGATGGGACACCAGCAATCGCGAGGAGCGGTCGGTTTCTACCTTGGGTTTAAACTTGCGAGCTGGTGGGAACATGCGGCAGCGGAGAACGAAGTGCGAATGGTCTTGCCGTTAGACGCGGTCAACCCGGTCTTTGAAAGTTTAGCCCAAACCAAGCCAGGAGACGATCGTAAGAAAGCAGATCTCTTGCTTATATCTGCTAAGAGATGCGGCAACGGTCAAGTCTCTATCTCGTTCGCTCCGGTGGAAATCAAGAATCATGCCGCGAATTTAGTGCCACACGAGTTTCCAGCGACTAGCTCCAAGATAGTCAAGAAGGCCCTTAATCAACTGAAGAATTCCCAGAAATTGCTCAACGAGGTTATGGATGTATTGGAGCCTCGTCATACGCCATCCTTGCTCAACTCCACGATGGAAACCATTGTAGAGATAGGCCTGTCTCTGGGTACCAGCAAAGATCGAGATGTCGACCTTATCCGCGACATACTTGCATCGGTAGCATCTGGGGCCGTCGCGTATCAACATCTGCCCGGCGTTCTGTTCTGGTTTGAGCGATGTGGGCTTGGTCACGCTGGCGCACCGTTCCTCGTCCGCAAGCCAACGTCTATGGACCCGCGTGCGAAGCTGTTCATCGATCCAGAGCAATGTTATGGCGACATCGAAGCAGGTATGGGTAGCCGGGTTGCCGAGGAGTTCGTCAAGATTTATGAGCCTGAGGTTTCGCAGACACTTGCTGAGAGAGAAAGCATTCAGGAAGCATCAGTGGATGCAAAGGCCAAAGAGGGAATTGAGGCAAAAGGAGGAGCAGACCGCGAGGCGCCTGCTGAGGAAGAGGAGCATCCCGCAGTGGAAGTGATTGGAGATGAGTTAGTCTCACAATCCGGGGAGATGGCTTCAGAGGATGCGTCTAGCGATGAGCCAGCCTCTCGGCCGGAGATAGGAAAAGTCTCGGTCGCCGAACTTGAAAGGCGCTACGAGAAAGTTATCGACACATTGGAAGAGTTTGGCGTCTCGGTTCTTAAACCAGACCGTGTGGATCAGTATACGGAGGGCCCTGCGTCAATCACCTTCCGCGTAAAACCAGCGCAAGGAACGCGCCCAAAGAACATTGACGCGGAAGTAGAAAGCCTGAAACTTGCGCTTGGGTTGCTCAGGGAGCAGAAAATTTCGACCGATACCAATGAGGGGTGCGTCGAGATTGACGTCCCGAAAAGGGAAGGCGAGCGTTACTTTCCTGACGCGCGGGAGCTTTGGAGCGCGTGGAAACGCCCACCGAATGCTCTCGAGGTCCCGATCGGTGTAGACCAGCAAAACCAACCTATATTTATCAACTTCTCTTCGCCAAATTCACCGCATTTGTTGATAGGCGGAACGACAGGCAGCGGTAAGTCGGAGGCGCTCAATACGATTCTGTACGGCCTCGTCGAGCATTATTCCGAAGAGGAGTTACGGCTACTCCTCGTGGACCCGAAAGGCACAGAGATGGTAGCTTTTGAAGAGTCATCATTTCTAGGCGCGGAAATCGGCTGGGACGGCCAAAGTGCAATCGAAATCTTGAACGCGGCATTCGAGGTAATGGAGAACCGATACGAGAAGTTTCGGGCTGCTCGAGCAAGGTCTCTCCCTGAGTTTAACGGAGAAGCAGCGGAAGGGGATCGACTACCCTGGTGGCTCATCGTGCTTGATGAGTATGCGGATTTGACAGCAGATTCGGACGACAAGAAAAAGATCGAACATTACCTAGGGCGACTTGCGCAGAAAGCGCGAGCAGCAGGAATACACGTGATTGTCGCAACACAAAAGCCAAGTATTGACGTTATCAACACTGTACTACGCTCGAACTTGCCAGCGCAGCTCGCATTAAAGGTCAGAAGTGCGGCAGAGAGTAGGGTGATAATGAGTGAAGCCGGTGCCGAGACGCTAAATGGTAAGGGCGACGCATTTTTGAAGGCAGAGGGCAAGCTGACTCGGCTTCAGTGCGCTAAGTACACTCCTTGAAGATGAAAAAACGAAAACCGAGGTACATCGACCTGTTTGCAGGATGCGGTGGATTGTCTCTGGGCTTGGAAGCCGCAGGATTCGATCTGGTATTCGCCCTGGAACGGTCACCTGATGCGGCTGCAACGTATTTTCATAATTTGATCGAACCAATAGACAGTCATCATGAGTGGCGTCAGTCATATGCGGCCGGACCCAACGATCTAGATCACCTAAAGCGACAGCTCAAGAAAAAACTCGTTGTAATGGATATTCGTCGGATCGTTGATTTGATCGGCTCGAGCAAAGATAAAGAGGTCCGAAGCTACTTTAAGGATATCGATCTGATAGCTGGTGGACCTCCCTGCCAAGGGTTTTCAGTAGCAGGAAAGAGAAATCTGAATGATGATCGAAATTCGTTGGCCGGCCAGTTCCTCGAGGTCGTCAAGCTCGCGCGACCAAGATTTGTATTGGTAGAGAACGTCGAAGGTATGGCGAGCAAGTTCAAGGGGTACGACAGTCACGCGCCTCTATATGGAATTGCGGAGGTGCTAGAGAAAATAGGTTATGAAGTTCAGCCAATGTTGCTGAATGCCAAATACTATGGTGTTCCACAGAATAGGTCTCGTGTCTTTATCCTCGGATGTCTCAGAAGCAAGCAGAAATCAAGAGTGCATCAGTTGTACAAGCAGAACGGCACTATCAATGGTCATCAAACACCTACACTGTTGCCCAAGACCGTTAGCGGACAAGTTACGGTGAAGAAGGCCATTCAGGATCTAAAGGTCAAATGGGCGCAGCCGCCTAGCGACTACATAAAGCTTCTCAATAGAGAACTGGGCGGGATCGTGACCGGGCAAAAAATTCGGGGCACGCGTGGTTTGCCGAACCACGAGCTCAGGCACCACTCATTAAGGACGCGGAGCCGATTCAAGAGTCTCCAGATACTCAAGAGGTTCGGCCTTCACAAGGACCTTATCTATTGGGCGGCAATTGCCGACGAAGACAGTTCGACAGGGGCAAGGGCGTGCGAAAGATTGAAGCAAGAAATAGCGGGCGCCGCTGATGTGATCCCCGGCGTTCTTGAAGTGCTCGAAAGTGACAATGATATAAGTGCCTATATCAGTCACGTTCGACGCACCCAAAGTGCTAAGACTCGGTTCGCCAAAATACTAAAAGCTTTGTCCTCCAAGAAGCATAGTCAAAAAGTGCTCGACGGGGACACCACTTCTTCGACAATTATGACAATACCGGACGACTGCGTTCACTATGTTGAGCCGCGTGTCCTTACAGTGCGCGAAGAGGCAAGGCTTCAATCTTTTCCGGACAATTTCGAGTTCAAAGGTAAAGTAACAACAGGTGGAAGCCAAAGAGAGAAGGAGGTTCCACAATATACCCAAGTCGGCAATGCAGTGCCCCCCTTGCTCGCAAAAGCAATTGGCAAAACTATCATCAGGTGCATTGACGAATGACATATTGGTAACAAGATCAACGCGGGAGTCGAAACAGATAATCCGTAGTGCGGACCATAGATTGCGCCCTGTGCCCTGCGCCTTGTCGGAGGAGGTTATTGAAGCGGATAGGCGCGACCGACTACGCCGTACTCTCCCCGGCTGAATGGCCATTCCGAAAGATTGAACGGATCACTCCGGCGGGAATGTCTCGATCACATCATTATCCTCGGCGAAGACCATCTTCGTTGTGTGATGAAAGCGTATGTCCACTATTGCAATAATGTCGGTACACATCTCTCGTTGGGCAAGAATCCACCGAAAGAAAGTCAGATCAAAGCCATTGGTTTGATCAAATTAGTTCCGCACCTGGGTGGTCTTCACCACGAATACACAAGAATCTAGTTATTGGTAGGGGCACGGGCCTGACAGAGTTTGTCAGGTGGTTCTGTCAGTCCAACAAGGAAACAAGACTGACCTTATCCGTTTTTTTGATAGTATCCTGATATGATAGCAATCAAAAATTGAATTCTTGCAAAGAACGATAGTTAGATGACTAACACCACTGGAGTGCCAAACCGGTATTCGGAATTTGCCTGCGATACTGCAGAGGTAGTTCAGAAGCCCTGCTCGGTTGCACCTTCTGATTGGAGACTTCTGCGCCGGTTGGAGCTGCCAGCGAAGTTTAACGATCCAAATGGCGGGGAGGTGCGGCGTGCACTGGTCGTCGATGTCGAGACCACAGGCCTGAACGTTGAGACAGACGATGTCACACAGCTCGCAATGCTGCAATTCGAATATGAGGTGGAAACCGGTCTGATTTTGACAGTCTATAGAGACCATGCCTTTGAGGAACTACGAGAGCCAAATGTACCGATTTCGGAGGAAGCCTCGCTGATCACCGGCATTACGGCCGACATGGTTGCTGGCAAAGAGATCAATGCTGACTCGGTTGACGCGCTTGTCGAAACATCTGACTTGGTGATCGCGCACAACGCGACATTCGACCGTCCAATGGTCGAAAAGCATTGGACTTGTTTTGAGAAGAAGCCATGGGCTTGTAGCTACACCGGTGTTGATTGGCTTCGACACGGCTTTTCCGCAGGCAAGCTGGACTATCTCGGCATGCAATTTGGTTGGTTTTATGAAGGGCACCGGGCACTTGCGGATTGTGAGGCGTGTCTAGCGCTATTAGCGCAAGCATTGCCGAATGATGGCGCGCGGGTGATGACAGCCGTACGTAGATCTGCGTCAAAGACAGAATGGCTCATTAGAGCAGTCGGATCACCCTATGAACGCAAGGATGTGCTCAAAGCAAGAGGATACAAATGGCGCGGCGATGGGTTGCCGCATGGGAGAGTGTGGTGGACGATAGTTGAGGATACGGATGCTGAAGTCGCTTGGCTCTCCGAAGAGGTCTACGGCCGAGAAATCAGTCTCAATCCTACGCCGGTGACTGCTCTCACCAAGTATTCTGAACGCCTCTGGGAGTTTTGATCATGAAGAGTGAAGGCTCCCAACTCGTTCTCAGTGCGTCTGACCTTGTAGGTCACCTCAATTGCGGGCATCTGACAGAACTGGATCTGAAGGTCGCTACGGGCGTACTAGATAAGCCCGAACACCGGGACCCTTTCCTGGAGTTGCTGCGGGAACGTGGTGATCGCCATGAGAAATCATATATCGACTTCCTTGAGAGGAGTGGTTTTGAGGTCGCTCGTATTGATGGCAACTATGTAACGCCTGAAGCGGTAGTAGCGACGCAGTCAGCAATGGCGGCTGGGGCACAAGTCATTGTCCAAGCTGCATTTGCACAAGAACAGTGGTCTGGGCGTGCAGACATTTTGAGGCGAGTAGAAACACCCAGCTTACTTGGTTCCTGGTCCTACGAAATAATCGATACAAAACTCGCTCGGGATACCAAGGCGGGATCTGTTTTACAGCTTTGTCTCTATGCAGACCTATTGGATCAAAGTCAGGGCGTACCGCCCGAGTATATTTATGTTGTGGCGCCATGGTCAGACTTTGAAGCCCAGAGATTTAGGTATGCGGATTATGCCGCGTACTTTAGGAAGGCGAAAGCGGCTGCCGAGACCGCAGTATCTCTACCTGAGCAGGAAGAGCTTTATCCGGACCCCAAATCTCACTGCGATATATGTAGATGGAGCAATCGGTGTGATTCGAGACGGCGAGCGGATGATCACCTGTGTTTAGTTGCAGGGATCAGCAAAAACCAGATCGCCGAGTTGCAGGAAAATGGCATCCCGACGATGGCCGGCCTTGCGACTATGCCGACGCCAATGTCTTGGAAACCCAAGAGGGGTGCTCCGCTTTCTTACGAGAAAGCGAGCGACCAGGCACGTATTCAGATCGCCTCTCGTGAGGCGGGCACGATTCAGTATGAGTTTTTGCCGGTAGTCGAGGGTACTGGGCTTTGCATTCTCCCAGAGCCTTCGGATGGGGACATCTTCTTTGACATAGAAAGTGATGCCTTTGTTGGTGAACATGGGCTCGAGTACTTATTTGGCTATTTGTACAAAGACGAAGAAGGTAGTTGGTCATACAAAGCGGATTGGGCATTAAGCCGCGAAGGTGAAAAATCGATATTCGAACGTTTTGTTGACTTCGTAGAGGCACGTAGAGAGCAATATCCTGACTTGCACATCTACCATTACGCGCCCTATGAGTCCGGTGCCCTGAAGCGCCTAATGGGACGCTACGCCTCCCGCGAAAATCAGATTGATGATTTTCTGCGTCAAAGCGTTCTGGTGGATCTTTATAGTGTTGTACGAAATTCAATGCGTGTCGGCGTCGAGAGCTACTCGATAAAGCGGCTTGAGCCGGTATACAGCTTTGAGCGCCGTACGAGCCTACCCGATGCCAACTTAGCGCTTTCACACCTTCAAGCGGGCCTTGAGCTTGATGACATTCTCTCAATTAGTGATGACGTGTGCGACACAGTCCAGTCGTACAACTACGATGATTGTGCTTCTACCCTTGCGCTCAGAGATTGGCTCGAAAGTTGTCGGACCAAACTCATTGAGGAGGGGGAAGAAGTCCCGCGCCCTCAAAACTCCAATCAAGAGCCCAGCGAAACGGCAACAGTGCGGCAGGAAGCTGTGCGCCGCCTGATCGAGCGTCTAACAACAGATGTGCCAGCTGACCTAGAGGAGCGAACTGGCGCGCAGCATGCAAAATGGATTCTAGCTTACATTTTGGAGTGGCATCGACGGGAGGATAAGGCGACCTGGTGGGAGTATTTCCGGCTTTCAAAGCTGACGTCTGATGAGCTTATCGATGAGCGAAGTGCATTGGCTGCATTAGAATTTGTAGCGGATGTGACGCCAGAGAGCGCAAAAACCCCTATACATAGGTATCAATTCCCACAGCAAGACACCGATCTTCGAGGCGAAGAGAATCTTGAGATGAGTGGGGGCGGTAAGATCGGGAGCCTCGTGTCAATCTCCACTGACAACCGCACGGTAGGCATAAAGAAGAAGCAAGCTACGGCGTCTATTCACCCTGAAGCAGTGTTTGCACATCAAATATTCCGAACGCACGAGCAAGCAGACTCGCTCATGCGACTTGGTGAATTTGTTGCCGAACACGGCATTGAAGGAGATGGGCAATACTACAGCGGTAGGATGCTGCTTTTGCGCCAGATGACCCATTCCGGCGATGGGTCGATTAGGCAAGAAGGTGAAACCGCACTCGATACTGCCCTACGAATAGCCCGAGAGCTCGAAACCGGCGTTTTCCCCATCCAAGGACCTCCGGGGACAGGTAAATCGCACACAGGCGCCCGCATGATCTGCGAGCTTGTCGGGCGCGGGAAGAAGGTTGGGATCACAGCGAATAGCCACAAAGTAATCCGAAACCTGCTTGATATGGTTGTCGAGGCCGCCGAGGAAATGGGGGTCGACGTCAACTGCGTTCAGAAGCCTAAGTCTGGGGCAACCGAACAGGATCAACCATGCCTACAGTTTTTGAGGAGCAATGATGGAGTTTATGACGCGCTAGGCTCCGGAAGTGCTCAAGTTGCCGGGGCAACTCACTTTCTCTGGTCACGCGAAGATGCGTCAGAAGTCCTCGATGTCCTTGTGATAGATGAGGCTGCACAAATGTCTCTCGCAAATGTCCTTGCTGTATCACAGAGCGCAAGAGCACTGATTCTGATCGGTGACCCCCAACAGTTGGATCAGCCAACTCAAGGAACCCATCCTGATGGAACCGGCGTATCGGCACTAGAGCACATTCTAGGTGAGGCTCATACAATTGCGGAGGATCGCGGGCTGTTTCTTGAACAAACGTGGCGCCTTCACCCAAGGATCTGCCAGTTCAACTCTGAACTCTTTTACGATGGCAAACTGCAGTCCTTACCAGGTTGTGACGGGCAGAAAATATTGTCAGACGGGCCATTGACTGGAGCAGGCTTGAGGTTTTTGCCGACAGAGCATTCCGGCAATCAAAGCTCCTCAATTGAGGAGTCGGAAGCAGTCGCTAATCTGGTAACGCAAGTGCTCTCCGGAGATCCTAAATGGATTGATCGGGATGGGCAGGAGAGAGCTCTCACACTAGACGACATGCTAATTATTACACCGTACAATGCGCAGGTTTTCGAGATCCAGCAGCGTCTACCAGACGCGCGTGTAGGAACAGTTGATAAGTTTCAAGGCCAGGAAGCCCCGATCGTCATCTATTCGATGGCCACGTCTAGTTATGCAGAGGCGCCCCGAGGAATGGAGTTTCTTTACAGCGCAAACCGGTTCAATGTCGCAGTATCACGGGCGAAGTGCCTTGCCGTTCTTGTTGCGTCCCCGAGTATCTTTGAGGCGGATTGCAGAACGCCCAGACAGATGCAACTGGCAAACGCTTTTTGCCGGTACCTCGAAGTCTCAGAGAGCATAGGGAGCAAGACCAATCCCATGTAGCAACAACAGATGTTCGTCCTGAGGGTGCTTGGAAGTGCTCTTGATCCTTCGAGCTATGTGCAGGATGCCTGAGAGGGGGCTTGAACCAAAATTGCATTCCTAAGCTCGCTCGAAATGACACCTTATGGGAACGACAAAAAATGAAAGCATTCTTTACATATGTATGGGGCGCCCCCGGTAATCCAGCTTACCCAATTACATTTGCGACAAAGGCATCTCGGACTCGAGCCAGAAAGATCCTGTCGGAAGGTGATTTGATATTCACGGTGTGCACGAAAGGAAAACCAACTGACATTGAATTGCAGGGCCGCGTCGTTGGTGTATATCGCGCGAGTGACATTGAGATAAGTACGAAGGATTACGATGTCCCGCGAAACTTGGATAATCCTGAATACGATAGCATTACGAAGTTTCCATATGCGCTACATCCGCTCGAAGTATGGCAGATTCAAGATTCAGATAATGTGTTCTCCGAAGTTGTTGGCCCATTGACGCCGAAAGAGCACTTGCAGGCCCAAGCGTACTTGGTCGAGTTGTCTACTGACCATGCAAATCTTCTCGGCCGCCTCGAGAAACTAAGAATTGAACCTATGTTGCCAAGGACCGCATTGGGTCGTGGTCGGGTAATACGAAAACAAAGCAAGTTGGCGCCAAAGCATGAAGGCAAGTATACAGCTGAGTTCAAAGAGCGAGAGATTTGGTATGTATATCTGCTTGTTTTGCACGACGAGCGGAACAGGGAAATCGCAGTCAAATTGGGATATGCTGGAGATCCCAGTTTACGTTTGAATGCATACAATGCAGGACTTGCAACAGAGGTTACCGGGCTATCTTGGCAGTTGGACTTTAGTCAACCCGTCTCCTCAGAAGATGAAGCTAGAGCCATTGAGCAGAAAATGTTTAAGCGGTACCAGTCGCAAAGACTGGAGAGTAACGGCGAGATACTTCGCGGAGTGAATGCCCTTACTTTGGGGGCAGAAGTCGGTAAAATAATGCGCCAAATGTACGATCAGTAGTTTATGGCGAAGACAATGTTTTTGCACTTAGCTCAAGGTCGGCACTTACTTCTTCAATTTCCGAGAGCAATTCCTTTCGCTTTTGCTCTTGAAGTAATTCCAGCCTCGCTCCGCTCTTCGCCAACAACTTAGACCTAAGTCGCGACAGTTTCCCAATTTGGGCGCCGGCCTGTTTTTCTGAGCGCACCTGGTATTTTTGCCTCCTTATTAGACTTGAGAGTTCGTCCGAAATTGGGTCGATAGGAATAGACGAAAATTCTTTCGCAATTCGATCTATCAGATCCAAACCGGCGAAAGCTCCATCCGCGCCCAAGCTCCGCAAAGTAACTTGATTATATGTAGAAAACGCTGATACGCACCGATCGATTGACTCGGACAAATCAATCTCCGGAAAAATCGAAAACCCATCGCATGCTTGCAGGCTCAAAATCACTGCTTCTGCCAGCAACCCTTCGCCGATTTCTGGATCAGAGTTTATTTCATTCCTGCCTTTGATCAGACAAGCAAATGCCTTTTTCGATCGAAATTCGCAAACTAGGCGTTCTTCTAATCTCTGGATCTGGAGAATATTGTCGCACAGTCTAATGGCGTTCTCCAATCCATGCCCCGATGTTCGCTCCATATAGAACCAAGCGCGCAAATACTCTGCGTCTACATAGCCCATTCGAAGAGCGTAATCGAAAGCCTCCCTTGCCGACTCTATTCTTGGCGGAATCTGTTTTGCCAAAGCGATTCCCAATAGCGCCTTGAAAGGAGGATTCTCAGTGATCTTCGGTTCATTTTCTTGTAGCAAGACGTCAAGAGCTTGAGATGGATTCTCATCGCGATAGTATCTGCCTAGCCGTCTCCTTATGTTTTCGATTTTTTGATCCGTAGGGTGAATATTTCTCTTCCTTGCCTTGACCCTCTCTCGGAGAGTTGAGGCTCGGTCAAGTGTTTCACGTTCTTTAGCAACAAATGCACTCGTAATTGATCCTAACTCGTACGTCGTGGAGCCGGTGGAAGAATCTGAGCCTGTCTTGATAAACATCTCCTGAGATTCGGCAATCGCATCACGAATCAAGGTTGGCTCGATTGACAGCACACTTTCCAAGTCGTCAAAAGTTGCTGGTCGTCCTATAAGAGACAAAGCGGCCAGTAGTTCGCGCGATCGAGATTCCCGGCTCAGTTTCATCCACTCTCGCCGAAATAGGTAATCTCTAGTATCGTCACCGACTCGATCCCTGAAGAGTTGTATGGCGCGACTGTATGAATCGCATGTTCGCCGCAACGCAATAATCGTTTCGATCACAAGTGGTCGGCGCTCGCTGATCGTTGCTAGCTCGCCAAACATGAATCCGTCGGACGGAACCGTAAAACAATGTTGATCCGATGAAAATTGCTTAACGCATTCTTCAACAAACTCCCGATACTCCGCGTCCAAATTAAGACCAGGTACCTCGATTGAATTCAGAATCGATTGAGATGGTGCATTTCGAAGCGTATAAAGTACTTTGCTGTTCTTTTGTGCTCGAATCAAAAGTTTATAAAGCCAATCCATCCCTGGATCAGTTCCTTCAGTTGTTAGTGTATCAATGTCATCAATAACAAACAGACATGGAAACTCATCCAGTAAGCGACCGAGTTCTGTCTTGACCTGCTCCAACTCACGAACAGATGATTCTGAATCTGGGAACCAATCTGCATATTCCAGAATTCTCAATCCCAATTCACCTGAGTTTGTGAAATCGGTGTTGGTGTCTGGTAGGATATTTGCTCTTTCTGTGTTTAGTTTTCGCTTCTTTGCCGAAAGGTAGATTATGATGTCCGCAGGCGCTGAACCATTGATTCTTAAGGTGGGTGAGTCGGCCACAAGGCGCGCAAACTCATATGCGATGGTGCTCTTTCCTGATCCACCCTTGCCATAAAGAAATGTTCGGGGTTCATCAGAGGACGAGTACCAATTCCAAAGTTGTCTCAACACATCAAACCGTCCTACAAATTGATTTATTGTCGCAGGACTGGGTGGAAGAACCTTTATCGGTTCGGTTTTGCCTATTGCGCCAGCGATATCGAAGTCTTCCCGTTCGCTATATAAGAACGGGAGATCTTGACTTTGAGCTAACAAGACCTCGTGCGATTTTCGAATAAAGACGTTGCCTTGTTCATACTTGCCAATCCCGGTTGTGAGATACACTGGGGGACGTTGATGATTGCGTTTTGGGACAAGCAGAATATCCACTTGCCCATGCACTAAATCGTATGATCGAGCAACGGTCTCTATTCCCTCACTGCATAATTCCCTCAATCGTGTATTCAGTTTTTCTACTTTGATGGCCACCTTGTTTCTTCCGGGAACCCGCTCGATATCGTTCACACCAAAAATAATCAGACCGCCGTATGTGTTGTGAAAAGCGCAGATCAGGCGAACGATTCCAGCAAAGAAATCATCGGTCGATGAAAAAGGGAACTCTTCTTTGTAATCCCAGTACGCACACTCTTCTTCAATAAAGGTTTTCCCGTCACTGCTCAGTAATGCGGCAATCTCAGTCGGGAGCTTTTCCGACAATTCATTTCGAGAAATGAGTTCGCAAATCGATTCACGGATAGTCTTTGTCATCGTGTAAACCCCATCCGCTAAATGAGTGGTGTATATCTACGAGCCCCGCATACGGGAACTCGGGTCAAAAGTGTCTCAACTAGCGTATTTGAGCTGACGCCTCAGCACTGTCGTCCAATAGAGCAATCAAATGTACAACTAAAAGTGATTATCACGCGGTGACACTCGCTTGTCTAGTCTACCCTTGGAAGAGAAGAAGCACATCATGCACCAAACTTGGATCACTTTGTGCTGATGGCATCCTCCATGCGATCTACAATCGATTGCAATTCACTCAGGAGCGGGTGTTCCGGCCACGCCATCCGAAAGGCCCTTGTGAGGGATTTGTAATACCAAAGCTGGTCTTCTTTTCCTGCGTTAAACCGATCCCAGAACCCAACTCCTTTGTGCTCAAGGTCGAACATAATGGATCGCGCATTGTGTAATTTGTCTGCACACGAAACAATCAAGGCTTCGCGTGATTTTGTCGCGATTTTCAAAATATAGGACTCTTTGCGCTCACGCCACGGCGGTTTTTCTTGCCCCTCACGGTCTATAGAAGCGTCCGAACAATCCCGTACAATTTCGTGAACCTTGTTCCCAAATTTATTCCGGATTTGTTCGAGATTGATCTTGTCGCCCTGATCCTCGATCGCATCATGGAAGAGTGCTGCAATTGCAAGGTCTTCCTTGGGCTCATACCCATGGTATTCGTTTGCCTCCAGCGACAAGGCGGCAACAGCAAGAAGGTGGGCGATATAGGGGACCTTTGTCCCTTTCCTGAACTGTTGACCATGGATCTCGTTCACCATTGCAAGAGCATCGTCGAATAGAGATTCCAGCATCTACTATTCTCCTTCTTGTCGGTGGGTGGGGGAGCTAAATACATTGGCTCTCGACTACCTCCACCGCCAAATTCTAGTCTGTAACCTGCGCCCAGATCTGACCGCCGTCCAGAGATTCAAATTCAACTTCGAGTTGGCGCAGGTCCGAGAAAAAATCTAGCCTGCTTGAATCCTCAATTACGGAAATCGGAACAATGCAGTCGGCAAGTTCGGCATCGAGATTGCAGGCTTCGGGAACCAGCTGGCGCCGATGTGCGAAAAGGAAGCCGACCGGCCCCTCGCGTGTGATCACGATCTTAAAGAACATGTCCGGGACGCCGATAGTCTGATCGTTTGCTGGACCAACGAACTGGATCTCGTTCTCACCGAATATGCTGCCGGCAATGACCCAGAATTCTTCTTCATGGTTGTCGATCAAGTTGCGCAGGGTTGTCTCAAGCTGGTTCCAGAGAGCGCCTGGGCCATTGAAATCATCGTGATACTGCGGCGCTATATTGGACATATACATAATCTCGAAGACAGTGCAGGCATCGTCGATGTCCTCGATGAACCGGCCCTCCTCATCACTGGCGCTTGTACCATCCGCATCCCGATCTCCACCAGAAATGTAGAACGGGACGATGTGCCCTCTCGCGAAATTATCGGTGGATGCAAAGAGCCCGTTGTAGTCGCTGTGTTCCACCGGATCTTCAATCTCCGGGTCCGGATGAAAACTTCCCCAACGCGAAACATCCCTGTCGGGAGTGAGCCGGTAGGCCGGTGACGCGTGCCAGGCGGCCCAACGCGGTACGCGGCGTTTCTGGTCGTAGGAAAGGACGTAGCCGCGACGGACCAGAACATCACCGTCACCCGGCAGGTCACCGTAGACATGGAAGTCGAGGAGAGCTGCTCTCTGCGGGAGTGTGAGATCGGGACAAGTCTGCGCCTGTGCGGCTCCGCACCAAGTGGCGAATAGAATTGCAGCATAGCAACGGATCATGGCTTCGGTCCTTTTCGGGCCGGCAGTGAGCGCTCGCCCGGGGAGCGTATCCGCCGGACTATACAACACAATGGTCTGCGTCAGACATTTGAAATCATTGGGGAAATGTCAGTGAATGCTGCACAACAGCGAATGCGCACAACAGGTCTTATATAAATAGCTCAACCCACCGTATGAGCGTAGTGCTCATTTGCAAAATCGAGTTCCATTCGGAAGTCTTTTTCGGGCTCAACTCGAAAGGCGGCGATTGGTAATTTGGAGAGCTCTATCGTCCGGAGAGCCCGACTATCTACTTTGAGACCTGATAATACGCCGACGGTCTTTGTCGCGCCCAACCGATCCGCCAGATCAAGACAATCAGGATGTCCTAAATATCTCTCGATTTGACGAACCGGCGCACTTCCCACAACAGTTGGATGCTTCAACTCTATGACATAGAGAATCCTACGCTCCGGGTCGAATACGGCTAGGTCTATATTGCCCTCACCCCTAGGGCCGCCACTCCATCCAAGCGGGATTTCATGTCCGACATACTCAACGGCACCTCTGATAAAGTCCTGACCGGCTTTAGCTCTTTTGATCAGCTCAGCCTGCAACTCATCTTCATTTCGAATACCGCGGGTAGGTGAGCTTGCGCGCCGACCTCGGCTAAGGAGTTCACGCGCACCATCCAAAAGTATTGGTTTGGCGCGCTCGAATCCAGCCAAGTCAACCAGTGGATGTTGAGGTGACATCCATTGCTCCCAAGAGATATTGGATTTATTTAAGGCGGAAATGTAGTTTTTGTTGAGCAACACGTGATGGATCCGGCCCCAACCGCCGGGCTCGCGCGCCGCACATTGGTTGTTCAGCGTTACGGCCCACAGGTGGTCATGGCTCGGGCCAAACGACAAGTACTCTGTACCGTTACCCGCCGGGTACAATCCAGAGTCTTTCGGATGGCCGCGCTGGAGTGCAGCGCCAAATCCCATGTCAACAAAGGACTGCACCAGATCACATAGCTGCGGACGCAATTGCCACTTTCGAGCTACATATGCTTTACCAAATTGGGAAACCAATAAGCCTTCATCTACTTGCTCAAGAGTAAAATCGCCTATTTGCTTCTTCATACCAAATGTCCTTGAAGTTCAATATTTATCTATTGACGCGAACATTCGTCCTTTTCCTGAACTGCTGACCATGGATCTCGCTCACCATTGCTAGGCTGTAACTCATGATGTACTCGTCTCGGACAAAATGCGAAGCGTGGCTTCATCTCTTCTGCCAAAATGGAATTGCTCAAGCGCTTTCGAAAATAGCTTGATATCCCCCGGGCCGTGTGCGGCTTCTAGAAACAGCGTCAGACATGACTGGAGCTTCAAGCTGTCGATCGGTCCGAGAATCGACTCACATGTTTTATCCTTGTGGACCAAAAGAAGACTCACGCATTCCCTTAGTCTTTGTCCAAGTGTCGGGTCAGCCAGATACGCTTTGGCCTCGCCGATATCCCGGATCGCATAGCGCAGCGACATCTCGCTAGAACCGAGCCCCTGGATCTGCGGAAAAACGAACCACATCCAGTGCGATCGTTTCTGACCCTGTTGGAGTTCAGACCTCACGCGGGCGTAATGACTATCGTGCGCTTCAACGAAGCGCGCAAGATCGTATTCCTCAGCTGTTGGCACTTGCTGATCTCCCGTTTCGATCCAGCAAAAGTGTAGGGCGAGTAATAGATTGAGGGCAAACCCTCTCATTGACCACTTGCCACTTCGCTATGTGATCTGGGCGTGCGAGTTTGGACACAATTGCTCTAGATGCTGGTGGTACTGGGAGGCAATTTTGATTGGTACCCCCGCTACGAGAATTGCTTGGCGCCTCGCCCATATGGCGCTTATGTCACTCTTGCTAATTGCCGCGACGAATTGGCTGGGTTGGGAGAGCTGGCGTGACCAACTCTCATTTGTTGCGGAGTACTACGCCATCAAAGAGACGGGCCCAATCTCTACTATCGGAATTCTTCTGTTGTGGCCTCTTGAGCCACCTGCGCGGAGGTGTCTTCACATTGTGCTTCTGCCT
>Ga0070726_10001698_pt1 | contig 21468 bp, 19 predicted proteins | sample tdAd471_FD_67275 | JGI IMG/M metagenome (GOLD analysis project Ga0070726, IMG submission 67275) | Marine sediment microbial communities from the Atlantic coast under amendment with organic carbon and nitrate - tdAd47.1 | ecosystem: Environmental > Aquatic > Marine > Coastal > Sediment | place... | reverse complement strand
GCTTCCCAAGCTGAATGTCGCCGGTTCGACTCCGGTCACCCGCTTTTCCAAGTCTCGCAACAGCAGGCACATCCGAAACGCTAGCCATCTGGCGTGTGCGCGGAGGCCATCCCATGCCGACGACGACACCCGAGCACGACGAACGCATCGCGAAGATGACCTTCTCTTCGGTCTACCCTCACTATGTGGCCAAGGTCGAGAAGAAGGGGCGGACCAAGGAAGAACTGCATGAGGTCATCCGCTGGCTGACCGGTTTCGATGACAAGAAGCTGCAGAAGCAGATCGATGACAAGGTGACGTTCGAGGAATTCTTCGCGAGGGCGACTCTGAACCCGAACGCGCATTTGATCACAGGCGTGATCTGCGGCTACCGCGTAGAAGACATTGAGACCCCGCTTACCCAGCGAGTTCGCTACCTCGACAAACTCGTGGACGAACTGGCGAAGGGGAAGAAGATGGAGAAGATTCTGCGGACCGCGTAGGTCAGTTTAGGATTCCCGCAGCGGATCTTGGTTCTCTCCAGTTCAGCAAAGCCAAGCCGGTCTTACACAGCCGCCGCGGGTAACGCATCGCGGATCAAAACCCGCGCGATTCGTGACGCGGTGCTTGCCGCCTCGTTGTCCCGGTGGATGACCTCCGTCACGATCGCCCCCTGCATGATCAGACTGTACATCGCCGCGAAGTTTTCGGGGTCTGCGATGCCGGCCTCCTCCGCGAGTCCCGCGATCGTGTCGCGCAATGCGATCACGTTGTTCCGGGCGGCGATATGACACGGGTCATTCGGACTGGGGAACTCGCTGCAGGCGTGGATGAAAATGCAGCCCCGGAAGTGCAGGTTGGTGAACCAGTCTCGCCAGAGGTCGAAGACCTCGTAAAGCTGGTTGACCGGGTCCTCGCCCGCCCGTTCGCGCAAGAGCTTCGGGAACCGGACCCGCCATCCCCGATCGCGGGTCTCGATGCAGGCGAGCGCGAGTTCATCCTTGCTCTCAAAGTAGTTGTAGAAGGTCGTTTTCGTCGTGCCGACCTGTTCAAGAACGCGATCAAGTCCCACGGCGTGGAAGCCGTGCTGATAGAAGAGATCGAGGCCAGCGGCGATCAGCCGGTCTCGCATCGGGGCGTTCTGTGCGTCGGTCGTGACCATGGCGATCCTCCAGAAACCCGATCTATCGGCGTTCTCACTCGGATGTTGCAGCAAGTTGACTCGAAGTCAACGGTGGTTGACCGAGAGTCAATCGCTCCAGCGGAATGTCAGCGGCATGCTAGTGGTTCTTGTGCGGTCCGGGAGGCAGGGCCGCGCCGAGGCGACCCGCCCGGGCGTTTCTCAATTCGCAATCGGAGACAGTTATGACCACTCCTCGCCCCTTGTTGACGCTCACATTGACCTTTCTCGCCACGCTCCCGGGCACGGCATCCGCTCAATCCTGCAACATCGACCTCATCTACACCTCCGAATCGTTCGCACCCATCAACGCTCCTGCCCGCCTGTTCGCACCGATTGCCAGCGGGGACATCGACAACGACGGTGATCGGGATGTCATCCTTAGCGGTCTCGATAACGGTTCGGCCCGCGTCTACCTCAACGACGGCTTGGGCGGTCTCACCTACAGCCCCGTGCCGCTGCAGGGCGCGGACGGCGGGAACTTCCACAACACGCTCGCCGACTTCAACAACGACGGCATCCTCGATCTCGCGGGGGTCCGGGGCGGTAGCGACGGCGGCGACATCGTCATCTTCAACGGGAACGGCGACGGGACCTTCGGCCCAACGCCCAGCACCTTTATCCCCGAGTTCATCCCTGACCGGCTCTTCACCGCCGACATCGACGGCAATGGCTTCGAGGACATCGTCGCATTCCAAGCCGCTCCCTCCGCGCAGCCGGTGATCGTGACCTACCGAAATGCCGGCAACGGCACCTTCGCCGACGCCCGGTCCTACGGCCCGGTCGGGCCGACCGACACCCTTCAGACCGGCGACCTCGACGGCGACGGGCTCCCCGAGATCGTCACAACCAGCCGAGTCAACAGCTTGACGACGATCCTCCGCAACCTCGGCGACGGCACATTCAGCCCGCAGTCCTTCGCCTTCACGCCGGGTGCGAGCGGGGGCTATGTCAACCTCCAGCTCGGCGATCTCAACAATGACGGGCATCTCGACATCGCCTACAGCCTCTTCAGCTTCGGAAACCCCGTCGTGTTCTACACGCTCAACGACGGCGCCGGAAACTTCCAGACCCCAGCCGCCGAGATCGTGGACGCATCGAACAACCCGACCTGGGCGATCGGGATCGTCGACGCGGACGGCGACGGGGACAACGACATCCTTCGCATAGTCCGTGGAGTCGGATTAATGTTCGGCGGCGTGCTGGAGCGAAACGACGGCACGGGCGCGTTCACCGAAACCTCGACGTTCAACGTGATCGAGAACAACAACGGGTTCAACTATACGGTGAGCTCGATCGCGGACTTCAACAACGACGGCACGCCCGATGTGCTTCTGAACCAGATCGGGGTCAACCCCTCCGAGTTCGGCATCTGGTTCAACACCTGCTTTGCGCCCCCCGTCATTGGGCAGCAGCCCGTGTCCGTGCTGACCGAAGCCGGCCAACCCGCCCAGTTCTCCATCGCCCTGTCCGGCGGCGCGCCCCCGGTCACCTACCAGTGGCGCAAGGACGGCATCGATCTGATCGACGGCGGCAGCGCCTCCGGCGCCGACACCCCGACGCTCACCCTCACCGGCGTCACCGCCGACGATGAGGGCTTCTACGACTGCGTCGTCAGCAATCCCTCGGGATCCCGCACCAGCTCGCAGGCACTCCTCGCGGTGGGTGGTTCAGTAAGTACCTGCCCGGGCGATGCGAACGGCGACGGCGGCGTCGATCTCACCGACCTTAATATCATCCTTACCAACTTCGGAATCCCCTGCGGCGATTAGTCGTCCGGCACCGTCATCGCCGCGCACCATGTTTCTCGGAGCGGACGCATCGCGAGAGACCCCGGTTGGGTTACTCTGCCGGCATGCTCAAGGCTCTCAACCGCGTTCGCTTCTTCGCCCTCTTCGTGTGTGTCATGAGTGCCCACGGGTGTGGGTCGACCTCCGATACACCTGAGTTCAGCGGGGCGCTGCAAACCGCGACCTTCAGCGGTACGTACTTTCAGCCCGTCTCGCTCAACTACTGGCAGTACGTTCCTGAAAGGGCGAACCGCGTCGAAACGCTCCCGCTCCTCCTCTTCCTTCACGGTGCTGGCGAACGCGGCGACGATCTGAAAAAAGTCCTCGCGTGGGGGCCGCCGAAACGGATCGCCGACCCATACGCCACCGGCATTTGGGCGGACTTCCCGGCGATCGTGATCGCGCCGCAGTGCCCGGACGGTCAGTGGTGGGACATCAACGCCCTCATCGCGCTGCTCGATCATGCCGAGCGGACGCTGCCGGTCGATCCAGACCGCGTCTACGTCACAGGCCTCTCGATGGGCGGCTATGGAACCTGGGCGCTCGCGGACCGCCAGCCGGAACGCTTCGCCGCCATCGTTCCGATCTGCGGCGGCTATCCGCATCACCCGTACGTCGCGACCACGACGCTCCGCTCCATGCCGATCTGGGCCTTCCACGGCGCCGCGGATGACATCGTGCCGCTCCGAGCCACGACCGAGCCGATCGAGGCCATTCGGCAAGCCGGAGGCAAACCGAAACTCACCGTGTACCCGGGAGTGGGACATGTCTCGTGGGTCCCGGCCTACGAAACACCTGAACTCTGGGAGTGGCTGTTCGAGCAGCGTCGTCGCCCGGCTCAATGACGCACGCCCACGAGCTTCGGCAAAAAACGACGCGGGCGACGATCCGAAGACATACGATCGACCATGAAGTTCGAATCCATCGATCGAAGCATTGCCGGTTTCATGCACCGCTACGGCCACACGGCGCTGCGGTTCTCGCTGGCGATCATCTTCATCTGGTTCGGCATCCTCAAGCCCCTGGGCCTCTCGCCCGCGGAGGACCTCGTCCTCCTGACGGTTGACTGGATGCCGCTGCTCTCGCCGGAGTCATGGCTCGCGGTCATCGGGTGGTGGGAGGTCGCGATCGGCGTGCTCTTCCTGTTCCGACCGACGATCCGCTTCGCAATCGCGCTGCTGGCGATGCAGATGGTCGGCACGTTCATGCCCCTCGTCGTGCTTCCGTCGGTCACGTTCCAGGACGGGCGCATCCCGTACGGCCTGACGATGGAAGGCCAGTACATCGTGAAGAACCTGCTCATCATCTCGGCGGCACTGGTCATCGGTGGGACCGTGCGGGGCCGCGACGCGGCCCAGAGCTGATTGACTCCCTGAACCGCGCCGCTCGAGCAGATAGCTTTACGGGCACGCCGTCCCGAACGCGCTGAGGATCGCGTTCAGGTCAGTAAGGTTGACCTCGCCATCTTTGTTCGTGTCGGGAGGGCAGGTCGTCGTGACCTCGACCGCCGCGCTCACCAGGAGACGAACACTTCCGGAGTTCGACCCGTTGAAGTCGCTCCCGGGTACCCCGGCGATCAACTCGCCGAACCCATCGCCGTTCAGGTCGCCGATGCGAGCGACTGAAAAGCCGAAGTTGTCGTTCGGACTGCCGTACGCGGTAAAGAGCACGGACCCGTCCGCGCCGGAGAACACGCGTACGCTGCCGGCACTCGTCCCCGCGGTGTCGTCTAGCGACGCCCCGACGACGAGATCATCGAAGCCGTCACCGTTGACATCTCCCACGCCGCTGACCGAGCGCCCGAAGAAGCCGTCCGGGGAGTCGCCGCTGAAGGCAAAGAGGACCGATCCGTCGGCTCCTGAGAAGACGCGGGCCGACCCGGAGTTGATGGCGCTGTTGTCATCAAACGGTGCCCCGACGATGAAGTCGTCGTATCCGTCGCCGTCGACATCGCCGGCCCCGCTGACGGAGAAGCCGAACCAGCCGCCCGCCGAATCGCCGTAGAAGGTGTAGAGAATGGATCCGTCCGCGCCCGACAACACGCGTGCGCTGCCTGAGGCGGTGCCGTTGCTGCTTTCGAAGTACGCCCCAACGATCAGGTCGTCGAACCCGTCGCCGTTGACATCGCCGGCTCCGCTGACGGAATAGCCGAACGCGTCCTCGACCGAGTCACCGTAGAAGGTGTACAGGATCGATCCATCGTTGCCGGAGAAAACGCGTGCGCTGCCCGAGACAATGCCGTTGTCGCTGCCGAACGGTGCTCCGACGATGAAGTCGTCGAATCCGTCGCCGTTGACATCGCCGGCGCCGCTGACCGACCAGCCGAACTGGTCGTCCGCCGCGTCGCCGTCGAAAGTGAAGAAGACCGAACCGTCCGCGCCGGAGAAGACGCGTGCGCTGCCGGAGCCGCTGCCGTTGTTGTCGTCGAAGGGCGCCCCGACGATCAGGTCGTCGAATCCGTCGCCGTTGACATCACCGGCCCCGCTGACCGATATGCCGAATCGATCGCCCGCGGAGTCGCCGTTGAAGGTGTAGAGGACCGATCCGTCCACGCTGGAGAAGACGCGGGCGCTTCCCGAATCCACGCCGGTGTTGTCGTCACGATATGCCCCGACGATGAAGTCCTCGAGGCCATCCCCGTTGACATCGCCGGCGCCGCTCACCGACCAGCCGAAACTGTCGTTCGTCGAATCACCATTGAAGGGATACTGCTCGATAAACGCGCCGAGATCATCATTCGTCTCCGGCGGGCAGGAGTCTCCGAATGTTGAAAGCACGCTGTTGAGGTCGCCGAGATCGACCAGGCCGTCGCCGGTCGCATCGCCCGGACAGGGCGGAGCGCCATCGGGAATCGCAGCACTGACGATGATATAGACGGAACCCGATTCGAGCCCACCCCCCTCTCGTGTGCCGATGATGAGGTCGTCGAACCCGTCGCCGTTCAGATCACCTGCACCGCTCACGGAGGTGCCGAACTGGTGACCCGCCGACTCGCCGTTGAAGGTATAGAGGACCGAACCGTCCACGCCGGAAAACACGCGGGCGCTTCCCGAATCTAAGCCGTTGTCGTCGTCACGGAACGCGCCGACGATGAAATCATCGAAGCCGTCAGCATTGATGTCGCCCGCGTCGCTGACCGACCAGCCGAAGAAAATATTGAAAATGTTGCCGCTATAGGTATGGAGGACCGCTCCGTCCGCGCCGGAGAAAACGCGTGCGCTGCCCGTGGCAAAGCCGTTGCTGTTCTCGAGGGGCGCCCCGACAATGATGTCGTCGAAGCCGTCGCCGTTGACATCGCCAGCGCCACTGACGGAGCGGCCGAACTCGTGGAGGGCTGAATCACCGTTAAAGGTATAGAGCGTCGAACCGTCCACGCCGGAAAAGACGCGCGCGCTCCCGGAATTGGAGCCGTTGTTGTCGTCACGGTTTGCCCCGACAACGATGTCGTCGAAGCCGTCACCGTTCACATCGCCGGCGCCGCTGACGGAGACGCCGAACCGGTCATCCGTCGAGTCCCCATTGAAGGTGTAGAGGATCGATCCATCCACGCCGGAGAACACGCGGGCGCTTCCTGAATTCCCGCCGTTGTTGTCGTCTAAGTGCGCCCCGACGATAAGGTCGTCGAATCCGTCGCCGTTGACATCGCCAGCGCCGCTGACGTCGAAGCCGAACTGATCGCCCGCTGAATCGCCGTTGAAGGTGTACAGGATTGAACCATCGGCACCGGAAAAGGCGCGTGCGCTGCCGGAGCCGCTGCCGTTGGTGTCGTCGAAGAGCGCGCCGACGATGAAGTCGTCGAATCCGTCGCCGTTAACATCGCCGGCCCCGCTGACGGAAAAGCCGAACTCGTCGCTGGACGAGTCACCGTTAAAGGTATAGAGGACCGACCCGTCCATGCCGGAAAACACGCGGGCGCTTCCTGAATTCCCGCCGTTGTCGTCGTCATCGCTCGCGCCGACGATGAAGTCGTCGAATCCGTCGCCGTTGACATCGCCGACACCGCTGACCGACCAGCCGAAGCGGTCACCTCCTCCATCGCCATACAAAGGCAACAGAAGGGGGCCATGAATGACCTGAGCGGTGGCCGCGGAGCAGATCGCGAGAAGGGACAGCGCGGCGGGAACGACGAATCTCATGGGGCCTCACATTTCGACTCAGCGGTAGTCCGAAAGCAAACCCCACCGATCGGCCGGGTCCAACCCCCAAAGGTAACGGGGGAATCGCGGTTGTCCAGCAAAAAAGGGCGACCCGATTTGGGTATCGCCCTGCTCACGGTCCAGGCGCGGCGGCCGCCGCGAGGGACCGCGGCTTCTTCTACGGGATCTTGCTTACGGACAGACCGCCCCAAACGCGCTGAGCACCGCGTTCAGGTCCGCGAGGTCGATGACCCCATCGCCGTTGGCATCGCCGAAGCAGGTTGGGCCGGAGGCTTCGGGTTGGAACTCGAACGCGCCCATGTCGATGTAGTACCCGAACACGGGCACGCCGGTCGCGCCGCTCTCCAGTGCGTTCACAACGCGCGGCTCACCGTTGAAGTCGACGCTCAATGCACCCGGCCACGCGGTCGAGTCCGCGGCGTCGATCCCCGGCGAACCGTCGACAAGACGAAAATCGCCGCCAGCCCGGTTCACAAAGAGCGGCTCATCGCTCGAGTCCGCGCCAAGATTGCCCACGCCCGCGAAGCCGCCCTCGACGATGCTGTGCGTCGCCACGTTGCCCGACGCCGGGATCGGGTTCGGTCCGTTGTCCCAGGCGATGCAGTTCCGCAGTCGCGCCGACGACGCGCCCACAACCCCGTCGAGGTCCGTATCCGTGAAGTTCCCGACGAATGTGGAGTTCCGCACGAGGATGTCCTGTGCCGCGTACAGCGCGCCGCCGAACGCGGTGGCGGAGTTCTCGGTGAACAGCGAATTGTTGATGACCGCGTCGGTCGTCGAACTGTTGTAGACCCCGCCGCCACGCCCTTCGGTGTCCGCATCGCCGGCGGAGTTGCCGTCGAAGGTCGAGTCGAATGCCAAGAGCTGGTGACCGCTCGCCGATTCGATCGCTCCGCCACGCACCAGTGCCGAGTTTCCAATGAACTCACAACCGTCGATCGACGAACTGCCGCCGATGAGAAACGCGGCTCCGCCCCGATTCCCGCTGACATTTGAGACAAACGCGGTGTTGGTCATCGTGGTTGTGGAGTTGTTGAGGTAGAGCCCGCCACCGTTCGATGTGGCCTCGTTGCCCTCGATCACTGTGTTCTCAATGGTCAGCAACGACGCGTTCGCGTAGATCGCGCCGCCGATGGTGGCGAAGTTGTCGGTGATCACGCCGTCACGGATCGTCACGTCCGCGCTATCGATGTAGATCCCGCCGCCTCGTTCGCCGGGCGCGGCATCCGTCGCCTGACCGTTCGTCAGTGTGAATCCCTCGACCACGCTGCCGTCCGCCGACGATCCGAGGATCGTGATCACCGGATCGAATCGGCCGATCGCGTCGATCGTGGTGACCGCCGCCCCGCCGGAACTGCGGAGGGTCAGCTGCTTGCCGAGGAAATCGATGTCCTCGAAGTAGGTCCCCGGCGCGACCACGATCTCATCGCCGGCCGAAGCCAGGTTGACCGCGATCTGAATCGTCGGGAAGTCGCTCGGGACGTTGAGCACATCGGCGTTGGCAATCGACGGTGGCGTGAGGCCCGCCGCGAGGGCGAGAAGGATCGGCTTCGTGAGCTTGCTACGAGTCATGTCTGGTTCCTCCTGAGTGTGCCGGTCGGTGTCCGGCGGGTTCGAGCGGCCCCGCGCGGGGTGCCCGTGGAGCAGGGCGATATCCGGACGGAGCACGCCCGATCCGAACGACCCGATCCAGAAAATCCAGCGTTCTTTACAAATCGTCGGGCGCGTCCGGAGCAAACCGCGCCCTGACCGTGGGACATCCCGAGCAACGCCGGATTCGCAGGCCGATCCGAGAAAGGAGCCAGTAGCATGGAAGCGGTCCCGATTGGGTCGGAGAGGCAGGCGTACTTGAAACAGCAGGAAGCAACCCGGCTCCTGAACCGCGCGTCGGATGGGGAGATCGCCGCCGCGGCCGATCTGCTGCCGCTCGTCTATGACGAATTGTGCTCGCTGGCCGAGTCGTTCTTCCGCAACGAGCGCCGCGACCACACCCTGCAGCCCACCGCGCTCGTGCACGAGGCCTACGCCCGGCTCGTTGACCAGTCTTCGATCGAGTTCAAGAGCCGCAACCAGTTCTTTGTGCTCGCGGCCAAAGCGATGCGCAACATCCTCGTGGACCACGCCCGCGCCCGGAACCGATTGAAGCGGGGCGGTGGCGGAAACTGGAAAGAAGTCACGATCGGACAGATCGAGCGGGCCATCGCGGACGCGAACGGTTCGGACGAGGTGTCGTCCGGGGCGGACCTGGAGCGCGTCCACGAGGCCCTCGCTCGGCTACACGCCCTCGACGAACGCAAGGCGCAGCTCGTCGAACTCCGTTTCTTCGCCGGCCTCACCCTCGAAGCCGCATCCGATGTACTCGGCATCGCGCGATCGACCGCCTCCGAAGACTGGCGCATGGCCCGCGCCTGGCTGCACCGCGAACTCCGGGAGACGCCGAGCGAATGAGCAGCCGCTTCGCCGAGATCGATCGCATCTTCCGCGGCGCACTCCGCATCGAGCCCGACGGACGCCACGATTTCGTGGTGCGTCAGTGCAACGGCGACCGGGAACTCCTGAGCGAAGTCCTCGAACTGCTCGAAGAGGACGAGGCGTCGGTCGGTGCCGGCCCGCTCGACCGACCCGCCCTCGGCGACGGCTTCGCGCTCTCGGACTTCGCGCCCGGCGATAGCGGCATCCAGCCAGCGCTCCCCGAGTCCATCGGCAAGTACCGCGTCAGACGACTGCTCGGCGTCGGTGGCATGGGCATCGTCTACGAGGCCGAGCAGTCCCACCCGCGCCGCACCGTCGCGCTCAAAGTGATTAATGCCGGCGTCGCCACGCCCGAGATGCTTCAGCGCTTCCACCACGAGGCCGAAGTCCTCGCCCGGCTCCAGCACCCCGGCATCGCTCAGATCTACGAAGCCGGCACCTTCGACTCGTCCGACTCCGAGCAGCTTTCCTCCGAGCGGCCCTATTTCGCCATGGAACTGGTCCACGGTGAGCCTGTGAATTCGTTCGTCTCGAAGCGCAACCTCGGCGTTCGCGAGCGCCTGGAAGTTATTGCGGGTATCTGCGATGCAGTGCAGCACGCGCACCAGCGAGGCGTCATCCACCGCGACCTGAAACCGGGGAATATCCTCGTCGAAGACGCCGTCGACGAACCCACCGCCGCGCAGAACACGGCGCGCAGCCGCGCCGGTTCGGTCTCACGACTGCGCGCACAGCCGAAGATCCTCGACTTCGGCATCGCCAGAGCGACCGACCACGATCGCCAGACCGCATCGGTCCGCACGCAGGACGGCCAGCTCCTCGGCACGCTGCCCTACATGAGCCCCGAACAGGCCACCGGGCAGTGGGACGCGGTTGATACCCGCAGCGATGTGTACACCCTTGGCGTCATCGCCTACGAGGTCCTCGGCGAGCGGCTCCCGTACGACGTCCGAGACCAACCCGTCGCCGCGGCGGTCCACACCATCTCGCAGCAGCCGCCCTCGTCGCTCAGCACGGTTGACCGACGCCTCGCCGGCGATGTCGAAACCATCATCGGCAAAGCGCTGGAGAAGGATCGGTCCCGGCGCTATCAGTCCGCCTCCGAGTTCGCGTCCGACATCCGGCGATACCTCGCCGACGAACCGATCCAGGCGCGCCCCCCGAGCGCGCTCTACCAACTCCGCAAGATGGCCCTCCGCCACAAGCCCGTGGTCATCGGCGCGTCCATCGCGGGCATCGTCGCTATCGCCAGCGTCATCGTGATCTCCCTTGCGCTCGCATCGTCCATCCGGGACCGCAACGACCTCCGGCGCCAGACCGCGATCGCCAACGCCGTGAACGCCTTCCTCAACGAGGACATCCTCGCCGCGGCATCGTCCGATCTCGAGGACCGATCGAGCGTGACCGTCCGCCAGGTGCTCGACGAGGCCTCGGAAGCGATCGAAGCGGGGCGATTCGACGACCAGCCCGCCGTCGAGGCCGCGATCCGTCTGACCATCGGGCGCACCTACCGCGATCTCGGCGAACTCGAGCGTGCCGAGCCGCATCTGGAGGAGTCGCTCGACCTGCACCTGCTGACCTACCCTCGTGAGAGCGAACCGGTCACGACCGCGATGAACGAGCTCGGCAAGCTTTACAGCGCGCAGGACCGCCCCGAAGAGACCATCGCCCTCTGGACCGAGGTCCTTGACCTGAAGCGGAAGGTCTTCGGCGAGTCGCACCAGACCACAATCATTTCCATTTCAAACTTGGGGTCCATCTACCGAGAGCAGCGCCGCTACGCCGAAGCCCTCCCGCTCCACGAGGAGGCGCACCGGCTCGCCGTCCGCTACCTGCCACCCGACAACGAATGGCGCATCGTCTCGACCCGTCACCTCGCGAGCATGTACCGCGATCTCGAGCGGTACGCCGAGGCCGAGCCGCTCTTCACCGAGAGCATCGACGCGATGCGCGAGCACTTCGGTCCGCACCACAACGAGACGCTGCGCGCCATGAACAGCCTCTCGCTCATGTACCAGGGTCTCGACCGCTTCGAGGACGCCGAGCGCATCCTCCGCGAGATCCTTGCGACCTTCCTCGAACGCGCCGACCCCGGTCATCCCAACGCCCTCGCCTACCGGCACAACCTCGGTGTGCTCCTGCTCCGAACAGACCGCGAGGAGGAAGCCGTCGATCTCTTCGAAGAGAACCTGCCTCTGATGTACCAGACCCTCGGGCGAGGGCACCGCGGCACGATCTTCACCTCCATGTCCCTCGCCGAGGCCTACGACGACCTCGACCGCCCCGCCGACGCCGACCGGATGCTCGCGAGCGTGCTCGACGACTCCAAACGTCTCAACGGTGAAGACCACATCGAAACCCTGCGCATCATCGAGCGCACCCTCGACGTCTACCTCGACCGCCAGGACACGCGGAATGCTCTGGCGACCAGCGAGCAGTTGCTCTCAAGAGCGACCGGCGCACTTCCGGAGACCGACCTCAACCTCGCAGGCTTTTTCGTCATGCGTGGAGAGGCCCTTGAGCTCGACGAACAGACCGACGCCGCGATCGCGCCGTACGAACGGGCTCTGGCGATCTACGAATCGTTCCACGGCCCCGACCACCCGCGCACGACGAACACGCGGGACACCATCAAGCGTCTGCAAGGCAACCGATGAACGGTCTGCTCAGCCATTCGGGAAGACCAACTCGATCCCGTATCGATCGCCCAGCGCCTTGACCTCGGTCAGGTCCGGCGGGAACGGCATCTTGCCCATTCCTATGTAGAACTCCGAAGCCGCACCCGGCGTGTGCTGGATCAGCAGCCGACCTTCCGAGTTGCCCGCGTTAGTGAACGAGCGAACAGCGCCCCGCCGGACGTGCGCAAAGTCCCCAGGCCCGACGCGACGCTCCTCGCCGTTCACCGTGACCACGAACTCGCCCTCCAGAACGAAGAAGCTCTCGTCCTCGTGGTGATGAATGTGCGGCGGAGCACCATTCCCGGGACGCACACGCTGTTCCGCGAGCGCGAACGCCCCGCCGGTGTCCGCGGCGGTCGCGAGGAATCGCATCGGGTCGCCCATGACGGGGTGGGCCTCACCCTCGTTGTGGGAAACAAAGCGAGCGGCCTGAGAAGAAGCGGTCGTCATCGGAAATCCTCCAGCGCGGTGTGGCGCAGCAGAAGATTGTCTCGAGATGGTCGCAAACGATCAAGAGGCCCGGTTGCCGGACGAACTCAGTTCTCTCCGTCCGCGCTCTCATCCGCCGGCTCGATCCGGATCAGCTTCCCGTTCCGCTCGTCCGTCAGCACGTACAGGAACCCGTCCGGCCCCTGACGCACATCGCGGATCCGCTCGTTGAACTGCATGTTCTCATGCCCCACGACTTCGTCGCCGTCCATGATCACGCGACGCACCTGACGGAGCACCAGCCCGCCCGCGAAGAGGTCGCCCTGCCACTCCGGGAACTTGTCGCCCGTGTAGAAGGCGAGCCCGCTCGCCGCGATGCTCGGCGTCCAGACAACGAGCGGATCCTTCATCCCCGGCAGCGAGGTGTGGGGGCTCACGCGCGGTCCGCGATACTCGTAGCCGTACGTCGCGAGCGGCCACCCGTAGTTCTCGCCCGGCTTGACGACGTTCAATTCGTCACCGCCGCGCGGCCCGTGCTCGGTCACGTAAACCGTGCCCGTCTCCGGGTTGATCGTAAGCCCCTGCGGGTTCCGGTGCCCGTACGAGTAGATCTCCTGTTTCGCATCGATCCGCGCCTGGAACGGGTTGTCCGTCGCCGGCGATCCGTCGTCCATGATCCTGAGCATCTTGCCCCAGTGCACGCCCATGTCCTGCGCACGGTCCTGGCTCGCGCCCTCGCCCACGCCGAACAGCAGCGTCCCGTCGGGGAGGAAGACCATACGACAACCGAAGTGGAAACCGCCCGACTTCGCCGGCTCGGTTGTGAACAGGATCTCCAAGTCCGTCAGCGCGTGATCGGTCAGCTTCGCCCGTGCGATGCGCGTGTGGTTCCCGCGCGAGGTCCCATGCGAATACGACAAATAGATCCATCCGTTCTCTTCGTACTCCGGGTGGAGAATGACATCCATCAGCCCGCCCTGACGCTGCGCATAAACATCCGGAACGCCGCCGACCGGATCAGGGTGCAGCGTCCCGTCCGCTTTGAGCAGCCGGATCCGCCCCGGGCGTTCCGTGATCAGCGCGGAGCCATCGGGTAGCCACGCGATCGCCCACGGATGGACCAATCCGTCAACCACCTCGACCGGCTTCCATCCCGTCGTCGCCGGCACATCGGTCCCGATCTGTTCGACGGGTCCCTCCAGCAGGGGCAGCTGCTGCCCCAGAGCAGCGGGGCAGGCAATCAGGGCGGAAGCAAACAACGCAAATCTCGTGTGAAGCATCTTCATGCCGCGATTCTAGACCAACACGCCGGCGGAGAAACATCTCACAAATTCTGACAGAAATTTGGAACATTCTCGTTGACGCCCGCGTCTGCCGAGTTATCTTCCCAACCCCAGTCGGCGCCCCGAAGTCATTGCGCCGTTGTACGACCCCATCAAAGGCCCCCGTCATGTTCGCCCGCAGTTTCCTCCATCCCAATCCGCTACCCCGCGTCATGCGCGCGTCCGGTCTCCTGGGATGGTCGCGCGCCAACAACCGGGTCCTCGGCTCAGTCACGCACTGACCGGCGTCCCGGACGCACGCCCCGCACCACAACCGAGCCCGCTCGCCTGACGCCCCGCGCGATCCGTCCGCCCCGATCGCGCGAACCGTCTCTCAGTCCCGTTCCAGCGCCGCCAGCGTCGGTTATCGCTGTCCCTTTGTTCCCATCCACGAGGAATCCCATGATCCCCACATTGCAAGCGGCCCAGGTCGGCCAATTGGCCCGGGTCCTCGCCCCTGACGACTACGCCGTCGGCATCTACATCGCCGTCCTGCGCGTGCGTGTCGAGTTCATGCCCTGCGGCATGTTCGGTGAAATCAGCGCCGATGCGCAGCCGGTCACCGTCTCGCTCATGCCCTACGACGACGACATCCCGGCCGTGATGCAGGTCATCGAGTACTGCCTGCCCTTCGTCTTCGTCCGCAAGCCCTGCGGCAAAACGATGACGCTGGACACCCGGCACTACGCGCTCGTCCAGACCAGCGAGCAGTTCGGCAACGCCGTCTTCGCCGAAGCCAAGCGCCTCAGGCGCGAAGCCGAACGCAAGGAGAAACGAGCGAAGAAGAAGGCCAAGTCCTGACTCGGCCCGCACGCGCCGGGCTCGTCGGAAATCGACGCGCCCGGCTTTTCTGAGATTTCTGTGCCATCCCCGCACATACCGTGTCCCTCCACCGCCCCTGTTCCCGCCTGCTTCTCCGGAGGAGGCCAATCCGGCCTCGCACATCACTCAGGAGAGAACCACAATGCAGACCACAAACTCCCGGGCCGTTCGAGCCCTCGCCGCCGCCGCCCTCCTGTCCACCGCTCCGGCCACGCTCGCCGGCCTCGGCGATTTCTTCCTGCTCAACAACAGCAGTGCGGGTCTGTACCGCGGTCAGGTCGGCGTCGACAACGGCGAGGGACTCCTCGGACCGCTCCCGATCGGCTCTTGGTACGACCTGGCACCCGGCTTCGACCCGTCAGCAGTGTTCGCCATGCGCGGCCACACACTCGTTTCGCTCAGCACGACCGACGCCGCGCAGATCACGAGCGTCTCCCCCGACCGCGAGTTCATAAACATCGCGACAGACACCGCGACATCAACGCTCTACGCCGTCACCTCCGGCGTCCCCGGAACCTCTCAGTTCGGTGAGCTGCTCACCGTCGATCCGGTGACCGGACAGACGACGACGATCGGCCAACTCGGAGGGGGAACCGACGGGCTCCCGCTCGTCGGCCTCGGGTTCGATCCGTTCTCCGGCAACCTGTTCCTGACCACCGAGACCGGCGCACTGTTCTCCATCAACGCGAACAGCGGCGCGGCCACCTTCGTCGGCGCGACCGGCCTGAGCCACCCCTACGACATCGACTACAACCCCGCCGACGGCAACCTGTACATATCCGATGCCGGAACCGGCCAACTCTTCACCGTGGACCGAACCGACGCGAGTGTCTTCCCGAGCACGCTGCACAGCGGAGTCAGCCTCTCCACCGGCCTCGCCTTCGCGATCCCGACCCCCGGCACCGCCGGCCTGCTCGCCCTCGCCGGCCTCGGCGCAGCCCGCCGCCGGCGCTAATCGCCCCGATCAACGCCGACGCGCTCTCGCAGCACCCGCTCAGCACAGGGAGCGGGTGCTGTTGTGTCCGGGCCGAAGCTACGGCGCGGCCGCGCTCAGACCGTGCGGTCCTTCACCGCCGCCGCCGGTCCGTTCGTCTTGACCGACTCGATGCCGGTCTCCATCGCCGACGCCGATGAATACATCTCGCTCCTGCCGATCACCTCCCCGTTCGTCGCCTTGAGCACGAAGTACGGTTCACCCGACATCGACATCTTCCGCTCATACTGCTCATCACTCGGCGCGTTCGTCTTCACCGAATCGATGCCGTTCTCAGCGCTCGCCTTGGCGGTGTACCGCTCGCTCGTGAGGATCACCTCCCCGTTCGCGGCCTTGAGATTGAACATGAACTGATCGTCGCTGGACTTCTTGATTTCAAACGCGGCTGCCATGACGCCTCCTGATCCGGAAGAAATGGGTGATACACCGGATCCTACGAAGCCGCCCGATCCCGAAGCCGGTGAAATTTCCATCATCTTTACCGCGATGAGAACCCTAAGCGCGAGCTCAGGGTCCCGCGCGTCCGGCAGGGACATGTTTCCGACCGCTCAGCATCGCCGAGAGTTCAGAGCCCAATCGCGCAAGCGATGGGTACCCGCTGTCTTGACGAACTATTCGAACAACTTGCGATTCGGCCCGTACCAGACGTACGGCTTCTCCGGAGCACCGTAGCGAGCCGCGTAGCCGAGCATGTCCTCGGTCGTCGGGCGAACCTCGAACCGCAGCATCTGGAACTGGTCGTTCTCTCTACGTAGTTCGGCGCGAACGAGTAACACCGCGTTCCTCCGATGCGTCTCGAAAACGGCATCTGGATTCAGCGCACTGTCTTCCAAGCAGACGTGAATCTCCGCTTGGACTCGCACCGTGCCAATCAGCTCGATCGACTTTCGTCCCTCTCGAACCTCGACGCCAGGACGATCAATGTCGTGGACAGCGCACAGGTACCAGCCGAACGTGTCACCGGTCTCGTCGAACTGGCGTCCGCACAGCGCCTGCACCCAGGACATGCGCAGCCAGCGATGGAGAAAATCGACGGGATCGTCCTCGCAGTAGACCGGACCGCCCCAAGCTGAGTATCCGCGCAACGGCATGATCAGAATCCTACGAAAAACGCCCGGGCCAAACCCGGGCGTCCACTCACTTCACAACATGTCGCAATAACCTCACAGGTTTCCGCGCTTGTCCTGCTCCAGCTCCAGCGCCTCGAACAGCGCCTTGAAGTTGCCCTTGCCGAAGCTCTGGCTGCCCCGGCGGCAGATGATCTCGAAGAACAGCGTCGGGCGGTCCTGCAGAGGCTTGGTGAACAGCTGCAGCAGGTAGCCCTCATCGTCCGCATCCACCAGCACGCCGAGCTCGCGGATCCGCTCGTGGTCTTCCTTCACCGGGCTATGGCCGTTCTCGGTCAGCATGGAGTTCACGCGGTCCCAGACGATGTCGTAGTAGGTGTCGGGGATCTCGAGGAAGTCAACGCCGCGATCACGCAGCGCCGCCACCGAGTGCAGCTCGTCGTTCGTGCGAAGCGCCAGGTGCTGCACGCCCGGCGTCATGTTGTGCCACTCGAGGTACTCGAGGATCTGGCTCTTCTTCTTGCCGTCGGCCGGCTCGTTGATCGGCATCTTGATCAGGTTGTTACCCGAGGCCATCACCTTCGACATCAGCGCCGAGTGCTCCGTCGAAATGTCCTGGTCGTCGAAGTGCTTGAACATCTTGAACTCGAGCACGTTCTCGTACCAGTCCACCCAGTAATTCATCTTGCCTTCTTCGACGTTGCCCACGCAGTGGTCGACAAACATCAGCCCGCAGGGGTTCTTGCGGTTGAAGGTGTTTAGCGCGTGCTCACCGACGTTGCGGAACTTCGGCGCAAACGACACCGGCTCGTACGCCATGGACGCCTTCTTGATCCGCGCCAGGTCGTACCCGCCCGTGCGGCTGACGAACGAGTGAATCGCCCGACCGTAGCTCTGGATGCCCGCGTACGTCACGCTCCCGAACTCGTCGCTGAGCGTGTACGGCTCGTAGGCCGACTCGCCGCCGTTGGAGATCGCCCGCTCGTACGCCGCCTCGGCGTCGTCCACGTTGAACGCGATGTCCTTCACGCCGTCGCCGTAGAGAGACGCTTCCTTGCTCGCCGGGTGATCCGGCGTCAGCCCCGACACCAGAAGCAGGCGGATGTTGCCCTGGGTGAGCAGGTACGCCGCCTCATCTCGGGAGCCCGTCGTCAGGTCGCGGACCTGCTCGATCTGGAAGCCGAACGTGTGCGCGTAGAACACGGCCGCCTGCTTGGCGTTGCCGACATAAAAGCGGACGTGGTCCACATCGATGAGCTGCAGCGGATCGGTGGCGGTCTTCGAGCCCGACGCGGTGTTCGGTGCGATGGTCATGGTGCGTCTCCCGACTATGAAAAAGGTCTTTGGGGTTGTCTTGCGTTGGTACTGACAGCATAGGCGACGCCGTCGCCCTGCCCGCCGATTATCTCCGCCAGACCCGTTGTCAGCAAGAGAATATTCGGGATTTTGTCAGTTAGGCCGAATATTGTTCTTGCCGGAGAGCCTGTTCCCGGTCAAAATCCCTGACCGTCGACTCTCGTTCCCTCCGGAGCACCCATGACCAGCGCCAGCGAATCCAAGCCCGCCCAGCGCCGCCGGGCCCGCGCCCGGGTCCGCTTCGACGCCGTCGATCTCGCCATTCTCGAACTGCTCCAAACCGACTCGAAGATCACCAACGCGATGCTCGCCCAGACCGTCGGTATCTCCCCGGCCAGCATGATTGAGCGCGTCAAGAAACTCGAGACCTCCGGGATCATCAAGGGCTACGTCGCCCGCCTCGACCCGCGCGAGGTCGACAAGTCCATGACCGCCATCGTCAGCATCACCCTGCGCGAGCACGGCGAACAGCGCCTCCGTGATTTCGCGAGCGCCATCGATGGCTTCGACGAAGTCCAGTCCGCCTGGCACACCACCGGCGAGGAAGACTTCATCCTCCGCGTCATCGTCACCGACATGGCCCAGTACGAGGACTTCGTCGTCCACCGCCTCAGCACCATCCCGAACATCGCCCGCGTCCGCACCAGTTTCTGCCTGTCCACCCTCAAGGACACCACCCGCGTCCCGCTGGACGCGGTAGGGGACCCCGACGCCGCCCTCGACGGCGCCAAGTAGCCGCTACGCTCACAGCAACGCGCTGAACAGTTTCGCCGTGTTCTGCGCAACCTTCGTCATCCGCGACCGCTGCGCCCACTCCTTCGCCGTCAGCGCACGCGACTCGCGCATGTACCGATGCTGCAATCGCACCAACTCCTCCGACACCGTGCCCCCGGCCATCAGCAGGCTCAGCTCGTAGTTCACATCGAAGGAGCGTCGATCCATGTTCCCCGACCCGATCAGCGCGATCGCACCGTCGACGCTCAGACTCTTCGCGTGCAGCAGCCCATCCTGATGAAGGTGCAGGTTCACTCCCGCGTCCAGCAGTGCCTCGTACTGCGCTCGCGAAGCCAGGTTCACCAGCCGGTTGTTCGAGCGCTCCGGCACCACCACATCCACCCGCACGCCCGCCTTCGCTCGAATCTGCAACGCCAGCAGCGTTGGCTCGTCCAACACCAGGTACGGCGTCGTCATGATCACCCGCTCGTCCGCCTCGTTGATCGATGCCAGCATGATGTCCCGGAACGCCCCCGGCCTCAGCGAAGGCCCGCTCGGAACCGCCACCGCCAGCGTTTCCCCGGCCCGCTCCACATCCGGGAGCAGATCATCCGACAGCGACTCGTCCGTCTCCGCCGCCCAGTCCTCGAAGAACACCGCCTGCAACTGCGTGACCACCGGTCCCTCGATCCGCATCATCAGGTCGCGCCACGCCCCTTCGAACTTCCCGCCGTAGTCCGCATCCACGATGTTCTGCGAACCCGTGTAACCAATAGTCCCGTCGATCACCGCCAGCTTCCGGTGGTTGCGCACATCGATCCGCGCCACGCGCCGGCGCAGCAGGCCCGCGTGCAGCACCTCAACCACCTTCACCCCCTTCCTGCGCAACTGCGGCGCAAGGCGCTCCAGCGCTGCCGGCGATCCCTGGCTGTCCATCATCACGCGGCACGCTACCCCGCGCTCGCTCGCCCGCGCCAGCGCATCCGCGACCCGCAGCCCCGTCGTGTCCGCCGCGAAGATGTAGAACAGCAGGTGAACATGGTGCGTCGCCGCATCGATGTCCTCGATCAGGCGCTCGATCACCTCATCCGTATCGTGAATCAGGTCCACCGCGTTGCCCGTCACCGCCGGCATGCCCGAAAGCGACTTCGCCAGCCGCGCCAGGTCCCGTCGGTGTTCCGGAAGATCGTCCAGCGACAGCTCGTGCCCACCGTCCGACCGCGCCCGCACCCGCGCATCAATCTCCTCCGCCACCCTCCGGTGATGATCGATCCGCTTGCGGCCGACGAGCTGGCGACCGATCACCAGATAAATCACCAGGCCGATGAACGGCTCGAAGAACACCACGATCAGCCAGGTCGTCGCCACCGCCGGACGGTGGCGCTCCAGCACGATCGGGATCAGAACGATCCGTATCACCCACTGCGCCACCAGCACAACCGCGGCCAGCGAGATCCCACTCAGAATCGACCACAGCCAATCCATGCCCTGTTATACCTCGTTCGTCCTTCTCCCCTCGCGGGAGAAGGTGGCCGCAAAGCGGACGGATGAGGGGGCGGCCCGAGTCTTCCGACGAATCAGAAGCCACGACGCCTGGCCACGCGTGCTCTCTCCCAACCCTCGGCGCACCCACCCCACGCTGCTACCATGGCCCCATGCTCAACAAGGTCCACAAAACCGCCTCCGACGCCATCTCCGCCGCCAAATCCGCCGGTTCCCTCACCGACGGTATGACCGTCCACGTCGGCGGCTTCGGCCTCTGCGGCATCCCCGAACAGCTCATCATCGCCCTCCGCGACTCGGGCGTGAAAGACCTCACCTGCGTCTCCAACAACGCCGGCGTCGACGACTGGGGCCTCGGCCTGCTCCTGCAGACCAAGCAGATCAAGAAGATGGTCTCCTCCTACGTCGGCGAGAACGACGAATTCGCCCGCCAGTTCCTCGAAGGCGAGCTCGAAGTCGAGTTCAACCCGCAGGGCACCCTCGCCGAACGCATCCGCGCCGGCGGCGCAGGCATCCCCGTCTTCTACACCGCCACCGGCGTCGGCACCCAGATCGCCGAAGGCAAAGAAACCCGCTCCATTGAGTTCAAAGGACGCACCCGCGACTACATCGCCGAGACCGGCATCTGGGCCTCCCTCGCGCTGGTCAAGGCCTGGAAGGCCGACACCGCCGGCAACCTGATCTACCGAAAGACCGCGCGCAACTTCAACCCCATGATGGCCACCGCCGCGGCGTTCACCATCGCCGAGGTCGAAGAGATCGTCGAAGTCGGCCAGATCGACCCCGACGAGGTCCACACCCCCGGCAACTTCGTCGACGCCATCGTCGTCACCCAAAGCGAAAAGCGAATTGAACAACGCACCACCAGCAAGGGCTGATCTCCGTCCTTCTCGTATCTTCTTGGTGGGACGGGCATCTTGCCCGTCACTCGTGATCGACTCTCCTCCTTCTCCCCTCGCGGGAGAAGGTGGCCGCGAAGCGGACGGATGAGGGGGCGCCCCGCAC
>Ga0070726_10001694_pt1 | contig 21519 bp, 17 predicted proteins | sample tdAd471_FD_67275 | JGI IMG/M metagenome (GOLD analysis project Ga0070726, IMG submission 67275) | Marine sediment microbial communities from the Atlantic coast under amendment with organic carbon and nitrate - tdAd47.1 | ecosystem: Environmental > Aquatic > Marine > Coastal > Sediment | place... | reverse complement strand
CGGCGGCTCGGGCGGCGGCGGCGGCGGCGGCTCGTTCGGCGTGGCGCTGTTCTCGTCGAACTCCACCGTGCGCAACAACACGATCTCGACGGGTTCAGGTGGCGTCGGTGGCCCCGGCGGCTCCGGCGGCTCCGGCGGCTCCGGCGGCACCGGTGGCACCGCGGGCGCACGCGCAGACGACGGAGACCGGGGCGGCGCAGGCGGCTCCGGCGGATCCGGTGGCGCCGGCGGCTGCGGCGGCGGTGGTGGCGGCGGTGCGAGCGTCGGGTTGATGCGTCGGAGCTCGAGCCCGTCGGTCAGCGCCAACACCTACACGGTGGGTTCGGCCGGCGCTGGTGGCGGCGGTTGCGGCAGCAGCGGCTCGACCGGCGTGCGCACGACCGTCTGGATCCAGTAGACGACCGTCCCCTGACCGAGCGGAACGGGGCGGCGTCGCTTGACGCCCCCCAGGGGCCGCACCTACTGTCAGCCCGTCGCGCTCGGGGGCCTCGTCGGTCCTCGGCGTTCGTCTTCGACGCGGGAGTCGCACCGATGCGTACGCACGATGAGATCGAAGGGTTCCTGATCGAGCTCGAGCTACCCTACGAGCGCCTGTCCGAAGGCATGTGGGTGCTGCACGACGCAGAGAGCCACATGCAGAACGTCGTCGCGTACGTGACGGACACGATCCTGAACTTCCGCGTGAAGCTCTTCGATCTGCCCGAATCGACCGACACCCTCTTCCGCAAGCTCCTCGAGCTGAACGCGTCGGAGATGGTGCACGGGGCGTACGGCGTCGAAGAGAACGCGGTGGTCATCACCGGTGCCCTCGAGCTCGAGAACCTCGACATCAACGAGGTGCAGGCGGCGATCGACTCGTTCTCCGTCGCGATCAGCACGCACCACGCGCTGCTCACCGAACTGATCGAAGCCTGATTCCTGCGACCGCGCCCTCCGGCGCACGCCCCCCGAGGTGACCGATGGGTGTCTTTACGCGCCTGGGCACGCTCCTCAAGTCGAACATCAACGACCTGATCTCGCGGGCCGAAAACCCCGAGAAGATCCTCAATCAGCTGATTCTCGACATGCGCGAGCAGCTCATCGAGGCGAAGAAGCAGGTTGCCGTCGCGATCGCGGACGAGAAGAAGCTGCGCAAGCAGCTCGACAACGAACTGCACCTCGCGCGCGAGTGGGAAAAGAAGGCCATGATGGCCGTCCGCGCCGGTCGTGACGACCTGGCGATGGAGGCGCTGCAGCGCAAGGAGCAGCACGAGGGCCTCACCAACGAGTACCGCAAGCAGTGGGAGACCCAGAAGCAGGCGACCGACCAGCTTCGTTCGGCCCTGCGCCAGCTGCACTCGAAGATCGAAGAGGCGAAGCGCAAGAAGGAGCTGCTGATCGCCCGCCAGCGTCGTGCCGAAGCGCAGAAGCGCATTCAGGAGACGATGCGCGGCTTCGGCGACACCTCGGCGTTCGACGCGTTCGACAAGATGGCCGAAAAGGTCGAGGCGATGGAGGCGGAAGCCGAAGCGCAGGCCGAGCTCGCCGAAGAGATAGACGGCGGAGACCTCGACGACCGGTTCCGGGAGCTCGAGGCGGACGCGGGTGCCAACGAAGCGCTCCTCGCTCTGAAGCAGAAGATGGGGATGGCCGCACCCGCGGCGCCCGCCGAAACGACCGAAGAAGAAGAGTTCGACTTTGAGCAGCTCGAACGAGAGCTCGCGACCGTGCCGGCGCCCGCAGGTGGGTCGTTCAAGAACGAAGACTTCTAGCCTTCGTTCGATGTCTTCGGCGTTCGCGCTCGTCGCGCTCGCCGTCGTGTTCGGTGGCGGGATGCTCGCCGGCTGCTCGGCCGACAGCGAGGCGAGTCGGTGCGCGAGCGCATCGGACTGTCTCACCGGGCAGCTCTGCCAGGCAGGCACGTGCTTTGCCGCCTGCCTGACCGACAACGACTGCTCCGCGACGCAGCGCTGCGACGCGAGCGGCCTGTGCATCGCCGCCGAGCGGTGCGACAGCGAAGGCGACTGCCCCGACGGCACGACCTGTGACGATCGGGTCTGCCGCACGCAGACGCCCGAGTGCGAGCGGGACGTCGACTGCCCCCCGAACTTCGAGTGTCGCGAGGGCGGTTGCTGGCCGCGCACCGGGCTCGAGTGCATCACCCGCGACGACTGCGACCCCGGCGAGAGCTGTGTCGACAACGTGTGCGTCGGCGCGGACCCCGGCGACACCGGGACGGACACCGGCGAGACCGACGCCGGCGGCGAGGACGTCGGCCCGACCGACACCGGCAACCCGGACGTCGGCCCCGAGGACACCGGGGTCGATACGACCCCGGACGCCGAGCCGGACGCGGGCGAGATCGCGTGCACGTTCAGCTCGGACTGCCCCGAGGGCCTGCTCTGCATCGACCGGATCTGCCAGCTGCCCGGCGGCGGCGAGGACACCGGGGGCGGCGACGACACCGCCACGTGCGTGGACTTCGACGACGAGTGCGACGCCGCGAGCGACTGCTGCAGCGAGCTCTGCCTCGACGACGACGGCATCGAAGAGAACGGCGGTATCTGCAGTCGCGAGTGCACCACGTGGGCGTCGTGCAACCCGCCCGGCGTGCGCAACCCGTGGTGGTGCGCCGAGGTCGAGAGCCGCCGCGTCTGCGCGCCCAGCGACTGGGAGCGCGCCTGCGGCTCGGCGGCGGAGTGCCTGGGTGGTATCTGCCTGCGCGTGCCCGGGCAGAGCTCGTGTGCGTGGCGGTGTTCGCAGACGTCGGACTGCCCGCCGGACTCGATGTGCGGCCTCGTGCCCTTCGATGACGGGACGTCCCAGCGCGTGTGCACGCCCATCGGCGATCCGTGCCTCGACCAGAACCAGTGCCTGAGTCAGACCTGCCTGTCGCCGGATGATGGCGGGCTCGGGTATTGCTCGTCGTTCTGCGACGGACGCGACCCGAACGCGTGCCCCGCGGGCTGGGCCTGCACGGCGCCGGACCCGCTGCAGCCGACGCTCACCGTCTGTACGCTGCCGGGGACGAAGTGAACCGCCCGTTCGAGCGGACTTCGACGGGGCTGCGACGCCGGGTGGGGCGATGACCGACGACGGTGCGGTCACGCTCGGGCGGTACGAGCTCGTCGAGCTGCTCGCGCGCGGGGGCATGGGCGAGCTCTGGCGCGCCCGCCTGCCCGGCGCCGCGGGGTGGGAGAAGGACGTCGCGGTGAAGACGATCCTGCCCCATCTCGTTGACGACGAGGCGTTCGTTCGCCGGTTCGTCGACGAGGCGCGGATTGCCGTGACGCTCTCGCACGGCAACATCGTGCCCGTGTTCGACATGGGCGAAGAGGACGGCCGGTACTACATCGCCATGGAGTACGTGCGCGGCGCTGACCTGCGTCGTCTGCTGCGCACCCGGCGCGGCAATGACGAGGGGGTGCCCGACGCGTTCGCGCTCTACATCGCGGCCGAGATCGCTCGCGGGCTCGACTACGCCCATTCGCGCGAAGACGACGCCGGCGAGCCGCTACACATCGTGCATCGCGACGTGTCGCCATCGAACATCCTCATCTCGCGCGAAGGCGACGTGAAGCTCGCAGACTTCGGCATCGCGTCCGCGCGCAGTCGGCAGTCGCAGACGATGACCGGCGAGCTGAAGGGCAAGCTCGCCTACATGTCGCCCGAGCAGGCGTCCGGCCAGCCCGTCGACGCGCGCACCGACCTGTATTCGCTCGGCGCGGTGCTCTTCGAGATGCTCGCCGGGCGACGTGCGTACGACGCCGGCAGCGACATGGAGCTGCTCGCGCGCGTCCAGTCCGGTGACCGCCCGATGCTCGCCAGTCTGCGCCCGGACCTCGATGCGGACATCGTCGCGGTCGTCGAGCGGGCCATGGCGATGGATCCGGACGAGCGGTACGAGACCGCCGAAGCGTTGCAGGTCGATCTGCAGCGACTGCTCTATCGTGAGACCGGGCCGATCACCCAGCGCCAGCTCGCCGAATGGGCGCGGCGCGTGGTGCCGCTCAGCCAGCCCCCATCTGCGGCACCGATGGGGCTGAACACGCTGCTGAACCAGCAGCTCGACGGCGGATCGGGTCCCCGCTCGGCGTCCGGTGCCCGCCGTCTCGAGCGGTCGGGTTCTGTGCCCCGGGTGCCGATGGGTAGCGCCCCACGGTCGGCCCCCGGGCGCATCGTGGGTTCGGCGCCTCGCCCCGCGCCCGAAGGTCATACGGTCACTCGCGCGGCGCCCCCACGTCGCCGTCGTCGCCGCAAGCGCGACGTCGCGCTGGGCGCGGCGCTCGTCGTGTTCGCCGGGTTGTTCTGGTACGTCGTTCGGCCCGAACCGCCGACGCTCGAGGTGACGTCGACGCCCGACGCGGCGCGTGTGTACGTCGACGGCATCGAGGTGGGCATCACCACCGTCCGTCTCGAGCTCGAGCCGGGCTCGCACGAGGTGCACGTGGTCCGTGACGGGTTCGCGCCGACGGAGTGGCGGGTCGACCTCGTGAACGGCGACGTCTCGTCGCTGCACGCGCAGCTCGAACCGATGCCCGTGCTCGTCACCTTCGACAGCGTCCCCGATGGAGCCCTCGTGTCGGTCAGCGGCGCGGCCCCCTTCGTCGCGGGCAACGCCGCGCCGATGAACCTGGGCGTGCCGACGCTGGTGGAGATGGAGCTCGACGGCTTCGAACCGCTACGGACGAGAGTGAACATCCAGCCGGGGCAGACCCGGTGGGTCGGTCGCCTCGAAGCCCTCACCGCGGACCCCGTCGAGGGTACGGGTGACACTCCCGAAGGTCCGGATGCCGGTGATGCCGGTACGCCGCCAGACACCCGGGGTCCGGCGGGGCGCCCGGACCGTCGCCCGGACGCGGGTACCGTGGCGGTGGGTCCGACCGGCGACCCGGACGTCGGCAGCGGGTCGAACGATGCCGGCGAGGATCCGCAACCCACCGGGCTCGAACCATCGCCGGACGGAGCGGTGGGTACGGTGGTGCTCAACTTCCCGCGGCGTCCGATGGTCGGGCAGGTCTTCGTCGATGGCGTCGCGTTCGGGCGGTATGATCCGTATGCCGCGCAGGGCCTCGAAGTCCCCGTCGGCCGCCACCGCATCCTGGTGACGAACGAGGGCGCGGGGACACGGTTCTCGACGACCGTCGATGTGCTCGCCGGGCAGTCCGAATCGGTGGTGGTGAACTGGACGGCGGACGCGCCGAATTGACGCGATGGGGCGATTCGCCCATCGTCGTCGCGTCCGGACCCCCATGCACGATGCCGTCTGACGCCACACGAACCGTCGTCCTCGCGGACGGCGCCCGCTCGCTGACCCTCTATCGGTACACGCTCACCGCGCGTGGCCAGCGCCCGGTGGTGTGTGGTCGGCGGACGGTCACGATCGGGTCCGCGCCGGACAACGACGTGGTCATCGAGGATCCGGGCGTATCGCGACGACACGCGCGCCTCGAGGTCGACGAGCGCGGGTACCGGCTCGACGATCTCGGATCGCGCAACGGCACGTGGGTCGGTGACGCGCGGATCGCCAGCGCCTGGATCGCCGACGGCGCCGAGTTCGTCGTCGGAGAGACCCCCGTGCGCTTCGACCTGACCGACGAGATCGTCGAGGTCCGGCTGTCCGGTCGCGACCGGTTCGGTCGTCTGCTCGGCCAGTCGACGGCGATGCGTGAGGTGTTCGGGCTGCTCGAGAAGGTCGCGTCCACCGATCTGACCGTGCTCGTGCAGGGCGAGTCCGGCACGGGCAAGGAGCTGGTCGCCGAGGCGGTGCACAAGCAGAGCGATCGACGCAACGGCCCCTTTGTGGTGTTCGACTGCAGCGCCGTGGCTCGTGACCTCATCGAGTCGTCGCTCTTCGGGCACGTCCGCGGGGCGTTCACCGGCGCCGTCGGCGCCCGTCGCGGCGCCTTCGAAGAGGCCAACGGCGGCACGTTGTTCATCGACGAGCTCGGCGAGCTCGGGCTCGACCTGCAGCCGCGGCTGTTGCGCGCCCTGGAGCGCCGCGAGGTGCAGCGCGTCGGCGCGAACGACGTCACCCCGGTCGATGTGCGCATCGTCGCCGCCACCAACCGGGACCTGCGCGCGGAGGTCGAGGCGGGCCAGTTTCGCGAGGACCTCTTCTATCGTCTGGCGGTGGTGCAGGTGCAGCTGCCGCCGCTGCGCGAGCGCGTCGAAGACATCCCGCTGCTCGTCGAGCACTTCCTCGAGCAGGCGCGTGAGCGGTCCGGCAACGCGGGCCTGAACATCGCCTGGTCGACGATGGAGCGGCTGCAGAAGCACCCGTGGCCGGGCAACGTGCGCGAGCTCAAGCACTTCATCGACCGGGCGGTCGTACTCGCGAGCGATACCGGGCGGGTCGAGACGCGGTACCTGCAGGGCGCCCCGTCGCCGCCGTCGGATCCGCAGACCGAGGATGGGGCCTTCGTCGTCGACACGTCGATCCCGTTCAAGCAGGCCAAGACGGCGCTCGTGGACGCGTTCGAGTGCGCGTACTGGACGCGTGTGCTCGATGACCACGACGGCAACGTCTCGGCGGCCGCGCGGGCGACCGGGGTGCACCGCAAGAGCCTCGAGTACATCCTCAAGAAGCACGATCTGGGGCGTCGATCCGGTTGACGGTGAAACTTCTCGCGAGACCGCGCATCCCACTGACGAAGCGCACTCCACGCGCCTCACACAACGCGGTTCTGGTCTCGCTCCGTCGCACTCCGCCTCCCCCCGATCCCGCCCCGCGATCCCCTCACGATCCTCACAGCGATCCCCCCACCTCGCCTCTGCGTGGTGCGAGACCGAGCCGCGGCATTTGTCGCGGCTCCCGCGCTCAGGGCTCCGCGCGGCCCGGGTCGCGGCTCCAGCGCTCGGGACCCCGTCAGAATCGCCAGGCAATGCCCAGGTCGAGTCCGACGGGGAAGTCGAACACCCGATCGTCGACGGGCGCGACCAGGAGGGTGGTGCTGACGCCGAGGTCGAGCCACACCGCGGCCGCGATCCGGCGTGCGGCGCCCACGCGAAGCTCGACACCGACGGTCGTGGTCGGTGGCTCGTCGACCACGTCGCCGGGCTCGCACGCCCGCTCGTCGTCGAACCGCTCGACCTCGCCTTCGCTCACCTTGCACCAGAACGAGGTCGTCGCCTGCACGCGCCCGATCCGGCCGACCTCGAGCCCGGTCGCACCATACACGCGCCATCCGTCGAACCGGGCGCCGAGCGTCGCCCCGAGGGTCCCGCGCACGTTCTGCACGCGTTGCACGAGGTCGCCGTCGGGGTCCGAGGTCGAGAAGAGCACATCAATCTCGGTCCACAGGCCCACGTTGTCCGTGAACATCCACGCACCCGACAGGTGCAGGCCCTGATTGAGAAAGCGCCGCCGCGTGACGGTCGACAACCAGAGGGAGCTCGCCCAACCGGTGGTCGCGTACACGTGCCCCGCGTCGTCGCCCCGATCGTCGACCTCCGGCGGCGCGACGAGGGGCTGGCACGCGATCGCCCGCGACAGATGGGTGCCGAGGACGTCGAGGGCTTCGTCCGTGCTGGGGGCCGTCGGCAGGACGGCGTCCACGATGAACCGGTCTTCGACGGCGTCCCAGATCCGCACGACGATGCGCAGCCCGTCGGCATCGACCAGCGCGACGACGTCGATCACCTGATCGGCGTCGAGCCACTCCGCGAGGCGCGCGGCTTCTTCGGCCGACACGGCGAGGGCGTCGCCGTCGTCGACGAGCAGCTCGACCCACGCCTCGGTCCACGCGTCGATGACGGTCGGCGGCCACTCCGACGGATCGAGACGGCGTGCCGGGGCGTGCCGGACGAACGCTCGGAACGCCGCGCGAGCGCGAGCGCGGTGGCGCGCGGCGTTCTCTCCGTCCGAGCGAGCGCGTTCGAGGTGGGCAAGCGCGAGGTGCAGCCACGTCTCGGCGACGACGTCCGGGTCGAGCCACGGGACGGCGGTCTGCTCGAACGCGTTGACGGCGCGGTCCAGCTGGTCGATCGCCGTCGCGATGTGCCATGCCCGAAAGCTGTCGATGCCGAGGCGAGCCGACTGGCGGGCGATGAAGTCGAGCTCGGCGCGGGTCGGCTCGCGCGAGGCTTCCAGCAGCGCCATCGTCGCAGACCGGGACGGCACCTCGTACCGAGGGTCTGCGTCGAGGGCGCGCTCGAGGGCGTGCTGGATCGAGGGCAGCGACAGCGCGGTCAGCCCGGTCTCCATCGCCGGGAGCCGCGGGTCCGCATAGACGCGCTGCGGCTCGAGCACGACGGTCACCCGCGGCACGACCTCCGGTTGCGACACGCCCCACGGTTCACCGACCTGACCGAACGACGCGGCGGGGGCGCCGAGCACGGTGAGGGCGATGAGACCGATGAGACCGGTGCGCAGCATGGGCTCGGGGGCGATGGGGCATCGGCGCGGGCGCCCGACGCGGGCTACATCCGTTCGGGCCGCGGGATGCCGAGGATCGCGAGACCGCGGTCGAGGGTGTTCTGCACGGCGGCAACGAGCGTGATGCGTGCCGCGGACAGCGCCGCGTCGTCCGACAGGATGCGATGGCCGCCAGAGTAGAACGCGTTGAACGCCGCCGCGAGATCGAGCAGGTACCGCGTCAGTACCGACGGTTCGTCGTCTGCCACAGCCCGGCGAATCACGGTGGGGTACTTCTCGAGCTCGGCGATGACCGCCGCGTCGGCGTCTTCGAGGGTCGCGAAGTCGACGTCGGCGGGATCCGGGCGGTCACCGACGCGGTCGGCGTACTCGTCGAGGACGCTGTTCAGGCGGACGTTCGTGTACTGCAGGTACGGTCCGGTGCGGCCCGGCTCGCCCGGCCGAAGGCCACGCAGCATCTGGTCCCAGTCGAACTCGTAGTCCTTGATCCGGTTGCGGCTCAGGTCCTGGAACACGACGGCGCCGATCGCGGCCTGCTCGGCGATCCGGTCCTTCTCTTCGTCGGTCAGGTGCGGGCGGTCGTCGACGATCTCGCGGGCGAGATCGCGCCCCCGGTCGAGGATGTCCTCGAGAAAGACGAGGGTGCCCTTGCGGGTCGAGATGCCCTGAATGAGGCCGAACGGCACGTGCACGAGGCGGTCGGCCCAGGCGTGGCCCATCCGCTCGAGCACCGCGAACACCTGTCGAAAGTGCACGGTCTGGCCGACGCCGACGACGTAGAGGAACCGGTCGTAGCCGGTCTGCTCGAGGCGCACCTTCGCCGCGGCGATGTCGCGGGTTGCATAGAGCGTCGCGCCGTCCGACTTGCGGATCAGGCACGGGGGCATGTCCAGGTCGTCGAGCGGCACGACCAGCGCGCCTTCGCTGACGGTGGTGATGCCGGCGCCTTCGACCTCGGCGGTCACGTCGTCGAGCATGTCGTTGTAGAACGCCTCGCCCTGGAAGTAGTCGAACGACACCCCGAGGCGGTCGTAGATGCGCTGGAACTCGCGCAGCGACAGGTCGCGAAAGCGGGTCCAGTAGGCGTGCGCGGCCTCGTCGCCTTCTTCGAGGCGCTTGAACCACGCGCGGCCCTGCTCGATGAGCGACGGGTCGGACTCCGCATCCCTGTGAAACTGCACGTAGAGTTCGTACAGGTGCTGGATCGGGTCCGCGTCGAGCTTCGCCTCGTCGCCCCACAGCTCGAACGCGGCCATGAGCTTGCCGAACTGGGTGCCCCAGTCGCCGAGGTGGTTGTATCCGACGACGCGCCAGCCGAGCTGCGCGTAGAGGTTGCCGAGGGCGTGGCCGATGGCGGTCGAGCGCAGGTGGCCGATGCCGAACGGCTTGGCGATGTTCGGCGACGAGAAGTCCATCGCCATCGTCTTGCCGGCCCCTTCGTCGCCGCGCCCCCACGTGTCGGTCACGGCCGCGGACAGCACGCCGCGCGCACGCCCCGCGGGGTCGAGCTTCACGTTCACGTACGGGCCGGTCGCGACCACCGCAGAGAAGACCGGGTCGTCGGCAATCGCCGGCTGCAGGGCGTCGACGAGCGCGGCGGCGATCTTCGGCGGCGCCTGACGGAGCTGGCGCGCGAGCACGAAGCAAGGGAACGCGAGGTCGCCGAGGTCGCGGTTCGGCGGCACCGAGAGCAGCTCGACGATCGCATCGGCGTCGAGCTCGGCGCCGGCGGCACCGACGGCGGCGGCGAGGTGGTGGGCGAAGGACTGGCGGGCGGCGTCGGACATCTGGATGCAGGGGCACGAGACGCCCGCGGTGTATCCTGACCGCTGCCGGGCGGCAAGGCCGGGATCGGGCGTTGACGCCGCCGCCACGACAGGGTGGGATGCGCGCCATCGCCTCGATCGCAGGCGACCCCGCCACCCACGGAGACCCCCATGAAGTCCCTGCCGAGCATCGCCGACCTTCTGGCCGGACGGGTCGAGACGAATCAGACCGTCACGGTGGAGGGCTGGGTCCGGACGAATCGCGGACCGAAGAGCATCGCGTTCGTCGCCGTGCACGACGGGTCGTGTTTCGACGCGATCCAGGTCGTGGCGGACGACACGCTCGACAACTTCGACAGCGAGGTGAAGCGTCTGCTCACCGGCTGCAGCGTGCGCGCTACCGGCACCCTCGTCGCGAGCGAGGGCAAGGGGCAGACGGTCGAGATCCAGGCGAGCTCGATCGAGGTCATCGGGTGGGTCGACGACCCGGACACGTACCCGATGCCCGCCAAGCGCCACACGCTGGAGCACCTGCGCGAGCACGCCCACCTGCGCCCGCGCACGAACCTGATCGGCGCGATGACCCGCGTGCGGCACTGCCTCGCGCAGGCCGTGCACCGGTACTTTCACGAGCGCGGGTTCTTCTGGATCCACACGCCGATCATCACCGGCAGCGACACCGAGGGCGCCGGCGAGATGTTCCGCGTTTCGACGCTCGACATGGCGAACCTGCCGCTGCGCGACGACGGATCCGTCGACTACTCGAAGGACTTCTTCGGCAAGGAGACGCACCTCACCGTGTCGGGGCAGCTGAACGTCGAGACGTACTGCATGGCGATGAGCCGCGTGTACACGTTCGGCCCGACCTTCCGCGCCGAGAACTCGAACACGAAGCGGCACCTCGCCGAGTTCTGGATGATCGAGCCGGAGATCGCGTTCGCCGACCTGAACGACGATGCCGACCTCGCCGAGGACTTTCTCAAGTACCTGTTCAAGGCGGCGCTCGACGAGCGCGAGGACGACATGGCGTTCTTCGCGAAGCGGGTGCAGAAGGACGCGATCACGCGCCTCGAGACCTTCATCCACTCGAACTTCGAGCGGATGGACTACACCGAGGCGATCGAGATCCTGAAGAAGGCGAAGACGAAGTTCGAGTTCCCCGTCGAGTGGGGGATCGACCTGCAGTCCGAGCACGAACGGTACCTGACCGAGCAGCACGTCGGACGCCCGGTCGTGGTCATGAACTACCCGAAGGACATCAAGGCGTTCTACATGCGGATGAACGACGATGGTCGGACGGTCGCGGCCATGGACGTGCTCGCGCCAGGCATCGGCGAGATCATCGGTGGCTCGCAGCGTGAAGAGCGACTGGACGTGCTGGACGCACGCATCGCCGAGATGGACCTCGTCGCCGAGGACTACGGCTGGTACCGCGACCTGCGCCGGTACGGCACGGTGCCGCACGCCGGGTTCGGGCTCGGGTTCGAGCGGACGGTCAGCTACGTGACCGGGATCGAGAACGTGCGCGACGTGATCCCCTTCCCGCGGACGCCGCGCAACGCTGCATTCTGACCGGTGGGTCAGCTTTCTCGATTTGAAGCTTGCGCCGTCGGCGACGCGCGAGGATACTATACATGCGAGTGAGTCCACCGGGGACTCGCTCGGGCTCCATCCTCTGGATCTGGTAACGATCGTGTCCGAATGGACTCGCAATCGTCCATCGATCGAGGCCGGTGCATCGGCGTTGGCCGAGGCGCCGGACACGCCCGTCGGTGGTACCGAGGCCGCGGCCGTGCAGGCCGGATGGCGTGCGGCGCTGGCGAACGTCGATGCCGCTGCGCCCCGCGCGCCGCGCCGACCGGTGTCGGGCGCTCGCTCGCTGCGTGCGCTCACGCTGCTCTCGTCGATCCCCGGCGTCGTCGCCGTCGCCGTCGCGGACGTCGACACCGGCGCGCTGCAGGGCCTCGTCAGCGACGACCCGCGTCTCGATCTCGGGTCGCTGGCACAGCGGCTCGCGCCGCGTCTGGCCGAGAGTGAGCCGGGCGACGACCTGGTCATGGACGTCCGCGGCGGCTCGGTCGTCGTACGGCCGGTCCGCAGCACGAGCGTGTTCCTCGTTGCCGTGCTCGGTCGCGCGGCGCGTCGGGCCAACGTGCGCTCACGGATGCGGTCGGTCGAAGTCGAGCTGGCCGGGTTCGTCCCGCGTCTCGGCTCCCTCGCGACCGCCCGCTGATTCACCCCGCCATCACCGGGCGCCCTTCGCAGACGAATCGTTCGGGGATTCCTTGCTGGGATCTTCGGTACGGATCTATGGTGAGGGCCCCTCAGCTCGTGGCACGCGCCGTTCTCGATGGGACGAGCGCGTTCGGTGTGTCGCGAGGATCGCTTCGCGAGGGACCGAGTGGAGGATGGTGCTGGTCAGGTGCTCGTGCTTGCGCCGGACGCGGGATTTCGCGTCACGGCGGCGGGAGCGCTTCGTGATGCCGGCCTCGTCGTTCATACCGTGGGTCGCGCCACCGCGGCGCTGGATCTGCTGGAGCGGCAGCGCGTCGAGTTGATGGTGGTGCACCAGCAGGGCGAGCACGATCTCGGCCGGTACTTCATGCACCAGCTCGACGCGCTCGCGCTGCCCACCGCGCTCTTGCTGCTCGTGCCGTCGATCGCGCCGTTCGACGATCTTCGGGCGAGCCGCCGGCGCGTGCTGCTCGTCGAAGGCACCGCGGATCCGGCGTCACTGGGCACGATCGTGCGCGGCTGGCGCGACGAGCGTGGGCTGGCGAGCCTGACCCCGATCTCGCTCGGCGACTGGATCGACGCCGCGGTGCGCGAAGGCGGGCCGCACCGGCTTCGTGTCGAGGTCGGCGACGTCGCCCTCGGGCAGGTGCTCGTGAGCGAAGGTGAAGTGATCGACGCATCGCTCCCGGGCGCTCGCGGCCTCGCGGCGCTCGATGTCCTCGGGCGGCTGCCGCAGGCCCACGTGCATGTCGAGCCATGGCGTCCCGGGCGTTCTCGTACGGCGCTGGCCTGGACCGCCGTCGTCCCGTCGCCGGTCGCCGAGGTCCGCGGGTTCGTCGGCGAGCGGCTTCTCGCCGGTGACGGACCGATCGGACGGTACGCGAGGGTTGAGCGCCGCAGCGCGCCGGAGCCGCAGCCCGGGCGCACCCGCGGACCGACGAGCGTGTTCGAGGTGGTCGACGGCGCGGCCGGTCCCGAGGTTCGCCCCGGCGCTGCTTCGCCCCGGGTCGTGCGCGCCGTGCCACCCCCGCCGGACGAATCCCAGCTGCCTGCGACGCTGCATCGGTCCGGTCCGCACACGCCCCTGGACGTCGTTGCCGTCAACGAACGGGTGCGGGTCATCTCGGGCGCACAGCGCATCGCGACAGCTCCGTCGCCGGTCGCTTCGCCCGATCCGGCCGAGGCGGCGCGGGCTGCGTCACCGCACCTCGAGCCGATCGCCGCGCCGGCGTCCCGGGATCTGGACCCGAGCGCGCTCTTTGATCTGGCGATGGACGCCTACCTCGAGGGCTGCCCGACCGCCGCGATCCAGCTGCTCGAACGCTGCCTCTCGCATGACCCGGTGCATCGCTGGGCCCGATTCAACCTCGACCGGCTGCGTGCGCGCCGGAGGTGCCCATGAAGGTGCTCACGATCGCGAGCCAGAAGGGAGGCGTCGGCAAGACGACCGTGTCCCTCAATCTGGCGTTCGCGCTGGCCCAGCGCGGGCGAAACGTGCTGCTGGTCGATACGGACCCACAGGGCGGGATCGGCCTCTCGCTCGCCCAGCCGCGGCGGCAGTCCCGGGGGCTCGCCGAGTGCCTCGCCGGCGCCGCGCGGTTGCCCGAGGTCGCGCTGCACACCCGGCTGAAGACGCTGCGGATCATCACGGTCGGCAACGTCGCCGTGCAGGACACGCTCGGGTTCGGAGAGCGACTGCAGGACGGGCGAGCGCTCGGCGCGATGCTGGAGCCATTCGCTGGCGAGATCGACGTCGTCGTCATTGATACGCCCGCCGGATTCGGTGGCGCGACGATGGGCTCGGTTCGGGTCGCGACGCACATGATGTCGACGCTGCAGGCCGAACCGATCGCGCTGCGGTCGGCGACCCAGATGCTGCAGGTGCTCGCGGGGCTCCGCAGCGAACCGCGGATGCCGAAGTTCATCGGGTTCGTGTTGACGATGCTGCAGATGCGGGACCGCGCGTCGGCGTCGAGCGCCGAAGCCGCGTGGGAGCAGCTCCCCGACGGTCTGGTGATGCAGCCGATGATTCCGCGGGACTCGGCGTTCCTCGCCGCCAGCGCAGCCGGGGTTCCGCTGGGTCTGTACCGTCGCGATCCTCCCGCCGCGGCCGCGCTCTTCGAGCAGCTGGCCGTCGAGGTCGAGAGCCGAATCGGACTTCGAAGCGAGGAGGGGGATGGACCGGTTCCGCTCGTTGATTGACCCCGATGAGCTCCAGGAGCTCGTCGTCGAAGCCGGATTGTCGGATGAGGAGCCCACCGGGCGCTCTCGGTCCGACGAGGCCGTGCGGTTCACGTATACGGGGATGCACGACGCCGTGCGCGAGCCCTTCGTCACCGGGCCCGGGGACGTGCGACCGGTCGAGGTACCGCCGTTGCCGCCCCGAGCCGCCGCGATCGAGGGCGACGTCGCTGGCGCCGTGCGCCAGATCGCAGAGTGGGCGCGAATGGCGTCCGGTGCCGACCGCGTGGCCGTCGTCGATCGGGACGGTCGAGCCTTCACCGAGTCGATCCCCGCCGCGCCGATCGCCGCCGGGATGGTACGCCTCGCGTCCGTCTGGCAGGACGCCCCGAGCGGCGCGGCGACCCTGTCCGTCGGCACCGAACCGATTCACGTCGCGTGGTCGGCGTCGCCGGTCGGGACGATCCTCGTCGTGCTCTGCGGTCCGCGACCGACCAGCGTGACCACCCGCGCCATCGCCGATCGACTGCGGCAGGCGTTCACCCGTGAGGTGACTCCATGAGCGGCGCGGTGCTTGCGAAGCTGGGTACGGATGTCGCGGCGCTGCGCGCGTCCGTCGTGGTTGCGCTGCCGGACGGCATCGTCGCGGCCGAGTGGACCCGCCCGGGTCGGGACGGATTCGAGCCGCCGGTCGTCGCTGACCTCGCGCGCCTGATCGAGCGGCAGGCCGACGTGCTGCATCACCTTGTCGGGACCCGCGCCCCGTCGCGCATGGCGATCGAACACGGCACCGTGAGGGTGCTCGTCGAGCCGCTGCGCGAGGGCCTCGTCGCGTGTCTGGCCTTTGCGCCCGACTACCCCGAAGCGCTCGCTGTGCTGCATGCGCGGCAGCTTGCCGATGCGTGGGGCGACGACTCTACGGGCGTGCCGCGCCGCGCACCGAGCCCGGTGGCGCGGGCGTTGTCGCGGTTGCTGCGCGACGCCGCAGACCCGGAGCTCGCGGCGCTGCGGGTCGCGCTCCGTGCGCGGATCCGGCCGCAGGCCCTGATGTCCCCGGACGAGCTGGACGAGCGACAGGCGGCGGCCGTGTGTGAACAGATCGAGATCGTGTTGCGTCAGCCGATGCCCGGCCTGGCGGCCGTGGGAGGTTCGTGATGGCTGGCATCGGAGCCCTTCGGTCCAAGGGGACGCACTCGCGCCTGCCTGCGCTGGCCGACGTGCCGGTCATGTGGGCCGGGGCGCCGTTCTGGCTCGGCCTCGATACGGTCATCGGCGACGCGTTGGGCAACGAGCGCGCCGCGCGTCTGCGTCTCGAGCTCGCACGCGACCTGGCCCGCCAGCTCGTGGTGCGGGCGGCGCCGACGGTCGGGGCCGCGTCCGGACCCCCGATGCTTCAGCTCGCCCGAGGCCTGCTCGTCGCGCTCGGCGAAGGCCGCGTGTCGATCGAGTCGGATGGCGGACGCCGCAGAGGCGTCGCTGCGTCACCGACGATCGGCGCGACCTGGTCGGCGAACACGGCGGCGAAGGCGGCCGTGCCCGTCGATGGCTACCTCGCGGGGTGGTTCGCGGCCGGCATCGAGCTCGCGCTCCGTCGGGACCCGAACACAATCGCGGCGCGCGAAGTGCGCTGCGTCGCGTCCGGCGCAGCCCGCTGCGAGTTCGACTTCGTCCGCTCCGACGCGACCGCTCCCGTGGCGGGCCCGCTGCTCGGCGACCTCGAAGCGCTCTGCGAGACCGCGCCGACCGACCCGGACGCCATCGACGGCCTGACCGAGCGGACGCGCACCTGGCTCGAGAGCCAGCGCGCCGATGCGGACGGTCGCATCCAGCCGATGGGTACACCGTTGCTCGTACGACCGGCGGCGTGGACGGCGCGCATCGCCGCTGCGGCGATCGACGCGCTCGAGGCCGACGCGCCGGATGCTGTCCCGGCGCTTCTCGCGCTGCTGCGCGAGTGCGCGGCGCGAGCGGTGATCAACGACGTGGGTCGCGTGATCGTGTCGGACTGGTGGGAGGCGATCGCCGGCGGATTGCCGACGACCCAGCAGGAGGCGGCCCACCACGCCCTCGCGGTCGTTCGTGCGTTCGGGTGGGGGCAGTGGTCCGTCGTCGAGCTGGACCCCGGGCGACGTATGGTCCTGAGCGTGCCAGCGAGCCCGGTCGGTGCCGTCCTGCGCGCGCACTTCGGCGTCGCCGAGGTCTGCCGCGACTGGTTCGCGTCCGGCGCGGCCGAAGCGATCGGTCGGCTCGTGCTCGGCCTGCCGTGGTCCGAAGACGCGGACGTACCCCTCGCACGGGTGCTCGACCGGGTGCACGACCGCGACGAGCTGGTGACCGAGGTGGTGACCTGTGTGACGTCCGGGGACGACGGCACGACGCTGGTCGTTTCGATGGCCGAGGACTAGGCGACCGCGCCGCGGATCGTCGAGGGATTGAATAGCGTGGCAGGCGCCGCGTCGAACGGGGAGCCGTTGCGCCCCGGTCACGCTCGAGCTCCGTCATGCCTCTGCCTCCTTTTCGCTTTCTCTGCGCGTCCACGATCCTCGGGACGGTCGCGTTCGCATCGCCGGTGTTCGCCCAGGCGGGCCCGTGGCATGGCGTCCAGCTGACCGGTTCGGCCGAGGCGGACATCTACGCGGCGGCGACATCCGGTCCGCGCATTGCGGACAGCGCCGGTGACGGGACACGTCCGACCGGCGTGATGGCGGTGGGCGGGCGCATCGGGCTCGACGGCGTCGCGCGTCGGCCGACGTCCGGTGAGCGGGGCGAGGTGGATGGGCTCGCGCTGCTGCCCGGCGCGGACTGGACGGACCGGTGGGGCGCTGCGCTGCACCTCGACGTGGCCGCGAACTTCGACGAGTGGGTGCTCGACGCGCGCGGCCCGGTGACCGGTGCCGAGGTCGATATCTACGACGTGGGCGACGACGACGAGGAGATCGACGTCGCCGTGTATCAGGAGCTGCACCTCGCGCTGGGTGTCGTCGAGGTCTCGCAGCGGCTCGGGTTCCAGGGGCCGGTCGGCTTCGACGACGCCGTCTGGCTGTCGAACCGCGACACGCTCGCGCTCGGTGCACGCATCGACGTGCCGACGGTCGTGCGCCTCGGTCGCCTCGACCTGGGCTGGCTCGGCGTCGGCTACGACGCGTGGGTCGACGTGCGTCGCGAGTCGCCATCGGACGCCCTCGAGCGCGCCCGCGGCGACGTCACGCTGACCGTCGGCGGCCTGCGGTGGCACCGCGAGAACGAGCGCGATGGTGTGACCCTGACGGCCGCCGAGGTGGACGCCCGGTTCATGGACTACGACGTCGACTACGACGCCGGGACGCTCGACGCGGTGCTCGAGACGTCGGAGGCCCGGGCGACCCACGTCGAGGTCACCATCGCCGGCGTGGACGGAGTCGCTCTCGGCCCGGACGCGACGTTCGCGGCCTGGGGCGGCACGAGCACGATCGCGCTGCCGCGGGACACGTCGACCGAGACCATCGGCCTGTGGGGCGAGGATCCCACGGAAGCGTCGGACACCCGCGATGTCAGCGCCGTGCCGCTACTGGGCGTGCGGTGGACCCGCTGGTCGGCGGGCACGCAGACGTCGCGCCCGTGGGGCGATGCCGCGGGGTTGACGAACCGCGAGCTGTACCCGGCGCTCGAGGTCGAGCTCGAGACCTTCCACCGCCTCGCACCAGACGGCCTGGGCGTCGACGCGGGCGCGCGCCTTGGCGGGCGTCGGACCTTCCTCGTGCCCGGCGACGTGCGCTTCGTCGTCGAAGGCGACCTCATCGCCGCCCGGCGGCACGCGGTCAGCGATCTCGCGAGCGGACGCGCGGCGTTCGAGCAGGGCGACGCGCTGTGGCTGGGGCGCGCAGCGTTCGAAGCGCAGCGCCGCGTCGGCGGTCCGATGCATCTCTACGCGCGCGGCTGGTACGAGCACTCCGACCGTGCGGACGCCACCACGGCCGGCGATGGCGCCCGGTCCGTGCTGCATGACGACATGGGCGTTCTCGTCGGTCTCCGGTTCGCGCAGTGAGCCGCCCGGGTCGGCGATCGTCGCTCGTGGGGTGACGTGACGAATTCAGGTTCGATTGGGCTTGCACCCGAACCCGGTCGTCTGTACATCCCCGCCTCCACGACGACGGGCCCCCGGGCCCGGTCGGGTCCGGCGCGAATGGGCGCCGGGTGTTGAATCCGTCCGGTCCAGCGCCCTCCTGTGAGGGGTCGAGCCCCGGCATCCGGTTGGGCCCGTTCTTGATGCGGGTCGGGATGGAGTCGACATGACGCAGGCCCCCTGGACTGCCGCCGCCGTGCACATCGATCCCGCGGTGGATCCGATCGTGCGTCCGAGCCGCCCCTGGTTCGAGCGTGAAGGGCTCGCCTGGGACGGGGACCACCTCACGTTCGCCGGTCACCGCGTGGCCGACCTCGTCGCCGAGCACGGTGCGCCGTGCGCGTTCTATGACGGGGCGCGCATCGCCGCGAACATCGGCCGCATCCGGTCGGCGTTCAAGGCGACGGGGCACCCGCACCGGCTGTACTACGCCATGAAGGCGAACCGGTTCGGCCCGGTGCTGCAGGCGATTCGTCAGACCGGCGAGTGCGGCATCGATTGCTGCTCGCCGCGAGAGGTGTTTCGCGCGATCGAGTTCGGCTTCGCGCCGTCCGAGATCTCGTTCACCGGCAGCTCGATCAGCGAGCGTGACGTGGACCTGATCGCCGACCTCGGCGTGCGGATCAACGTCGACTCGATCAGCATGCTCCACAAGATCGGGCGCCGCGCGCCGGGCCGTCGCATCGGTCTGCGCGTGAACCCGCAGATCGGCGTCGGGATGTCGTCGGCGCTCACCTACGCCGGCCATCGCCCGAGCAAGTTCGGCATCTACGCTGATCGCTTCGACGAGGCGCGTCGGCTGGCGGACTCGTACGGCCTGATCGTCGAGGGCGTGCACATGCACGTCGGGTCCGGCTGGCTCGCCCGCGGGCTCGAGACCTTCTCGCGTGCGGTGTCGCGCCTCGCGGACTTCGCGCAGACCCTACCGCACCTCACGTACGTGAACGTCGGCGGTGGCATCGGCGTGCCGCACGGCCCGGACGACGAGCCGGTCGACCTCGCGCTCTACGCGTCGACGATCACCAACGTCGTGCGCGAGCGCCTCGGCTCGGGGATCGAGGTGTGCTGCGAACCCGGTGACTACCTCGTCAACGACGCCGGCATCCTGGCCGCCGAGGTGACGATGGTCGAAGAGAAGGGCGGCACGCTCTTCGTCGGGCTCAACGTCGGGTTCAACTCGAACCCGCAGGCGGCGCACTACGGGTTCCGGCAGGAGGTCGTGCACGCGACGCGCGGGCCCGCGGGCCCCGGCGCGACGCGGTGCTGTGTCGTCGGCAACATCAACGAGGTCATCGACAACTTCAACGAGGACACGCCGCTGCCAGACATCCACGAGGGCGACGTCCTCGTGATGCTCAACGCGGGTGGCTACGGCTCGTCGATGGTCAGCGACCACTGCATGCGCGAGACGGCCAGGGACGTGCTCGTCCGCTGACCTCTCGCGCCACTCTTCGCTCTTCGCGTCACGTCCGGGCGCCCGCCATCGCGCGGGTGCCCGGTGGTGTGCGCTACGGGGCCGGCGGCGACGTCACGCAGACCACGTCGACGTCGCGGGCGATCGGGTGCGGCTCGCCGTCGCGGATGCAGCTGAACACGGCGTCGTCGATGTCGGGGCGCAGCTGTCGCACGACGTCGGGGATGCGCCCGGGGCCGGCGATGTGACCGCCGCCTGCGATCACGACGATCACGGTGTCCGGGGGCAGCGCGGCGTCCAATGCGGCGACGGCGCCGCCCATGGATCGGTCCCAGACCCGCTGGGCTTCGACGAACCGGTCCAGCGTCTCTTCGAACGACGGGTCGTCGCTCGGCATCCCGTGGGCCGTGAGCGCCTCGGCGAGAAACGCACGGTATTCGGGGTCGATTGTGTCCTCACCGACCGGCAGTCCGGCGTCGATCGCGCCGTCCACTCCGTCCCGCCCTCGCTCGAAGACCGCGCGCGACGCGCCGTCGGGGGCGTTGATCCCGACGAGGCGGACGTCGGGTTCGCGCGCGAGCTCGAACACCGGCGCGTAGAGCGCCCAGTCGAATCCCCAGACGTCGTCCCACGCGATCGCCTCGACGAAGGCGGCCGTGGACAGCCCACCGTCCGAGTAGGTCGCCGTCGTCGCGGACGTCGACCAGGGGAACATCTCGGCGGCGATCACGACCGGGCGACCGAGCGAGCGGGCGTATTCGATCACCGCCCGCTGGGCCAGATGGTGCGACGGTTCGTCATGGGCTTCGCCGACGTAGACGACCCGGGCGTCGCGCACCAGCGCGCCCGCCAGCGCCGCCGGCTCGGCGTCGTCGCCACTGCCGCGAGCGTCGGGCAACGCCCAGAAGAACCCTTCGCCGTCGGACACCGCCGGGGTGCCCGCGTCGACGTCGTGGGGCTGCGTGGTGGACGGCGCACCGCAGGCGCCGACCAGCGCCAGCGCGAACCCGGCCGCCAGTCGCGCCGGCTTCACGCCTCGGGCGCGATGTCGTCGCGCATCGACTGCATCACCTCGAGCACGCGGCTCGACAGGCGGGCGGTCGTGGCGGCGTACGGGACGACGACGCGCGTCGTGTCCCCGGTGTACGACAGCGGCTTGCCGTCGACGTCGACGATGTGGCCGCCGGCCTCGGCGATGATGCCTTCGGGCCCGCAGGTGTCCCACATGTGGGTCTTGCCCGAGAAGTTGAAGTACAGGTCGGCGCGCTGCTCGGAGATCTGCGCCAGCTTGCAGCCCACCGAGCCGTGCCGGTAGTCGCTGGTCGTGCCGAGCGCCTTCATGATCGCGTCGATGCGCGGATCGGGATGCGAGCGGGACCGCACGACCGTCGCCGCGGTGGCGTCGGCGGAGTCGGACACCCGCAGGCGCCGCTTGCTGCTGCCCATCTTGTGCCACGCGCCGCTG
>Ga0070726_10001691_pt1 | contig 21548 bp, 17 predicted proteins | sample tdAd471_FD_67275 | JGI IMG/M metagenome (GOLD analysis project Ga0070726, IMG submission 67275) | Marine sediment microbial communities from the Atlantic coast under amendment with organic carbon and nitrate - tdAd47.1 | ecosystem: Environmental > Aquatic > Marine > Coastal > Sediment | place... | reverse complement strand
GACTATATGAAAAACCAGCTCAAGCAGTTGGGTTTTGCTTATGACTGGTCGCGGGAGCTGGCCACTTGTCAGCCTGATTATTATCGTTGGGAACAATGGTTTTTCACCCGTCTCTACGAAAAAGGTTTGGTTTACAAGAAAGTCTCGGGGGTTAACTGGTGCCCAAATGATCAAACCGTATTGGCCAATGAACAGGTGGTCGATGGCTGTTGTTGGCGTTGCGATACGCCGGTGGAACGCAAGGAAATCCCGCAGTGGTTTATCAAGATCACCGCTTACGCTGAACAACTACTAAAAGATCTCGACCAATTAACTGACTGGCCAGAACAGGTACGCGCGATGCAGCGCAACTGGATTGGCCGTAGCGAAGGCGTGGAAATGTCGTTTCAATTGGCATCGCCCGTAGCCGACCAGCCCGACCATGTTGAGATTTACACTACTCGCCCCGACACCCTGATGGGCGTTACCTATGTCGCGCTGGCGGCTGAGCACCCGCTCGCAATTGCCGCTGCTGCCAACAACCCGGTATTAGCGCAGTTTATTCAAGCGTGTAAAGTCAGTTCCGTCGCCGAGGCTGCTATGGCGACAATGGAAAAGCAAGGTGTCGATACCGGACTCAAAGCCATTCACCCTATCAGCGGCCGCGAAATACCTATCTATGCCGCCAATTTTGTTCTGATGGGCTATGGTTCAGGTGCCGTTATGGCGGTGCCCGGCCATGATCAGCGTGATTGGGAGTTTGCCCATCAGTATGGCCTGCCCATTGAACAGGTTATTGAACCAGTATCTGAAGATCAGCATTGCGACCTATCTCAAGCCGCATTCACTGAAAAGGGTCGCCTGCTGAATTCCGGCGAATTCGATGGCCTCACTTCAGAACAAGCCTTTGACGCGATCGCCGCCAAGCTAGAACAAGCCAGTAAAGGTCGTAAAACCATTAATTACCGTTTGCGCGATTGGGGCGTTTCCCGCCAGCGCTACTGGGGTGCGCCAATTCCGATCTTTAATCTGCCGGATAATAGTGAAATTGCAGTGCCCCTGGAGCGGCTGCCGGTTCTATTGCCTGAAGATGTTGAGATGGACGGTGTGCAATCACCCATCAAGGCTGACTCTGAATGGCGCAAAGCCGATTTAAATGGGCAACCGGTGGAGCACGAAACCGACACCTTCGATACTTTTATGGAATCCTCCTGGTATTACGCCCGCTTTACCTGTCCGCAGTATCAGGAAGGCATGCTGGATGCCAACGCCGCGAATTACTGGTTGCCGGTGGATCAATATGTCGGTGGAATTGAACATGCGATTCTGCATCTCTTGTATGCGCGTTTTTTCCATAAGTTGATGCGCGATGAAGGCTTGTTGAATTCAGATGAGCCCTTCAAGCGACTGCTTTGCCAAGGCATGGTACTCAAGGATGGCGTTAAGATGTCCAAGTCCAAGGGTAACACTGTCGACCCGCAGGAACTCATCGATCAATACGGTGCCGATACTGTACGCCTGTTCACCATGTTTGCCGCACCGCCGGAACAATCTTTGGAATGGTCCGATAGTGGTGTCGATGGTGCCCATAGGTTTTTGCGCCGTCTCTGGAAAGCCGTGGCCAACCACCTCAATGTAGGGGATGTACCAGCGCTGGCAACTGATCAACTCAGCGAAGTGCAAAGAAATATTCGGCGTAAAACTCACGAAACCATCGCCAAAGTTTCTGACGATTACAGTCGACGACAGACCTTCAATACAGCTATCGCCGCAGTGATGGAGTTACTCAACGAAGTCACTCGTCATGCCGATCATTCAACGCCACAGGGTTTGGCCGTCGAACGCGAAGCACTGGAAGCAGCTGTTGTGCTATTGGCTCCGGTGGTTCCCCATATCGCGCATGAACTCTGGGAATTGCTGGGGCATACGGATCCTGTTATCGACACACCTTGGCCGAGCCACGACGCAACAGCGTTAACACGCTCAACCATCGAACTGGTGGTTCAGGTCAATGGTAAATTACGCGCACGCCTCGAAGTAGCGGCGGATGCCGATCAAGAGACTATTAAATCTATGGCGTTAGAGAACGAAAACGTCACCCGTTTTACCGACGGCAATACTATCCGCAAAGTCATTGTGGTGCCGGGTAAACTTGTTAATATCGTGGTGGGAGGGTAACCATGCCGCAGCTCCAAAAATTATCAAAACAATTCATCGCTCTGCTATTTCTCGCTGGAACTATCGCCCTTAGCGCCTGCGGCTGGCATCTGCGTGGCAACGAGCCATTGCCTGAGGATATGCAAGTACTGTATCTAAGTATCGCCAATGAAAACAGCGACCTCAGCCGATCGCTGCAACGTTCACTGCGGGCACTAGGTGTCACTTTAGTTGAGAAGTCTACTGATGCACCGTTGACTTTAGCGATAACCGAAATCGACAATCAACGCCGCACCATCAGCACCAGCAGTCGCGGCAAAGCGGCGGAATATGAGCTAACGACCTATATCACCTACGAGCTCAGAAATAAGCTGGGCGAGCGGTTATTTGGGCCGGATACTGTTTCCGCCGAAAAAATTTACCTGTTTGACCCCAATAAAGTCGTCAGTGCATTTGAAGAAGAGCAGCTATTGCGGCAAGAAATGCAGCGTGATCTGGTGCGACAATTGATTCGTCGTTATAGGGCTTCGCAGACAACGACTGCGGAAAACTCTTAACCGGCACCCACACATCCACCCCCATGAACATCCGGCTGGAGCAGCTTAGCGCACAACTTGAACAAGGGCTCAAACCAGTTTACCTGGTATTCGGCGACGAGCACCTCCTTGTTCAGGAAGCGGCCGACATTATTCGGGCAGCAGCGCGAAATGCTGGTTTCAGCGAACGCGAAGTACACCAGGTTGACCCCAAATATAAATGGGACGAGTTCTTTGCCAGCAGCAACGCATTGTCTCTTTTCGCCGAACGGAAAATCATCGAATTGCGCCTCACCAGCGGCAAACCTGGTGATGAAGGTTCCAAAGCACTACAGGCTTACTGCTCAAACCCTGCGGATACCAACCTACTCCTGGTGATTGCGCCAAAACTGGATAAGAGTTCTCAGAACACAAAATGGTTTAAAGCATTGGATGCCGCCGGTATACATATCGCCGTTTGGCCGGTCGATCATCAACAAATGCCACAGTGGATCGCTCGCCGCATGCAGCAAGCAGGTGTCACAGCAGATCGCGATGCCATTAAACTACTCGCTGAGCTGGTCGACGGCAACCTGCTTGCCGCCGCCCAGGAAATCGAAAAACTTAAATTGTCAGGCACTGACGGGCCAATTGACAGTCATAACATTCGCCAATCCGTCTCAGACAGTTCCCGCTATAATGTTTTTAATTTAGTCGATGCAGCACTTAAAGGTGACACCTCACACACACACAAAATTCTCGCCGGATTGCGTGCTGAGGGAATTGAACCGGGCGCACTCATCTGGGTATTGAGCCGTGAGATTCGCCAGCTTGCTGCGATGGCTCGATTAGTCGAACAAGGCCAATCGGCACAGCAGGTAATGCGCCAATACCATGTCTGGAGTAATCGTCAACAGATGACGGGAGCTGCACTGGAACGCCTAACATCGCGTTCGCTTTACAGCCTATTGCAACGTATGGCCATTGCCGATCAAACCATGAAAGGCATGCGTCCCGGCAACATCTGGGATATTTTAGAACAAACAGCCTTAAGGCTAGCCGGTGCCAGATTAGCGATCGGATAAGGAACCCTGAATAGACTTAAGGAACCGCTAGTGACAAGAGCGTCCCATTATGAAGGACAATGAAATCCCGGTATTTTTAGCCCAAGCCTTCGTCCACGCACCTAAAGGCTCTTTCAGCCTGAGACAAAAACAACAGGCCTCCGATATTTCACAGTTCGTCGGCGCCGATCTCTTTGGTTTATATCTATTGGAAAAGGAACTCTTCCCACTCGCCACCCTCATTTCACAGCCGAAGGAAAAAATGGTGCGGGAATACGAATATTACCGCAACCAAGACCCACTATTTCATTATCTGCTGCAACAGGGCGGTGCGATTGAAGGTGTTGAGTTGCTGGGTGAGGAGCAATGGCTACGCAACCCTATCGGCCAACTATTACAACGCTGGCAAATGCAATACACCATCCAAGGGGCCATTTCTATTGAGGGTAAAATTGTCGGGACACTGAACTTTGCCCGCGCGCCGGATGCTGGCCGATTTAATATCGAGGATACCGCAAAAGTCGCCGCACTCTGTCGCGAAGTCTCTGGGCTATTGGCCGATAAAGACGCTTTTGCTCAGCGTCAAAAAATGGATGAATGGCCGACTCACAGCTTTGTTACATCAGCAAAAACTGAAACCACTGAAGCAACCTTGATTACCGATTCTGAGGGAGAGATGCAACCGCCGATTGCTAGCGAAATAACAGCACTGGGTTTCCAAGTTGCTGAGATAAAGCAAATTGTCGCAGCCAATATTCAGGCCTTACATGCCGACACTCACCAGCTGGTAGAACGTACTATTTTTGCGCCCAACAACAGCTGTTTTAGCCTCACCACACTACCACTGCCCGGCGATATGCTGAGCTTTATTACTATCATCAAAACTGTGTACCAGCAAACACCACCATGCACAACGTCAGACACTCAGCCATTCGGCGCTAGAACCCGGCAAGCACTCGACTTAGTGCTACGTGGTTACTCTAACAAACTCATTGCCCGCGAAATGGGCGTTTCAGAAAACACCGTCAAGGATCATATCAAGCGAATCTATCGTCACTTCGGCGTCACCAATCGCACTGAGCTAGCTTGGCGCTTGCGCCGGAATCAGGGGCGTTAATATCGCCCCTTCTGGAATCCAGCAAACTACCCTTGAGGAAAAGAAAAGTGCTCGTGCATAATCCGCCAACCTTCGTCCGTTAGATACCAGATTAAGGTTTGACGAGCATCACCCGCATTGATACGACCATCGGACAGCTGAGTTTCTATGTGCAAAGTGGCATGCGACCAGGCCAGCCTACCACGCCGGTGCGCTTCCAAATCATCATTCAGTTGCAGGGAAATACGTTGCGCCTTAGGTGCTAAATTTTCTTGTACACCTGCGACAAAAGCATCCCAGCCACGATAAACCGGCATTGGCTGCCAAGGCGTATAAATCGTCAGATTTTTGTCCTTAAGATAATATTGCTCCAAACGTTGCGGCAATTCACTCACCGGCCCCGCTCCCCAGGCGCTAGCAACCTCTTGTGCCAGCGCCATTAACTCCTGATGTGGCTCGATACGCGGGTCTGCTGGTCGTTGGCCCCGGAAAACAGACTGCTCCAAAGTCACTGGTGTAGAAAACGTTTCATGCACTAAACGCCAGCGATCCCCTTCCCATTCCCAAATCGAGGTACCTCGACAGCGCGGTTGTGGCCTATCTCCGTTGGCTAATACCAGCGCTACTTCACAATGCATTAAATTCCACACCACGTCCTTGTAACGCCAACCCATAAACTGGTCAGTATCAATCACGGCGATATCCGCCTGTTCAATGCCATGCGCCAACCAGGTTTTAATCACATGCTGGTATTCCGCCCAACCACGAAACCCCTGTAACGGCAGAGAAGTATCCCAGAATAATGCGTCCGGACTGCGGCTGTAATCCGCCGCTGCGTCGTCAAATACCTTATCGTCCTTATGAAAAGACCAGGCTTTCAGGTTGTTCTGCATCAGTTCGATAAAAGGTTTTAGTGCATTGCCCTTCAGTTCTTTGGGTTTGTCGTCAGCATAGAGAGCCGCAACCTGAATAGATAGGAGCAACGCGATAAATAGACTTAAGTTTCGGTTTGGTGAAAATCGATTCATTGCCTTTTTCTCTCATATAGTTTGTTGGCTAAAGCATTATCAAACACCCAACTGTAGTGCTCAACCACCCGATTGGGTAGATGATAAATTCACAAAACCCCTTTAATTTAGATTGCTAATTATTGGAGGAATAACCATGTCTCAATTAACCGGTAAAATTGTTCTGATCACTGGCGGTGCCATGGGAATTGGTGCTGCAACAGCAAAAACCCTAGCCGCTGCTGGCGCCACCCTGATCGTCACCGACATTAATACTGAGGAAGGGCAGAAAACCACCGATCTGATCGTTAAAACTGGCGGCGACGCTCGTTTTAGGCAGTTAAATGCAACCGCTGAAGATGAATGGATTGCGCTCATCGATAAGTGCATTGTTGAATTTGGCGGCCTCGATATTCTAGTGAACAACGCGGGCATTTTCCGCGCAAAATCCATTGAAGATTCCAGCTTAGCAGACTGGCATCAAGTCATGGACACCAACATCGATAGCGTTTTCCTTGGCATGAAACACAGCCTACGCGCCATGAAAAAACGCACTCAAAACAAAGCCGCTGGTCTCGGTGGTTCTATCGTCAACGTTTCATCTATTTCCGCCCGCTCTGGCACCCCCTGTGCTCTCGCCTACACCGCTAGCAAGGCTGCTGTTGCCCACATGAGTAAATCTGCCGCCATGGAGTTTTGCGGGCTGGGCTACAATATTCGCGTCAACTGTATACTTCCAGGCATGATTCAAACACCTATGCTCGACGGTTTGATTAAGGATATGGCTGGTCTCGGCGCCTTCGGCACCACTGATCCACAGCAGCTCGAACAAATTGCTGCCTCATTACACCCCATTGGCAGGTTCGGTAATCCGGAAGAAATCGCCAAGGGTGTATTATTTCTTGCCTCGGATGATTCGAGCTATATGACCGGGGCAGAGTTAATTATTGATGGCGGATATATTGCCAGATAAGGCTCGGTTCGCCTTGGCGATAGTGACCAGAAGATGATATAAAAATGCCGGTTTTCTGTTGCACCAATTACTAAGCACGCAGAAGGTTAGCGGTGCTGTATATTCCCGCAATGCTTCTGTCTTTCGAATCGCTTAAAAGCGTAAATAACAGACTCCACAGCTTGCAAAGCTAAATATCTAACATATTATTTAGGCATCAAAAAAATAATATTTCCCTGGAGATCCCTTTGTGAGATTAATAATAAAAATAAGTACCATAATAACTGCTGCTACACTGTTCACCTGTGCACAAACTTATGCCTTCAGCCTAGGCGATATCGCCAAACGTGTTGCTGAAAAAGTGGCTGTAGAGAAAGCTGTCGAAAAAACCTCAGAGGCTATCAGTGGTGACGGCAGCGCCAAGCAGGATGAGACCAGTATCCCGCCCCAACAACTGGATACCGCCGCGCCTATTGCCGAAGCGCCACTAACCATTACGCTTAAGGCCAATAGAGGCTCTGCAAAAGTATTTGCCAAACGCACTAAAATTGCCCTTGCAGGCTACAATATTGCCGCCTTTCAAACCGCCAAAATTACTGGGTCTACCACTCGCGGCCAAGGTGCCTCGACTAGCATGAGTTTCATCCTCGACGGTGTCGATGCAACGATGCTACAACGAATTGCGGATGCCGCGCATGGTGACCTGGTGGCCCAACTGCAAGCCGCTAACATCGAGGTAATTGATGCGCCAACGCTCTTCAAATCACCGGAGAGTGATGAAATCAAGCGTTCACTGGAACCGGTTAATGGTAAACAGATGGATGGCAGAGCACCGAAAAAACTGTTGATGGTTGGCCCCTCAAATGTCGGCTCGGTCGGTATCTTTAGCATGGTCCCCAAAGGCTTCAACGGTAATGTCGGCGATCAAGCCAGCGCGGCTCTGGATGCCATTGTTATTTACCCCAATTTGGGTCTCGACTTTGCCTGGACTGGTGGCGGTGGTCGATCAATGCTGAAAAATAAAGCTAGCGTTGAAGGTGGTGCACGCTTTGCGCTTGACTCTATCAGCAACTTCTATGGGGTATACTCCAAGGATGGTCGCTTTGTGGATGACGCTATCCAACTGATTCCAGGTGATGATGTCGGCGTAGCAGATGTATTCGCCAGCGTCGAACAAGCCGGATCAAGAAACAATAGTGGCGCTGTCGCTATCTCTAATGCACTCGGCGTAGGAATGAGCAGTAATAAAGGCTCAGATTATGTTGTTTATGCCGATGCCAAACGTTATGAAACCTTGGCATTAAATGCGGCAAAAGGTTTTAACGCCGCACTGGTGCAGCAAATCAAAGCCGCCAAAGGTTTATAGCCGCAAGCCCCCACCAAGCCAACTCTCTGCGCACTGCGCTCAAGTGGGTTGGCTTGGCAACGTTCAAATTTGTTCAGGTGAGCTCAAGAGTAGCCACCGTCCCTCCAAAGCTATTCACAGGAATAGTTCATCGCGGAAGTCTTTTCTGGTATCTTCAATGCGATATTTTATTCACCGGCTCACTTAACGCAGAGTTTCCCCAGCGGCAAACACAGTGACGAAACCAATTGCCGAAGGGGCTTAATTAAGGATGCAATTTCGATGCTTCGTCTACTTGAAGTAACAGCGCCGGATCAAGATGTTGACTCAATCCAGGCAATACTGGAGAAAGCCCCAGTTATACATGTCTGGATATCTGAACCTAATAACCCCATCCGCCAACTACGCATTCTGCTTGATGCTCAGCATACCGAGGAGTTGTCGGACCAGTTAATGAGTCAATTTGGATCACAGGATGAATTTCGATTAATCCTGTTTCCGGTCGAAGCTTCCCTGCCCGCAGCTGAGCAGGCTAGTGACACCAAAACGGACGAGTCTGTTGAAAGTGAAAAAGAGAACGACTGTCCGCAACGAATAAGCCGTGAAGAACTCTACGAAGATCTAATTGACGCTAGCGTGGTAACACGTCTCTATATCGTGATGGTGGCGCTCTCGACCATCGTAGCCTCTATCGGCCTATTACGCGGCGATGTCGCTATCATCATCGGTGCAATGGTGATCGCGCCATTGCTGGGACCGAATATTGCCTTGCCATTAGCCTTCACTTTAGGCGATCTCGAACTCGCCAAAAAATCCTTTAAAACCATCGGCATTGGCGTGGTTGCCGCCGGTGTTTTGTCAACAGCAATTGGCTGGGGTGTAACAGTCGATCCAACTGCATCTGAGTTAATCGCTAGAACCCACGCCGACACTGGCGATATCATTCTAGCCTTTGCCGCCGGAGCCGCAGGCTCTTTAGCTTTCACCAGTGGTGCTCCTGCTGTGGTGGTCGGTGTTATGGTTGCCGTCGCGCTACTGCCGCCGCTGGTGGCGGCTGGTTTATTAGCCGGGTCAGGCCATGCTGGACTGGCTACAGGCGCACTGATGCTGGCTTTAACTAACGTTACCTGTATCAATTTAGCGGCAGTAGCAACCTTCTTTCTTCAAAAAGTACGCCCACGAACTTGGTGGGAAGCGGCGCGAGCAAAAAAAGCCACGCGCCTCGCTGTCAGCATTTGGATTATTATGTTGCTGATCCTGTTAACCTTGATGTTGTTGGGTTATGTGGAAGCCGGGCAAGAATAAATCTTTCAATCAATGAATTAGGTGAAAATGAATCTCTCGTACAAAAATTTGCTTTGCTCTTTACTGATTTTGCTGACTATTACTCATAAGGCATATGGCCAGCAAATAGAAAATCCCAAGCTCATCCTAATGATTACTGTTGATCAGTTGCGCGGAGATATGCCTTGGCGATTAAGGGATAGATTTTCGCCGGATGGGTTTCGTTACTTTATGGAGCAGGGGGTTGTCTACAAAAATGCTCATTACCAACATTCGAACACCTTAACTGCCGTTGGCCACGCCACACTCTTTACCGGTGGACATTCAGCACAGCACGGGATGGTAGGAAATTACTGGTATGACCCGGCTGAGGAACAGCAGGTCTATTGTGTAGCGGATTCATCTCAACGAATCATCGGCGAAACGCCTGGAAGCAACACCGGGGCCTCTCCCAAAAACCTCAGCGCCAGCACTATCGGCGACGAGCTGATTCTTGCCAGCGCAAATCAATCACGTGTATTTTCGGTTTCAGTCAAGGATCGCGGCGCCATTATTCCGGGTGGACACCTGGGCAAGGCATTCTGGTATTCACGCAATAACGGTCAATTTGTTTCGAGCAGCTATTATTACGATACATATCCGCGTTGGGTTGAAGAATGGAATAAAGCAAAGAAAGCAGATCAATACCAAGGTACAACCTGGGATCTTCTGCACACACCAACTTCTTATATCGCTGCTAAGCAGGACGATCGCTCTTACGAGCAATCGTACAAACAGCTCGGGTACACCTTCCCGCATTCCCTCTCTGCTAAAAACCTCAAAGACTTTTACTCAACTCTGCAATTCACACCAATGGCGGATGAACTGACTTTAGACTTTGCCGAAGCCCTCATTAAAGCAGAAAAGATTGGTCAAGGGCCTCATACCGATATGCTGGCAATCAGCTTTTCCGCGACCGACTATGTCGGCCATTTCTTTGGGCCTAATAGTCTTGAGGCAGAGGACAACCTACTAAGACTCGATACAACCCTCGCCAAGTTACTGCGTCTGATCGACCAGCAAATAGGCCTTAGCAATAGCCTAGTTGTTTTATCCTCAGATCATGGTACCGATGCGATTCCTGAGTACCGAAAAGCGCTTGGGTTTAGCGCCGGGAAACACCATCCAGAGCAACTTATCGCGCGGATGAATCAGCTGTTAAAAACACGATTCTCCACCGATGAAGATCTTATTCGCGCCTACTTCCACCCCAGTATATACCTGGATCTACAAAGCATTTCACAGCTTGGAATTAAACCAAAAAAGGTTGAACATTTTCTAGCTCAGGAGTTGATGAAAACCCCTGGGATAGCCTTGGCCGTTACCAGGACTGATTTGATGCAGGGTCAGATAGTGGGGAATCCCCTGTTTAAAAAGGTACAGCTGGCTTTTCACCCAACCCGCTCAGGTAATGTGCTCCTCGTTCAGGATCAGTTTTGGTACCTTAATCAAAGCGCCGATGTCGCTGCTGTGCATGGCTCGCCATATGCTTATGATACCCATGTGCCTATTATGTTTGCTGGCAAGGACATTAAGCAGTCTAAAGTGGTTAACCGCCTGGTCAGTCCCGCTGATATTGTCTCCACACTGGCCGCGCAGCTGAACATACCTTTGCCATCAGGCGCTAGCGGTCAACCACTCGACGAGGTATTTTCCAATGAGTCCGCTCAGGCGCAATAGCTGAGCAGCTCGTCAGAAAACATATTTGCCGGGCCGGAACCAGCATAAATCCGATGTTCAAATACTTGGATTTCCGGTAGCACATATTCCATGTAAAATTGTGCGCTAGCGCGCTTAGCGCGGTGTAATGGTGAGTCGCTGGTTGCGGCAGCGGACATTCTCAGCCACATCCAGGCGCCAGCCATATGTCCGACCAGAAACAAATATGGTGTAGCGGCAGCTTCCACGTCAACCAATGAATTCTGGCTCGTTTCCACTAAGAAATCGGAGGCAGAAATGAATCGTGCAAGTGCTTTTGCCAGGTGTTCAGACAGACCCTTTAATTCAGGGTTATTCGTCTGATTCGCTATATCCTGCTCAATTCGCTGAACAAAAAGAGTATAACCACGCCCTTCTTTGCGCAACAGTTTACGCATCACCAAATCCAAGGCCTGAATACCGTTGGTTCCTTCATAAATGGACAAAACTCGGCAATCACGGACGTATTGTTCCATGCCTTCATCGGCAATATAACCATGCCCTCCCATCACCTGCACCCCCAGGTTAGCAACCTGGTTAGCGTGATCCGACGCCCATGCTTTACAAACCGGCAGTAAAAATTCAGCTAGTAACCGGCTATCCTCTCGTTCTATTTCAGTTTTCCCATACAATGACTTATCAAGGTTAAGCGATGCTTCCAGTACCAGTGCCCGCATTGCTTCGGTCAAACATCGCATCATCGCTAACATACGACGAACGTCCGCATGTTGAATAATGCCGGTATCTGCCCGCCCGCCCTGTTTGCGTTCATTCGCATAGGCAATCGCACTGTAGGTTGCGGCGCTCGCGATACCCACACTTTGAGCCGCCACTTCAAGACGCATTAGGTTCATCATGGTAAACAAGCATTTCAGCCCTTCTCCTTCCTCACCGATCCGGTAGCCCACTGCCTGATCAAAGTTTAAAACGCAGGTAGGCGAGGCTTTGAGTCCCATTTTTTGTTCGAGGCGGGAGACAGACACATGATTGACTTTATCCGGCTGATCAAAGGGGTGTTTCGGCACCAGAAATAATGTTAAACCACGACTGCCGGCAATAGCCCCTTGAGTTCGCGCCAGGACAAAATGGAGAATCTGCTCTGTATAATTCTGGTCGCCGCAGGTGATAAAAATTTTTGTCCCGCTCAGCAGATAAGACTTGTCATTTTGTTTAACGGCACAGGTTCTAATAGCACCAACATCGGATCCAGCCTGTGGTTCAGTGATCACAATCGTGGCACCCCACTCACCGGCAATAATAGGCGGTACGGTGGTTCCCTTTAACGCCGAATCTGCGTGTTCTATCAGCAGTGTCGCCGCCGCACGCAACATGCACGGCATCATACCAAAAGCAACGCAGGCACCATTGACCATTTCCGCCATTGCCGTCGCCAGACTAATCGGTAACGCCTGACCACCAAACTGTTCAGGCAAATCCAAGCCGATCCAACCACCCTCAGCATATTGCCTGAACGCCGCCCGAAACTCGTCCGGAACCTCGACCCGCCCATCGACCAGTCGACAACCTTGCCTATCTCCCAATTGATTCAAAGGGCTAAGCACTTCGCTACTGAAACGACTTCCCTCCGCAATAACGGCTCTACCGAGGTCTGCATCAATCTGAGAATATTTAGGTAGCTTGAATAACTCATCCCAACCCAGCACGTCACTGAGAACAAAAGTAATATCTTGTGTGGGGGGTATATAGGTTCGCGATATGCTCATTGTTACTCTCGCTCAGACATCAGCGCATTAGCTGACTGTCAATGTTCTTCATATCCAAGTAAACATGAGCACTGGCTACCTTGCCCTGTTTGTTAAACGTCAAAACTGCTACGTTTGGCATGCTGACTTTTATGCCCGTTTCTCGGTGAACACCTACCGTGTTTAGCTCTACAGAGGCATTTCGACCTTCGATAATCGTGCCTGTAATCTCTTGCACCATGGCTTCGTAACGCTGGTTAAGGCTAATATAAAGCTGGCGAATTTGCGCCTTGCCCTTGGCATTACCCATCGGGGTAATACGTTCCGCCTGCTCCGCCCAATTTTCCATCCAGGCGTCCATATCACCCCGCATCAGGTCTTCATTAAAGGATTGAAAGAAAGCGGTTACCCAATGGTTTACCTGCGACCGTTCAGTATCCTGAGCATTCGCTGTCACCACCACCGCAGCGAAAGCTATGACCACAATACCCCTGATTAACTTGATATATGTCTTCATCCAATATTCTCCTAGTCAGATTCATTCAACAAAACACCGCGTCCTTTACAAAAGGTAACGAACGACGGTAAAACATTACTACTAAGGGAGCGGGCTCAGACCAAAAATGGTTCCTTCCTGATATGGCACTTCTCAACCTACACTGTCTTAACATGATTTTTTAAGATACATAAACAACCCCATAAAGCCACTCATAAAACCGCTGATTGCACCACTTACCCCATTATTGACGGCATTCTCTACAGCGCCTCCGGGAAAAGGCACTAAAAAGTAGTTCACCAAAAAAGATAAGGTTAAACCAACTATCGCGCCGATCGCCCCAGCCAATAGTGCTTCCTTACTATTAGTCGTCATGCTTAATTCCTATCGGTTAATTTGTGTTGCTGTCTGTTACTTGAAGACGTAATAATTTACGACTGACTTTTCCTGTGTTGCCACGGGGTAATTCGTTAAGAAAACGATATTCACGCGGTTTCTTATAGCTTGACAGGTCGCTCTGGTTAACATGATCCGCCAGCTCATCCGCCGATACTAGTTCTTTACAAAGCACAAAGGCGGTAACCTGCTGCCCCCATTGTTCACTCGGCAAACCAATCACCACACACTCGCTCACTGCGGGGTGACTCAACACAGCCTCTTCAACCTGACCCGGCAGAACATTAATGCCCCCGGTAATAATCATATCGTCGATACGGCCCTTTAAATAAAGGTAACCCGCTTCGTCCATCGATCCCATATCGCCTGACCGCCACCAACGCCCTTCAAATATTTTTCTGCTAAGAGCGGGTTGCTCCCACAGCTGATTGGCAACTGACGGCCCACTGAAAATGACTTCGCCATCTTCACCGGCAGCAACCACGTCATTGACTGATCCGCCTGGTGTAATGACCCTGATTTCGACACCAGCGCCTGCTTTGCCAACGCTCTCAATCTTGCTGTCATCCACGTAATCTTCAGGCATCATGACCGAGCAGCCGCCCCATGAACCGGTCTCTGTGGTGCCGTAGGTATTGATAACACTCGGGCAGATCAGCTCGCGAATCTGAGTCATGGTGGCTGTATCCATGGGCTCTCCGGCGTAGCCAACCCTCTCCAACGAAGATAAGTCATAGTTCTCTGGATGCTCACGTAACAACATGCGCCACATGGTGGGTACCAAAAAACAGACAGTGGTCTTTTCGTCCTGAATGGTCTTGAGGATACCTTGAGCATCCCACTGGCTTAAATAAATAATTTTTGAACCACCAAAAAGGAAGGGAAGAGTACAGTTGTACCAACCAATGAAGGCGGTAGTGAAGATATTGATGCTGCAAGCATTCGGGTGCGCCGCCATATAAGGAGCGCCGCAACGGGCGCTTGCCACAAGGGTTCTATGCGTGTGCATCACCCCCTTGGGAATACCGGTGGTACCGGAAGACAGCGCAATCACCGCCGTATCATCCAGAGCAACTGGCATCGGTTCAAAATCAAGCTCATACTGATTCAGGTCTGCGGGGATAATGGGATCTGGACCGGACCTTGCCTGATCTGGTGGCGTGATAGCTGACACCGAGCGAACCGCAGCGGAAATCAGCGTTCCTTTATCCAACAAGGATTTAGCCTTTTGTGCAAAGACACCGTCATAAACTAACACGCGAGGGCTAAGCCGTTCGATGATTGCCGACAGTGTATCTTCTGACTCCCGAGCATGTAGCGCACTCGGAATTGCGCCTAATTCTATCGCGCCGAATAATGCAATTACGTGGCTGACTGAAGGTGGCATTAAGAGCGCCACCCGATCACCTTTACGCACCCCTAAGGTGTGCAATAGCTTCGCCATACGCTCTATCCGATCCATCAATTCAGCGTAGGTATAGCGAGCAATACTATCAACTACAGCCTCGTTATCCGGATGATTTGCAGCCGCACGTCGAATTAAATCCCGCAAGGTCAATGCTTGATCAGACATCATGAATACCCGTATAAAACCATTACAATGTCGAGCTAAGGAATAGATGACGGTTGACCATCTATTCCTTATTACTGGCCGATAATTAGCGCCGTCTAAATATCGTCTCGCGTCAATTTGTAATCCTGCAGGCCAGGTTTGTACTCGCGCTTGTTAAAAGATTTAAGTGCTGTGCGAATCCAATCATCATGGGTCAAGCGTGATAATTCATAGAGCTTGGCAATTTCATAATCAACTGCTTCGGGAAATTCCATATTAAGGTTAATGATTCTTTCATAGACCTCTTTGGTTTTCTGAAGGACGATACGGCCTTTGCTCAGGAGACCACCAACAACCTTATCTGTGTGGGCGTCCAATTCAGCAAGCGGAACGGCCTTTGATGCCCAACCAAGCTCTACCGCCTCTTTACCCGTGAACGTATCAGCGGTGAGCGAGTAATAGAGTGCCTGCTTGCGGGAAGGCATGTTATTGACAACCGTCCAGGTCGTGCCACCACCGGGGAAAATACCAAAGTTGACTTCCGACAGCCCCCAAACGGATTCTTCGGCGACAATGGCGATATCACACAACCCTACAACTTCCATACCGCCACCAAAACACCAGCCATTGACCTTGGCGATCGTTACTGCAGGAAATTTTTTGAGATGGCTCATCCATTCAAATGAAGGTTTCACACCGTCGACAAAATCTTCCGGATTATCCCAGTTATCAAAAAAGCACTTCTCAAGATCCATGCCGCCGATAAAGGCATTACCCGCACCCGTCAAAACCATCACTTTAACCTTGGCGGCTTCCACCTCTTTCAGGGCTACACACATTTCGGAATGCAGAGCAGGGCTCATACAATTCTTTTTCTCCGGTCTATTTAGCGTGATCGTCGCCAATTCACCCTCTATTTCCAGAATGATATTTTCGTAATTGCTCATGTTATTAACCTCTGATATTTTTAACGAAGTGGGAGACTGGACTCAACAAGCCTGCAATTTAGTGGTTATATTTTAGAAATACCGCTCAGCACAGGTAATACAAAATCCGAAAATCCAGTCCATATTCCGCAATAAACACGGGATAGCTCATAATATCTGCGACTATTGTGAGGGCAGCCTAGGATTTCCAATTGGCGTGGCTTAGGCTATGATGAAACTATCTTCATTTCTGTGAAACCGCCATGCTTTATCGACCATTGGCAACACACCAGTTATTACAAAACGGAAATATCCGGGATACAGTTCATGTCGGCAAAGAACTATTCTGGCAGAACCGCTGTGAATCGGGTGATCCCGGCGGCTTAATTGATGCCCAGTTCAATGGCATTAACCTTGGCACCATGTCTATCGTTTATTTAACCTTCGGTGCGGATGTCAGTATAGAACCCGTTTGTAACGACCAGCATTTCCTTATCCAAACCACGCTGATAGGACAAAGTAGCACGCAAAACGGACAACGTTTGATCACCACAGCTGCCAATGATATTGCGATTATTGACCCGTCATTACCCACCAAAATTAATTTCAAACAAGGTTGTGCACATTTGGCTTTTAAGATGGATCGATCTACGGTCACACTCAAACTGGCTGATTTACTGCAACAGGATATTAACGAACCGGTCGTCTTTGACTTGTTTTCGGAACAGGCTGAAGCCAACAAACGTGCGTGGTTGGAAACGATGCATTTTTTATGTGCATTTTACGATAAACCTGACCAGCAAATATTGCACAACAAGCATTTACTACAAAGTCATATCGATATGGCGACCTGCGCTCTCATTAGCTCGCAACAACATAATTACTCAGCACAATTAAACAATGACCGGCACACAGCAACACCACGACATGTGCGGCGTGCCTGCGAGTTTATTGACAGCCGTATCCAAGAAGCCATTACCATGAGCGACCTTTGTCGCATCAGCAATGTCACAGAACGGACGCTGCAAAATGGCTTTAAAAAACATCTCGGCCAGACTCCCTCGGAGTTTATCCAGTCCAGGCGGTTGCACCACCTCCATCAAGCATTACAAAACGCGGCGGGACAAACCAATGTCAGTCGCATCATGTGGGAACATGGTATCAATAACCCTGGCCGCTGGGCTCAACTCTACTTTAAGCGTTATGGCTGCTACCCATCAGAAACATTGAGCACCAGCCATAAATAGTCTTATTTACCCGCAGTGCGGGCCGAGCTTCTATTCGTCGTCTTCTAACATGTAGGTTGGCTTTTTCCAGATACCCCGCTCAAACATCTTTTCGGTAGCTGCCCGTACAATCTTATCGTTTTCGGCATGCCGCAGCGGCGGACATTCCAGGCAGCGATTCTTTTCATACATGGGTTGATCGTAAATAATCCGATACTGTTCAGTGCGCAAATCACGCAGCCAATTACCCCACAGGGAGCGCGCGCGATATTGTCGCAGTGCTTCAATATCGATAATGCCGCCCGCGTAAGATGCAGTCCCGCCAGAATGGTGCTTGGAAATCACACGTCCCTGGTAGTCGGCGATCATGGACTCACCACCCGTGACATCAATCGGGTGCAACGACTCAGGGGTGACATAATAACCGGCCGGGTTGGGAGCTATCACGTACATGGTATTATCAAGGGCGCGGGCACGATTTTGCACATCCCACAGGCCATTACCCACATAGGGCTCCGGGTAGCTGGGGCGATACATTATTTCCGCACCGTTCATGGCCAGTCCACGAGCCGTTTCAGGGTAGCTTCCTTCCATGCAGACAATGGTGCCAATACGGCCTATTTCCGTATCAACTACCGGGAAGAAAGCATCCAGTCCATCACCGTAAAGCTCAATCCAGCGATCCCAGACATCGTGCGGAACCGTCGAGTGTTCACGTGCGAAAACCTGCATTTTGTAATGTACATGAATCACCTCGCCATCAGGATTAATCACGAAAGCACAGTTAAAAAAACGTTCTGGAAACTCCGGGTGTTTAGCTTTCGCCTGCGCGATGATATAAACATTTAGCGCTTTAGCGAGCTTGCCCAATGCCTCTGTTTCGGTGCCAGGGATATCAATTGCCGTGCGTTTCACATAGTCCACATGATCCCAATCAAATATTTCATCGGTAAAACCCTGCAACGCACCTTCTGGCAAAGTCAACAGCCGCACCGGCAGATCAATGCTGGTTAACCAGTAGGCGGCGTGCGCCAACTCGGAAATATGATCGATATTATGTTGGATATCTTCGCGCTTTTGCGCCCCACGCATCATGGTTTGCAACGCCAGCGCCATGTACTGTTCAATAGGTTTTTGTTTAGCCATTGTATTTCCTCACTATCAACTGAAGCTGACTCACTGTAGAGGATTATCTAATGGCACGACAATGAACAAAGCGAAGCCAATGGGCTAATTCAGAATCCTTCATTTAAGGAACCACCTGATACCCCCAGTAAAATCGACAATAATCTCTGGGCTGTTCATCGAACCGCAAAATTTGGTAGGATAGATGTGTTTAGGTGTTTCCTCTTGCAGCGAACAGGCCTTGGCATGATCCAGACAAATCCACTTTCCAATCACAATCTGTTTATTTCCCATGACCTGGGCGAAACACAGGATAAGGTCGGCCAATTTATCTGGCCACACCGCATGCAGGCAAGTCGAAGCAGCCTTATTGATGCTCGTCTCGATGGTATTGTGTTGGGGGATATGGGTCTTTATTACCTGCAATATGGCGCTAATGTCAGCATTGATGCTGGCGAAATTTCCGATTACTACTTAATCCAAACTGCACTATCGGGAAAAGCCTGTGTTACCAATGGCAGTCACCAGGTCAACGCAACCGCTGGATTCACTACTTTGGTTTCTCCACAGGGTATCACCAAAATACAGATGGGGCCTGATTGCAGTTATCTGGTATTAGTACTGAAGCGTCAGGCACTGGAGCGGCAACTATCCAAACTGCTTGATAAAAACTTACAGCGGCCAATACTGTTCGATCTTTCTTCCACCCAATCTAATCAAACTCGTGCATTACAACAGACGCTCGGATACTTTTGCCAGCAGTACAACGACTTTGCCGATCAACTCAACCAACCACGAGTCAATCATCAGTTCAGCGAACTGGTGATTTCTTTACTACTCAATACCTGGCGACACAATTATTCCGAACAGTTACGCCAAACCTCGCCAGCACCATTACCTTGGCATGTGCGTAAAGCCGCTGATTACATTCGGGAAAATATTAGCAACACTATTTCTTTGCGAGAGGTGGCATTGCAGGTCGGTGTCACGTCCCGTACGCTACAAAACGGCTTCAATCACTTTTTAAACCAAACCCCTTCACACTACATTCAGTCCATGCGTTTGAACCTTGTCCATGAGTCATTGCAGCAGGCGAACCCCCAAAACACCAGCGTCACCGAAATACTACTCGACAAAGGTATCAATGATGCAGGTAGATTTGCGCAGCTATATAAACGTCGCTTTGGGGAGCTACCCTCCGAGACTCTGAAGCGCTGACCTAGGCTGTACTTTCTCACCAAAGTTCGTTTACCAGAGTTCGTAGAGAGGTGGTAAAAGAGTTCGTTATCTGTACCGTTTGCAACAGAAGCCAAGAAGCAACACAAGCTAGCCAAATCGCAGGCATAAAAAAGCCGGGGCTTTAAACCCCGGCTTTAATTACTCAAGTGAAACAACTTATTTAGCTGGTTTTTCCACTTCTGTTTTAATCACCGCCATCACTCGACGATTTTGCTGACGACCTTCTTTAGTGTCGTTGTCGGCACGTGGTTGTGATTCACCATAACCAACCGCTTTAACTCGGCTTGCATCAACACCGTGCTGGTCGATCAACACTTGGCGCACTGCGTTAGCGCGACGCTCAGACAGACCTTGGTTATAACCATCATCGCCAGTACTATCAGTATGGCCTTCGATAGTAGCGCTAGTCGATGGGAACAGTTTCATAAATTCGCCAACATTCTTAATTTCTTCATAGAAGGCTGGTTTGACTACAGCTTTGTTGAGATCGAACAGAACTTCCAGTTCCACTGATACTGTTTCTTTGACCACATACTGACAACCGTCTTCGTCAACGCGGGCACCAGCCGGTGTATTCGGGCATTTGTCTTTGTAATCGTAAACACCATCACCGTCGCTATCCAGTGGACAGCCATTGCTATCAACCGCAACGCCAGCAGGCGTATTGGGGCAACGATCCTGATCATCATAGACACCATCACCATCGCTATCCAGTGGCGCAGCAACAGGCGCTACCTTTTTACCACGACTACCAAAAAAGTAATCCAATCCGACCATCATTGCCAAGTCAGTGCTTGATTCAGAGGTATTACGAATCGCACGTAAATCACCACGAAACGCTAAATTATCAGTGATGTATTTTTTGAATCCACCACCGATGTTAACGAAAGTCTGGTCATCGGAGCTAACACCAGCCAAATCAGGGTCTACATCAAACTCACCAGCACCGAAAGCCAGATAGGGGATTACACCGCTAGCGGTTTCGCTAAAATGATACAGTAAATCAGCGCGATAACCGCTGATGTCAAAATCGACATCGCCACCACCAATCAAATCCATGTCGGTATTACCTAAATCGATATAGGTACCTTCAATACCCCAATGCTCTGAAAGCTTATAACCAAGGCCAAGTACGCCACCACTGGTATCAGAAATATCATTGTCACCAAACAAATAATGGGTGGCGCCACCAAAAATATTTAGTCCGGTTTCTTCACCGGCAATTGCTGGGTTTACGCTCATCAATGACAGCGCAGAAATGCCTATCAATGCAGATATTCTCTTAAACATTATGTTTCTCCTCATGAATGAAAATCCTTTAACTGCTCTTTGCTTTGCCACAGGATTAATACAAAGCTGAATGCGGCGCACACTAATACAACTGTTGTTGCTTAGCAATAGACGTACTACGAATTTACAATCTATTACAATTTCCCTGCCTTGTTTTAATCAACTTTTCTTTAATTAACCTTTTCGCCCTTAGCCTGCTTATCCGCATGATAAGATGACCGCACTAGCGGACCGCTGGCGACACTGCTAAATCCAATCTGCCGAGCATAATCTGCGTATTGCGAAAATTCATCAGGATGCACAAAACGCTCTACCGCCAAATGGTTTAGACTGGGTTGCAGGTATTGCCCAATGGTGATCATATCCACCTGATGCGCCCGCATATCATCCATCACCTGATAGATTTCCTTAGACTCCTCACCTAAGCCGACCATAATGCCAGACTTTGTCAGCACGCTG
>Ga0070726_10001689_pt1 | contig 21559 bp, 17 predicted proteins | sample tdAd471_FD_67275 | JGI IMG/M metagenome (GOLD analysis project Ga0070726, IMG submission 67275) | Marine sediment microbial communities from the Atlantic coast under amendment with organic carbon and nitrate - tdAd47.1 | ecosystem: Environmental > Aquatic > Marine > Coastal > Sediment | place... | reverse complement strand
CTCTGCGTCGGTCTCTGGGTCGGTCTCTGAGTCGGTCTCTGCCTCTGCGTCTGCCTCTGCGTCGGCCTCTGCGTCGGTCTCTGGGTCGGTCTCTGAGTCGGTCTCTGAGTCTGCGTCTGCCTCTGCGTCGGCCTCTGCGTCGGTCTCTGCCCCTGCCTCTGCCTCTGCCTCTTGCTGAGCTCGGGCGGGGGTAAACCCCGCCCCTACCTCTGCCTCTGCGTCTGCCTCTGCGTCTGCCTCTGCGTCTGCCTCTGCCTCTGCGTCTGCCTCTGCGTCTGCCTCTGCGTCTGCCTCTGCGTCTGCCTCTGCCTCTGCCTCTGCCTCACCCTGCCCGACGGTGGCCACGCCGCCAGCCGGCGCCTCTTCCCTCCCGCTGAGGGCAATGCTGATCCCCAGCCCGAGGAGCAGCGCGGCGGCCACCCCCACGATCCAGCGCTGCGGCGGTCGCTTGGCCTGCGCCAGCACCTGCCGCGCGAGGAGCTCCGGATCGGGCCCCGCCGCTTCGTCGTCCTCTCCCTGCGCTCGCAGGGCCGAGCTCAGCTCGCCCAGCCAGGCCCGGTCGGCCTCGCTGGGGCCGTCCTCCAGCTCGGCGAGCTCGGCGAGCTCGTCGTCCAGCCAATCGGGGTCGGTCACGGCGTCGGCTCCAAGGTCTGGCGCAGGCGCCGCAGGGCGCGCCACGCGCGTTGCTTGACGGCGGCCGGGCTCGCCCCGGTCACCTCCGCGATCTCGGCGTAGCTCAGCCCGCGCTGGAAGCGGAGCGCGATCACCTCGCGGTCCGCGCGGCCGAGGCCGTCGACCGCCGCGCGCACGGCCTCGCCTTCGAGGGCTGCCTCGAGCTTGGCCTCTGGGTCGCGCTGCTGGGCGACCAGGCGCCCGCTGCCGGCGTCCTCCAGGGGCCGCACGCGCCTCTCCTTACGGCGTGAGTTCAGCGCCAGGTTCCGCGCGATTCGATACGCCCAGCTACGAAAGCTCGCCGGGCCGGCGCGGTAGCGGTCGCGGTGTTGATACACGCGCAGGAAGGTGTCCTGGACCACGTCGTCCGCCCGTCCAGACCCGGCGATCGGCACGACGTAGGCGCGCAGACCGCGGGCGTGTCTGCGCACCAGCTCGTGGAACGCCGCGTCGCGGGCGCCCCGCGAGCCGCCGCGCAGACGCCCCATGAGCGCGTCGTCGCTGACCGAACCCGTGGTCATGTGTCTCCCGTCTCACCCGCGAGCGGGGGCGCGGTAACAGGGATTTCTAACTACCGCTCAGCCAAGGAGAAAGCGCGACCGTCAGGCGCCCGACGCCAACGCGGCGCGCAGCAGGGGGGTCAGCGATCCGGTGGCCTGAGCGAAGGCGCGCCCCAGCCCGGGGAGCGCCCTCGCGCTGCCCGGCTGCTTGAGCAGGCGCTTGGCGAACTTCAGCGGGCGCACGCGCCCCACCGGGTCGAGGGCGTCGCCGAGGTCGGGGATCGCCTGGTCGCGCCGGTCGCACACCGCGCGCACGGCACCCAGGGGCAGACCCAGCTCCGCGGCCGCGAGGAAGGCCCAGGCGGTCTCCATGTCGACCAGGGTCGCGCCGGGGAGCTCGCTGGCCAGGGCGCGCTTGCGCTCGGGGCCCGCGACCTGGCTCACGCAGGCCACGTCCGCGCCGGGCAAGCCAGCGAGCACGTCGGGCAGCCGCACCCGCGGCGCCGCCACGGGCTCGGCGTCGGCGTAGCAGCCCTTGACCCGGAACACCTGCCCCGGCTCGAGCTCAGGGACCAGGGCGCCTGCGACCCCCACCAGCACCGCCCACTCGGGCAGAGGTTCCGCCGCGCAGAGCGCCACGAGGGTCCGGCGCACGGCCTGGGCCCCGACGCCGGTCCAGCCCACGAGCGCGTCCCCGCAGCGGAAGACCTCGGCCGACCCAGGCAGCTCCAGCGGAGTCCCGGGGCCGACGCTGGCGAGCAGGTCCTTGATCTCGCCCCGCAGCGGGCTCAGCACCCAACGCGTCATGGGGTTCCCTTCAAACGAAGACACCCCCCGCGGAACGGGGGGTGGACGCCGCGCGAGGCACGAGCGAGTTAGCCGGCGAAGACGTTCTTCAGCGAGGCGCCGGGGCGGGCGAAGTGGTCGTTGACCGCGGTCGCCTCCCAGCCGCTGTGGACCATGCAGTTCTGGCAGGCCGGGTTACCGCTGTTGCACCCGTAGCGCTCCCACTCGGTCTCCTGGATCAGCTGCTTGTAGGTCTCGGTGTAACCCTCCTGGAGCAGGTAGCAGGGCTTCTGCCAGCCGAACACGGTGTAGGTCGGGTTGCCCCAGGGGGTGCAGTCGTATTCGGGGTGCTTGCCCTGGAGGAACTCGAGGAAGAACGGGCTGTGGTTGAAGTCCCAGCCCTTCTTCTGGTGCCCGTCGAGGATCTTCGAGAACAGCTCGATGGTCTGCTCGCGCTCGAGGAACAGCTGCTGCTGGGGCGCCTTCGAGTAGCTGTAGCCGGGGCTGATCATCATGCCGTCGACGCCGATCTCCATCAGCTGGTCGAACAGCGCGCGGACCTCTTCGGGGTCTTCGCCGTGGAAGATCGTGGTGTTGGTCGTGACGTTGAAGCCGGCGGCCTTGGCGGCCTTGATCGCCGAGATCGCCTTCTTGTAGACGCCCTTGCGCGCGACCATTTCGTCGTGGCGCTCCTCGAGCCCGTCCATGTGCACCGAGAAGGTGAGGTAGGGCGAGGGCTTGAACAGGTGCAGCTTCTTCTCGAGCAGGATCGCGTTGGTGCAGAGGTAAATGAACTTCTTGCGCTTCACGAGCCCAGCGACGATCTGATCCATTTCCTTGTGGATCAGGGGCTCGCCGCCCGCGATCGAGATCACCGGCGCGCCGCACTCCTTGACCGCGTTGAACACCTGGTCCGGGGTCAGGCGCTTGTCGAGGACCTCGTCGGGGTACTGGATCTTGCCGCAGCCGCCGCACTCCAGGTTGCAGCGCAAGAGCGGCTCGAGCATGAGCACGAGCGGATAGCGCTTCCGCCGAAGCAGACGTTGCTTGAAGACGTACGCAGCGACCTTGGTCGACTGTTGCAGGCTGACTCCCACGTGATTCCCCTATTTCTAAGGACCCTCAGGGCCCCTCGATCTCGCGGCGAAGCCGCTCGATCTCACCCCCAAACGGGTTGAAGGCTCGTGTTTCTCGCGCGACTAGCGCTTGTCGAGGCCGTACTGGTACCACCGCTGGCGCGGCTTCTCGACCCGTTCGACGACGATCGTAATGGTCTCGGTCTCTGCGCCCGGCTTCGCCTTCTGGTGGGGCGGGCCCCACACGTGGGCGCGGGTCACGCGCCCGAACACGGTCACCAGGGGCGCGTTGTGCCAGATCTTGCGCACGCGGTCCATGACCTTGGTCCGCTCGGTCTGAGCCTCGGAGAGCGTCATGTCTCCGGCGGCGCGCTTGCGGTTGATCTCCTCGAGGTCGGTGCGAGCCTGGCCGAGCCCCTGCTTCGCGTCCTCGGCGATCGAGGTCAGGTGCTCGCCCATGGCGCTCTCGGGGATCACGCAGCGGAAGTGCTCGGTGTGGAACAGGCGCACCGGCTGGCCGTCGTATTCGTCGGGCCGCTGCTCGGCCTGGTCCCAGAGGAACACGAGCTCGTCGGTGAAGGTGACCGTCTTGTCGACCAGCTCGTCCGGGCTGTCGCTGAGGGCCGCGGCGAGGTCCTTGCGCATGAAGAAGCGGTAGGCGTCTTCCGCCTGAGAGGGGGCCCAGCTGAACAGGATTCCGGCGGCGGTGAGCACACCGATCAGGAAGGAACGCTTCATGGCACCTCGTCTCGGGGGTCCGCGCAGCACTAACCCCTCGAAGTTGCGACAGTTTACGGCGACCGCCGACCAGGAGTCAACGGTTCTGTCGCTGTTCTGGAGGCATTCGCGAGGGGCGGACCGTATCATGTGCGCCAATCGATGAGTTCTCCTGAATGAGTTCTGGCAAGCAAGCGTCTGGATCCACGGACTTAGGTCGTGCTGAAGCACGGGCCCAGGACAAGAAACTCATTGAACGGGCGCTCGCGGGAGATGCCACTGCCTTCGAGGAGATCTATGAGCGGCACCGACACGCCGTCTACAAGGTCGCCTACGGCATGACCCGCAACGCCGAGGACGCGTTGGACGTGGTGCAAGACACGTTTCTCAAGGCACACAAGTCGTTGGCTCGCTTCGAGCGCCGCGCCGCGTTACGCACCTGGCTGTGCCAGATCGCCGTGCACCAGGGGATCGACCTGGGCCGGCGCAAGAAGGTCCGGCGCGCCGACTCCCTCGAGGACGGGCTGGTGCCCTCCGGAGAGCGCGGTCCCCGAGCCGAGGCCCGGGAGCGCGAGCTGAAGTCCGCCCTCCAGGAGGCGCTGGCCAACCTCAGCGAAAAGCACCGCACCGTGTTCGTGCTCTACACCGTTAAGGGATTGTCTTACAAGGAGATAGCCGAGGCTGTCGGCTGCTCGGTGGGGACCGTCATGTCCCGCCTGTTCTACGCTCGCAAGAACCTCCAGGGCCTCTTGGCCCAGTTTGCGCCGAGGTAAGCCATGGACCCGACCCTCGAAGCAGTCCTCAACGGCACCCACCGCGGCGACCTCACCGCCGAGCAGGAGCAGCAGCTGGCCGAGTACCTCGAGTCCCCGGAGGGTCTGCAGGCGCTCAGCGGGCTCGAGGACGACCTCGGCCAGGCCGCCGGCTACCTCGAGCCCCCCGAGCTCCCCGCAGCGCAGTGGGAGCGGGTGCACCAGGCGGTGCGGGCCCTGGGCGCTCCCGGAGCGGCGGCCGCGCCGCCCAGCAACGTGGTCCCCATGCCCCAGCCGGTGCAGCGGGCCGAGCCCTCCCAGCTGCCCAAGCTGGTCGCGATCGCCGCGGCGGTGCTCCTCGTGCTGGGGGTGGGCCTGTTCCTGCCCCTGGACGTGCTCATGGGCGACGGGCAGCCCAAGACCGTGGGCACCATGGACGACACCCCCGACGACCCCCCCAGCGGGCCAGCGGTGGTGGTCGAACTCGAGGAGGGCCCGGGCTACTCGGTGAAGCCCTACACTGTCGACAACCTGCTCGTCTTCCGCATCGCCTCCAAGGACTAGCCCAGTGAGCACGATGGTTCGCAACCTCGCGCTGATCGTTGCCAGCGCCGCCTGCGTAGCCGCCCAGGACGCCACCCCGCGCACCGAGCTGGTCTCGGTGCGCGTCGTCTCCTCGCAGGCCGAGGGAACGCTGGAGGAGGGCCAGGAGCCCACGATCTCCCCCGAGCTCCAGGACTGGGCGCCGCTGTTGCGCAAGCTCGGCCTCGAGACCTACCGCTTCCTCGAGCGGGTCAGCCAGCGCGCGCCCGCCGGGACCGTGCTGCGCTTCGAGCTCCCCGGGAAGCTGTTGACCGAGGTCTCCGGGACCCCCAACGGCAAGTCGAAGGCGCGCAAGATCAAGCTCACGGTGAAGATCACCAAGCCGCCGCAGCAGGGCGACCAAGCGCAGTCCGGCAAGCGGGTGCTGGTCCTCAGCACCGAGGTGCTGGTCGCCGACGGCCAGGAGATCGTGTTCCGCTGCGCCGAGGGCGTGCCCGTCGGCGAGCTGGTGGTGATCGTCGGCGCCAGCGAAGACCCCCTCGAGTAGCCGCCGCGTCACCGACCGCCTATCTCGGATAGGATTCGCTCCTCGAAGGAGCGCGCGATGGCGATTCGCACCCTGTTGATCTTGCTGGCCCTCACCGCGAGCGCGGCCCTCGCGGGCCCGGGGGGCCTGTTCCGCTTGCCCGACGTGAGCGCGACCCACGTGGTCTTCGTCTACGGCGACGACCTTTGGCTCGCTTCGCGCGAGGGCGGCGTCGCGCAGCGGCTGACCAGCCCGCTGGGCGCGGAGTCGTTTCCGCGCTTCAGCCCCGACGGCAAGTCGGTGGCCTTCGTCGGGCACTACGAGGGCGCCAACGACCTCTACGTGCTGCCCACCGCCGGGGGCGAGCCGGTGCGGGTGACCCACCACCCCTCGCGCGAGCGCCTCCACGGCTGGACCTCGAGCGGTGAGCTCGTGTTCTCCAGCGACATGCAGTCGCCGAGCCGCCGGGTGCAGCGCCTGTTCCACGTCTCCGCCAAGGGGGGGCTGCCGCAGGCCTACCCCATGCCCTACGCGGCCTCCGGCGCGGTCAGCGCCGACGGGCGCTGGGTGGCCTTCACCCCGCACAGCCTCGACTTCGCCTCCTGGAAGCGCTACCAGGGCGGCATGGCCACCGACGTGTGGCTGTTCGACCTCCAGGAGCAGACGGCGCGCCAGGTCACGACCTGGGAGGGCAACGACACCGCGCCCATGTGGCATGGCAACACGCTCTACTACCTCTCCGACGCCGGCCCCGTGCCGCGGCTCAACCTCTGGTCCTACGACCCCGAGGCGGCGACCCACACCCAGCTGACCCGGTTCAGCGACTACGACGTGCGCTTCCCCTCCATGGGCCCCGGCCCCGAGGGCAAGGGCGAGATCGTCTACCAGCGCGGCGCGGGGATCGAGCTCTTCGACCTGGCGACGGGCAAGTCGCGCGCGCTGGAGCTGACGATCCCGGGCGACCGGCCGACCGTCGCCGTGCACACCGTCGACGCCGCCGAGTTCGTGCAGTCGGCGAGCGTCTCGCCCCAGGGCAAGCGGGTGCTGTTCGGGGCGCGCGGGGACGTGTGGTCGGTGCCGGTCGAGAAGGGCTCGCCGCGGAACCTGACCCGCACCAGCGGGGTCGCCGAGCGCGAGCCGGTGTGGAGCCCCGACGGCAAGTGGATCGCTTACACCAGCGACGCCAGCGGTGAGTATGCGCTGCTGGTGCGCGCGGCCGCCGAGCCCGCCGAGGCGCGGGTGGTCATGCAGGGCGCGCCCGGGTTCTACGGCGGGCTGCGCTGGTCGCCGGACTCGAAGTGGATCGTGTTCCACGATCACCGCGGTCGGTTGCTGCTGGCCGACGCCAGCGGGGAGGCGCCGCTGCGGACCCTCGACACCGACCCCTGGGCCGAAGGCGTCGAGCCGCAGTGGTCGCCGGACTCGAAGTGGCTCGTCTATCAGCGGGGGAACCCCGAGGGGATCCTCAGTTCGGTCTACCTCGTGAGCGTCGAGGCCGGCTCCACGCCGCGGCGGGTCACCGGCTCCATGTTCAGCTGCGGCGCGCCCTGCTTCGACAGCCGCGGCGAGCTGCTCTACTACACCACCTCGCTGGACTTCAGCGACCCGCTCTACGACGCCTTCGGCTCGAGCTTCGTCTACGCCGGCGTCGAGCGGCTGGCCGTGATCGCGCTCAACGACGAGGTCGACCCCTTGTTCGCGCCGACCTCCGACGAAGAGGAGCCAGCGGCGGCGGACGAGGAGAAGCCGGAAGAGGGAGAGGACGACCACAGCGACGAGGGGGACGAGGGGAAGGTCGTGATCGCTGCGGGGAGCCTCGAGACCCGCGCGGTCCTGCTCCCGCTGCCCGCGGGGCGCTTCTCGAACCTGCGCGCCGGGCCCGACGGGAAGCTGCTCTACCTGCGCCGCGGCCCTGGCGACGACGCCGCGACGCTGTGCATGTTCGACCCCCGGGCCGAGGAGCCCGAGGAGCAGGTCGTGCTCAGCGGAGCTGACGGCTTCGAGACCACCGCAGACCGGGCCCGGCTGCTGGTCGCCTCTGGCGGCAGCTACGGGGTGGTCACCGTCGAGGCCGACCAGAGCTTCGAGGCGCTGAGCCTCGACGGCATGCAGCAGCGGATCGAGCCCCGCGCCGAGTGGCGCGAGCTCTACCTCGACGCCTGGCGGCGCCACCGCGACTACTTCTACGTCGAGACCATGCACGGCGTCGACTGGACCGCGGTGCGCGAGCGCTACGCCCCGCTGCTCGAGCACGCGGCCAGCCGCGGCGACGTGAGCTACCTGATCCGCGAGACGATCGGCGAGCTCAACGTGGGTCACGCCTACTACTGGGGCGGCGACGAGGACACGCCCCCGGCGGCGGACGTGGGGCTGCTCGGCTGCGACTTCGCCTCCACCCGCGACGGCGTCGGCTACCGGATCAAGCGCTTGCACCAGGGCGGCGTGTGGGACCTCGACGCGCGCAACCCCCTCGCCCTGGCGAAGGTGCGGGTGGGCGAAGTCCTCTACCGGGTCAACGACGTCCCCGTCGACACCGCGCGCGACCCTTGGGCCGCGTTCCTCGGCCTGGCCGGGCGCACCGTGACCCTCTGGGTCGGGCCCGAAGGGAACCCGGAGGGCGGACGGCAGGTGGTCGTCCGTTGCCTCGGCGAGGAGCAGAGCCTGCGGTATCGGGCGTGGGTCGAGGGCAACCGCAAGCGGGTGCACGAGCTCTCCGGGGGCAAGGTGGGCTACGTCTACGTGCCCGACACGGGGCGCTTCGGGCAGGGCGAGCTGGTGCGCCAGTTCCACGGTCAGCTGCACCTCCCCGCGCTGCTGATCGACGACCGCTTCAACGGCGGAGGCCAGATCCCGACCCGCTTCGTCGAGCTGCTCAACCGCCCACGCACCAACTACTGGGCGCGCCGGGACGGGCGCGACTGGGCCTCGCCCTTCGCCAGCCACCAGGGGCCGAAGGCCATGCTGATCAACGGCCTCGCGGGGTCGGGCGGTGACATGTTCCCTTACCTCTTCCGCCAGGCGGGGCTCGGGAAGCTGATCGGCACCCGGACCTGGGGTGGGCTGGTCGGGATCACGGGCGTCCCCGGCTTGATCGACGGCGGCTACACCGCGGTGCCCACCTTCGGCTTCTACGAGACCGACGGGACCTGGGGGATCGAGGGCCACGGCGTCGACCCCGACCTGGAGGTGGTCGCCGACCCGGCGCTGCACGCCAAGGGAGGCGACCCCCAGCTCGAGGCCGGGGTCGAGCACCTGCTGGCCGAGCTCGAGCGCGCGCCTTACACCCCGCCCGCCCGGCCCGCGCCGCCCAACCGCAGCGGGATCGGGATCCCCAGCGAAGACCGCTAGGCGTTTCGTATCTGACTCTTGGGTCATGACTTAGCGCGTCTCTCCGTCCCACGAGCGTGTCGGGACGAAGGGGATCCGCTGACCTCAGGGGGTCGCTGACCGCTGAGGTCACTCGATCCGCAGCCTCGGGCTGCGCGGCGCGGGTTGGCGCTGCGCCGCGCCGTGGTCGCCCGCTTGCGCAGGGGCTCCTCACGAACTCAATCGGAGGAGAGACCCGTGCGCACCCTGATCCCCGGCCTGTTGGCCTTGACCCTGTTCGCCGCCCCCGCCTGGGGTCAATCCGACGAGGCGCCCTGGTTCGGCTACGAGACCGACCGCGGGACCCTCGAGGTCTCGCTGAGCGAGAGCACCGTGTGGAACCAACGCGGTGGGGTCTCGACCCACCGTCCCTTGACCGACGAGGAGGCGGCTGCGGTGTGGAGCGACTATGTCTACGCGCTGGAGGAGACCGAAGGCAAACGGCCCGCCGACTCGCCGCTGGTGGTGTTCACCGCTCCGCCGAGCTCGACGTGCTTCGACCCCGCGCACCCGGCCGTGCGCTACCTGCGCGCGCGCCTGCTCGGCCTGCAGAGCGACCTGGTGGTGCACGCCGGAGAGCTGCTCCGCGTGCAGCTCGAGACGCCGGCGAGCCCGACCGCTTCGCGCGCGGTCGCCGTCAGCCGCGAAGGGGAAGTGTCGCTCGCCTACCGGCAAGGCCCCCGCACGATCGCGCTGCCGCAGCCGGAGCTGACCGCGGAGGAGCGCGCCCAGCTCGCTGAGGCGATCCGCGCCTACGAAGCCTCGGACCCCGTGCTGCCCGACCCGGCGCCGCCGGTGCCGGGCAAGGACGTTCGGCTCGTGCTCGACGGCGCGCTGCGGGTGTGCGAGTTCAGCGTGGCCAGCGCGGCGGGCCTCCCGGGCCAGACTCAACCTCTGCGCCGGGTGCTCGAGGGCGTGCTCGAGCGCGCGTTCCGTTACCGCGAGCGCGTGCTCGAAGGGCGCGTGATCGAAGGCGGCCGCGCGCTGCAGTGGGGCGACCAGCGCCTGGTGGTCCCGGTCGAGCTCGCCCTCGCGCTGCAGCCGCGCGCGGGGAAGGCGGTCCGCTTCCTCGCGCTGATCAACGACGACGGCAGCTGGCTGCGCCCCCTGGCGCTGGTGACCCCCTCCAGCGGCGGGCTCAGCGGCACCCTCGGCAAGTAACCCCCCAACGAAAGGGAGAGGAGACGACCATGACCCTTCGCAGCGTGTTCCTCGCGCTGGCCGTGTTGGCCGGGGCGACCTCGGCCCAGGCCCTCGAGACGCGCCTGATCCTCGTCGGTGAACACGACCGGCTCGAGCTCGCCCTCTGGTCGCGGACCGCGACCCTCGCCGTCGACTACGGCGAGACCCGGCGCCGGCTGGACCAGGTCGAGGCCCTCGAGCTCGAGCAGGCGGCGCGCGCCGTGGGCGAGGCGGCCGACGCCTACACCAACCAGCCGTCGACGCTGTTCCTGGAGACCGCCTTTCAGCAAGCCCCCCAGGCCCTCGACGTCGAGCACCCTGCGGTGCAGCCGCTGCTCGCGCGGTTGAGCGCGATCCGCGACCAGCTCGCTGCCCGTCCACGCAAGATTCGCGGCGCGAGCCTGCGCCTGCAGGTGGGTCCTCACGCCTTCCAGGAGGTGCGCCTCGACCGCGCGGGCCGGATCTTCCTCCGCTATCGCCTGGGCGACATGCACTACGAGCTGCCCTCTCCCGGGAAGCTGACCGCGCGTGAGCGCAAGCGACTGCGGCGCGCGACCCGGGTCTTCCAGCGCGAGGCGCCCCAGGCGCGGGTGGGGGTGGACACGCCCTCCAGCGGTGAGCCTTCCCTGCGACTCGAGCTCAGGGGGCCAGAGGTGACCTTTGCCTTCGTGGGCGAGGAGCAGCTGCCGTCGACGGCGTTGCCCGTGCGCGACGTGCTGGAGCAGATCCTCCAGCGGACCTTCGTCTACAGCGAGGAGACCTTCCGCGGGCGCGTGATCGAGGCGGGCCAGGGGATCGCCGTCGGGCCTGGCGTGCGCGTCGAGACCCACGAGGCGTCCGCCGCGCTGGTGCGTGAGCTCGAAGGGGAGTGGGTGGTCGTGCGGGCGCTGGTGCGTGACGACCGCCAGTCGGCGGTCGCGCTCTACTTCGTCGCCCACGACGGCGAGGGGGGGATCGTGCCCGTCCGCAAGGTGGAGCGCGACGGGTGGCTGACCTCGACCCGCAACGGCGTGGTGCCACCCCGCTTCACCCACGTCTACCGGCAGCGAGCGCTGATCCAGCGCTGGCGCCCCGGGTCGCTCGACCTGGTCTGGAGCGCGGAGCAGTTGGAGGCGGTGCTGGATCAGCGCTCGCCCGACAGGGGGCTCAGCGGGGCCCTCCGCTCCGAGTGAGCAGGGGGCTAAACCTCTCCTCCTGGAGCGCGTAGAGAGGGGAGAAACGGAGAGCCCCATGCGCCTCAAGACGCAGAGTCACCTGATCACGATCGTCGTCACCGGCCTGGTCGTGTGGCAGATCGCCCAGGCCACCCGCTCGGAGCCGGCGGCGCCCCCGCCCCCGGCCGCGGTCGCGCAGGCCGACGAGCCGGACGAGCCCGAGGCCAAGCAGGCCGAGGCGGGCCACCCCCCCCCGCCGCGTCGCCTGCGGCCGGCGCCGGCGACCCGCGGGGGCTTCGGCCTGCTCGCCGACGCGACCGAGATCGAGGTCGCGATCCCGGAGTCGGGGCGGGTCGAAGTCAGCGCGCTGATCGCCCAGTTCGCCGAGGCGCGGGGGACGACCTACACCGTCGACCCTCAGGCGGCCCAGGTCGAGGTGCGGCTCGGCGGGGTCACGACCCTCGATCGCGACCGGCTGCGGTCGGTGCTGCGCTCGGTGGACGTGACCTTCGTGGTCAGCGACGAGGGGGTGATTCACGCCTACAGCGTGCGCAACGTGGGCCAAATGGAGCCCCCGCCCTGGCGGTTGGTGGCCGACGGCGAGAGCGTCGACCCCGATCAGCTCGTGACCCGCGTGATCCCGATCTACCACGGCTCGGGCAACGCGATCTTCGCCACGATCCGCGGGTTGGCGACCCGAGACACGACCCGGATCAGCAACACGCTCTACGTCCCTGGCTCGGAGGTCGTGATCGTCAGCGACCGCGCGGCGTGCGTGGACTACTACGAGCGGGTCGTCCAGGCCCTCGACGTCCCGGCGCCGGAGCTCGTCGACGGGCGCTAGTCGCCGGCCGCGGCCAGCGCGCCGACGGGGGTCACCGCCCCGGCGTCGAGGACGGCCTGCAGCAAGGCGCGCATGGCGAGGTAGGGCCAGGTGGGCAGCACGTGGCCGGGCTTGGCGCGGAAGAACGGGCGCGCGTCCTTGACCTTGCCCGTCTCCGCGTCGAGCTCGAGGGACAGCCCGTCGTCCTCGAAGCGGTCGGGCTGGCCGGGCACGCGCACGAGGGTGAACTCGCGGCCCTCGACGCGGCCGCGCATGCGCCAGCCGTCGGGGAGCACCCGCTCGAGGAAGAACCCGTCGTGGTTTGGCGCCTCGCGGTAGCTGGCTTCGCCCGAGAAGAAGCGCGGCTTGATCACGTAGGGCCCGCCGTCTTCGGGGCAGAACACGTCGCAGTTGCCGCACTCGTTGCACCAGTCGGCGAAGTTGGCCAGCTGGTGGCTGCGCTCGGTGGTGTAGCGCATGGCCGCGCGGACCTCGAGCGCGCCGCCCTCGCCGAGCACGACCTCCTCCGTGTCCTGATCGATCGGCGCGATCTCGAGGGTGAAGTTGGCGTCGTTGGGGCACACCGGGACGCACTTGTCGCAGCTGATGCAGTCGAAGAGCCAGAGCTTCGAGCCGATCTTGCGCGGGGGCTTCTTGTTCTTGGCGAAGCCGTAGCGCGCGTCTTCCCGGGCGGTCTTGGCGTAGCGGGTCAGGTTCTGGGCGCCAGCCTGGCGCACGAGGGTCGGGTAGTGCTCGCTGGCCCCGCGCTCCTCGAGCCAGGCGCGCACGTCCTTGGGGCCGGCCTCGCCGAGGTATCCGCCGAGCTGCTCGCCGAGCTCGGCGCCCAGCACGTCGCTCGCGACCTGGGCTCCGGCGTCCCCCGAGGCGAGGATCCAGTCGCCGCGGGTCGAGACCCCGCGCTCGCCCATGAGCTTGCCCATGCGATTCAGGTAGCCGCTCATGCGCCCGTAGCCTCCAGCGCGCAGGAGGTCGGTGCAGGTCGTGATCGGGACCAGATCGCAGGCCGCGGCCTCGGCGAAGTTCTTCTGGTCGATCCCGGCGGAGAAGCTGATGTCGAAGCGGTCGCCGAAGCGCTCGCGGAACTTCGCCGCGAGCTGGATCGCGAGCACGTGCAGCGCCGCTCCGGAGAGGTACATGGTGGGGTCGTTGGGGAAGAACGTGTCGTGGTTCTTGACCACCAGGGTGTTGCTGAACTTGACCCCCAGGGTCAAGCCGCAGGCCTTGGCGACCCCCTCCAGGCGCTCCACGATCTGCTGGCACTCGTCCCACTTGAGGTCGTTCTCGAAGGCGGCCTCGTCCAGCTGAATGTGCTCGTAGCCCAGCTCGCCGCGCACGATCGCGTCGACCGCCTCGAACCCGAGGAGGGTCGGGTTGAGCTTGATCACCACGTGCGTCCCCAGCTCGCGCAGGAGGTACTCGCAGATCCCCTCGATCTCGCCCGCGGGGCAGCCGTGGAAGGTGCTGAGGGTGATCCCGGCGGCGACGTGGGGGTCGAAGTCGAGGTCGCGGTACTTGGCGAAGCGGCCGCGGAGCAGCGGGCGCAGGCCGTCGATCGCGCTCGAGGCGTCGCACATCGTGCGCACGAAGTCGCTGACCTTGCGGGTGCGGATCCCAGCCAGGTCGTAGCCCACCGACATGTCGAACAGCACGTCGCCGGCGCCGGGGGGCAGCTCGAGGACCTGGGCCTCCTGCAGGATCCGGATCATCATCCAGGCGCCGACGTATTCCCGGAGCGCGTCGTCGACGCGCAGCTCTTGGGACCACTCGACGTTGAAGCCGAGGGTCCGCGCGTCGATACAGGGCCGCGGGATCTCCAGGCGGTCGTCGACCTGGACGGTCTTGAGCTCGATCACCCGGGCTCCGGCCAGCCAGGAGAGCACGATGTTCTGCACCATTTGCGACTGCGGGCCGGCCGCGGGGCCGACCGGGGTCGCGGCGCGCTCGGTGCGGAAGGTGCAGCTGAGGTCCAGCTCCGCGGGCGGCGTGTACCACGACTTGCGCGGGAGGTCGAAGATCGCGTCCCGTTGCTCGAGCTCGCTGAACGCGCGCAGGAGCAGCACGTCGAGGGGAAGCGGGTGCAGTTCCACGGGGTCCTCCGGGCGGGCACGATACCAGTCACCCCCCCCTCCGGGCCCGCGGCGTTGCTTCACACCCCGGGCCCTGCTAGCTTCCTGGATCGCCGTGAGGACGCTGTGGGCAACTTGAACAAGTTCTATCTCTTGGGCCGGGTCGCGAAGGCACCGGAAGCCAGCGGCGCGGGGGACGCCCGGGTGGTCAAGGTGTGGCTCAGCCCGGGGACCGCCGCCGGCAATCGCCGCCGCGGTGGCGGGCTGCCGCTCTTGCTGCACGCCTACGGCGCGCAGATCGAGCCCGCGCTGGAGCTGAAGGTGGGGCAGGGCGTCCTGGCCCGCGGACAGCTGCGCCAGGAGAGCCAGGGCGAGGGCGACGCGTTGATCGCGCAGATCCAGGCGCTGGAGCTGCTCACTACGCGACCCCGACGGCCGCGGCCCGAAGGCGAAGAGGGGCAGGGGTCCGCGGACGAGGGCAAGAGCCGCCGTCGGCGACGCCGCAGGCGGGGGCGCAAGCCCGAGGGCGGCGAAGGCGCCGCGGCGGCCGAGGCGAAGCCCGCGGCTCCACCTCCGGCGACCCCGGTCGTGCCCCCCGAGCCGCCGCCGGTCGCGCCGCCGCCGGACCCCTCCTACACGTCGGACATTCCCTTCTAGGAGCCACGCGTGGACGCGATCAGAGCCGCGACTGCGGCGTTTCTCGACGACCCCGACGCCCTCGCCGACGCGCGAGAGCTCGACGGCGCGCGCTCCCGCGCGCTGCCCGAGCTGCGCGACGCGCTGCTCGCGTTCCGTGACGCCGACGAGACCCTCCACCGGTTGGTGGAGCGGATCGACTACCACCTGACCCTCACTCACCAGCCGTCCAGCGGGCCCGCGCGCAACCTGTGGGGGTTCCGCAACGACGACGAGAGCCGGTTCGCCCAGCGCTTCCTCGCCGCCGCGCCGCGAATCCCCGAGGTCGACCTGGCCTCGCTGTTCCGCTCGCACCTGGCCGAGGGGACCTCCGACGCCGAGCGCGTCCAGGTCTTGCTCGCCTTCGGCGAGTTCGTGGCCGGGCTCGACGCTCGCGGCGACGGCACCGAGCAGCTGGGGATCGGTCCGGCGACGCACTTCCTGACCTTCGCCTGGCACTGCCTCAGCCGGGGCGAGGAGCCGGTGTTCCAGTTCAGCTCCGACCAGGCGATCCGTCGCCTGGCGCGCGCGGGCGCCCTGGGGCCCGAGGCCAAGGACCGCGACTGGGAGCCACGCTTCACCACGTTCTTCAAGGTCTCGCGCGCGGTCGTCGACGCGATCCCCAAGCTCCCCAAGCGCATGCGCCCGGGCTGGGCGGTGGAGCACGTGCTCGACTTCGTGAACGCCAACCCCGAGCGCTTCAGCGACGTCTCCCGCGCGTCGGGGATCGACGAAGGCGGCGCCTGGATGTCCGGTGGCAGCGAGCAGCCCTCGATCTCGGGCGGGGGCGCCGAACCCTCGATCTCGGGCGGTGGCGCTGAGCCCTCGATCGTCGGCGGCAAGCCGTCCGCGCCTGCCAAGAGCAAGAAGCGCGCCTCGGACCGCTTCCAACAGATCGCGCGGGCGAAGCAGGCGAAGAAGGAGGCTACGCGCGGGTCGGAGGCCCCGACCAGCCCGGTGCCTCCGCGCCACAGCGACGACCCCCCCAGCGACCCCCGTCGGCGGAAGTCGAAGAAGGACATCAAGCTGCCCAAGAAGGGCAGCACGCGGATCGTGGACAGCGGACCGCTGCACGAGACCGGGATCTCCCTGGAAGACGCGCTCCCCCCCAACCGGACGCCTCCCGGTGGGACCGTGCGCCCGCCGCGCGAGGACGTCCAGCGCTGGGAAGCGGAGCGCGAGGAGCGTCCGCTGACCGACACGGGCCGGTTCCGGACCGCGGCCATGGCCCAGCGCGAGGAGCGCGAGCAACGCGAGGCCGAGGAGAGAGCCAAGCGAGAGGCCCAGCGCAAGCCGACCGCCGGTCGGAAGCCCGCCTCCCGCCCAGCGACCAACTACGACCTCACCGAGGACGACTTCGAGCCCCTGCCCCCAGAGACGCCGCGCAGCGAGCCCCTGGGACCCACCGAGAGCTCGCGCCTGGCCACCCAGGCCATGCTCTCCGAGTTCCGCGGCGAGGTCGTGCGCGCCAGCCAGGGAGCGCCCGCGCCCACCGAGCACGCCGACCGCCTGGCGCGAGACCTGCACCTCTTGCCCGCGCTCTGCGACGACATGCTGGCCGCGATCCGCGAGCGCGGGCGGCTGCTCCTGGTCGGACCGCCGGCCACCGGCAAGACCTACGTCGCCCGCCGGGTCGCGATCCACGTCGCCGGTCACACCGACCGCGTGCTCTTCCTCCGCGGGCACCCGGGGCTGAGCTACACCACGCTGATCGACGACCGCGGGAACCCGGGCCTGGTGCGGATCTTCTGCGAGCGCGCCCGCGCCTCGCGCGAGCTGAACTTCGTGCTCCTCGTCGACGAGCTCGACTGCGGCGACTGCGCGGCGGCCTTCGGCGAGCTGATCGGCGCGCTCAGCGAGCGCGGAAACCCCGTGCGCCTGGCCTCGGGCGAGGACCTCAGCGTCCCGCGCAACCTGCAGGTGCTGGCCACCGCTCGCGACTTCCCTCACCAACCGGCGCTCATGGGGCGCTTCCCGGTGACCCAGCTCGAGGCCGACTCGGCGGTCCTGCGCCGGTTCCTGGCCGACTGCCGGCCGGGGCTGGAGTGGGTCGCGCGCATGCTCGACGTGCTCAACGCACGCCTGGGCGAGCGCGGCCACCCGCTGCGAATCGGCCACGGTTACTTCATGGATCCTCAGCTCGACGTCGTCCGCGTGCGGCGGGTGTGGCAACGCGAAGTGTTGCCGCTGCTCGCCAGCCATGGAATCGACACCGCAGAGCTGGGCTACGACGCGCTCCGCCCGCGCGACTGATCCCCTCCCTCCTCTTTCCTTCTTCGGCCCCCGCGGCGGTGGGCCGAGCCCCAGGAGACGGTCAATGTCCCTTCGTCTTGCTTCGTTGCTCACCTGTTTCGCGCTCTGCTCCGGGGTCGTCTTCGCCCAGGACGCCCCCCCCGACCCCGCCCCGGCCGAAGGCGAGAAGCCCGAGGACGAGGGCGTCGAGAAGGCCAAAGAGAAGGCCGACGAGAAGGTCAACTCCGCCAAGCAGAACCTGGCCCAGGCCCGGCTCGCGGTGGAGACCGCGCAGAAGGCGCTCGACGCGAGCACGCAGCGCGTGACCGCGCTCGAGGGCGAGCTGAAGACCGCGACCCAGGCGCGGGAGCAAGCCGAGCAAGGGGTCGAGGTCGCCGAGGAGGCGCTGAGCGCCGCCGACGAGGCGGGGAAGGCCAAGGCCCAGCAGGACCTCGACGCCGCCAAGGCGACCCTGACCCAGGCCCAGGCCGCCGAGACCAAGGCCGAGGAGGAGCTGGAGCAGGCCCAGGCGACCGTCTCCGAAGCCGAGGACATGCTGGAGACCGCTCAGGACCTGCTGGGCGAGCTGACCGAGGACGACGAGGCGGCGGCGTTCCGCAAGGTCGCCGCCGAGGCGGCCGCCGAGGCCCTGGCCGCCGCCAAGGCCCAGGAGCGCAGCGCCGAGGTCGACACGGCCAAGCTCGCGCTGCAAATGCTCCCGCTGACCCAGGCTCAGCTCGAGGCCGAGGCCGAGGCCTGGCGCCTGGTGCTGGAGGAGGACGTGAGCGCGATCAGCTACACCGAGATCGCGCTCAAGACCGCCGAGGGCGAGAAGAAGAACCAGATCGCCCAGGCGCTGACCGAGCTGCGCGAGGAGCGCACCGCGCTGATCGACCGGCTCGAGGTCGTGCTCAAGGAGCTGGAGAACAAGGGCGGGGACCCCAAGCCCTTCCGCGACTACGCCAAGGCGGTCAGCGGGGTGTTCTCGAACCTGGACGCCACCGACGTCAGCGCGACCTGGACCGCGGTCGTCGGCTGGGCCAAGTCGCCCGAGGGCGGCCTGCGGATCCTCAAGAACCTGATCCTGGCCCTCATCACCTTGATCGTGTTCAAGATGATCGCCTCGGTGCTCGGCGGGCTCGTGACCCGCGCGCTGAACTCGTCGCGCTTCAAGACGCCGGAGCTGCTGCGCAACTTCTTCGTCGGCATGGCCCGCAAGACCGTGTTCGCGATCGGGATCGTGATGGCCCTCTCCATGCTCGAGGTGGACATCACGCCGTTCATCGCCGCGCTGGGTGGTGCGGTGATCGTCGTCGGCCTCGCGCTGCAGGGCACCCTGAGCAACTTCGCCGCCGGGATCCTGATCATTCTCTACCGCCCCTACGACGTGGGGAACGTGGTCAAGGTCGCCGGCGAGGCCGGCAAGGTCGAGGCCATGAACCTGATGTCGACGACCCTCCTGACCCCGGACAACCAACTGGTGGTCGTGCCCAACGGCGCGATCTGGGGCGGGGTGATCACGAACATCACCGGCAAGTCCACCCGGCGCGTCGACCTCGTGTTCGGCGTGGGCTACGGCGACGACCTGGCCAAGACCGAGGAGACCCTCAAGGAGATCCTCGAGCAGCACGAGAAGGTGCTCAAGGACCCCGCGCCCGTGATCCAGGTGCACGAGCTCGCCGACTCGTCGGTCAACTTCGTGTGCCGCCCCTGGTGCAACACCGCCGACTACTGGGACGTCTACTGGGACATCAGCCGCAAGGTCAAGGACACCTTCGACGAGCGCGGGATCTCGATCCCGTTCCCGCAGCGTGACCTGCACGTCTACAGCGAGACGGCCGCCGGCGCCGAGAGCTAGTGGCCCGACTGCGGCCGCTGCAGCCGGACGACGACGCCGCGCTCGCCGGTGTGATCCGCGAGGTCATGCCCGAGTTCGGCGCCGATCGTCCGGGCACCGCGCTCTCCGATCCCGAGGTCGGCGCCATGAGCGCCGCCTACCCCGGCGGTCGCGCCCAGTACTTCGTCGTCGACGAGGAGGGCGCGGTGCTGGGGGGCGCGGGGTTCGCGCCCCTGGCGGGGAGCGAGCCCGACGTGTGCGAGCTGCGCAAGATGTACCTCCTGCCCCAGGCTCGCGGTCGCGGCCTGGGGCGGGCGCTGCTCGAGCGCTGCCTGGAGTCGGCCGCGGCGGCCGGATATCGCCGCTGCTACCTCGAGACCCTCGAGGGCATGCGCCGCGCGCGCGGGCTCTACGAGTCGGCGGGCTTCACCGCGCTGAGCTCGCCGCTGGGGTGCACCGGGCACTACGCCTGCGACACCTGGTATGCGCGCGAGCTCGATCCACCCCCGCCTGAGGAGACGCCATGAGCTACGAGACGATCCTGGTCGAGACCGACGCCGTGGGCGTGACCACCGTGACCTTCAACCGGCCGGAGGTGCGCAACGCGCTCAACCAGCAAATGGTCGACGAGGTCCGCCAGGCCCTCGCCGAGCTGGCGCAGACCGCGCGGGTCGTGATCTTCGCCGGCGCCGGGGGCAAGGCGTTCCTCGGCGGCGCCGACATTGGCGAGCTGCGCGCCCGCGGGCGGCTCGACGCCCTGCGGCGGATCAACTCCAGCCTCTTCGGTGAGATCGAGCGCTTCGGGGCGCCGACGATCGCCGCGGTCCAGGGCTACGCCCTGGGCGGCGGCTGCGAGCTGGCCATGGCCTGCGACCTCCGCGTCGCCGGCGCCGGCGCCAAGCTCGGCCAGCCCGAGGTCGCGCTGGGGATCCTCCCCGGGGCCGGCGCCACCTACCGCATGCCGCGGCTGGTCGGCCTCGGCCGCGCCCGCGAGCTGATCTACACCGGGCGGATCATCGACGCCGAGGAGGCGCTCGCGATCGGGCTGGTGAACCGCGTGGTCCCCGACGAGCAGGTGCTCGCCGCGGCCCACGAGCTGGCCGCCGAGATCGGCAAGAACAGCGCCCTCGCCGTGCGCCTCGCCAAGCAGGCGCTGAACTTCAGCGGCGAGTTCAGCCTCAGCGCCGGCCAGGCCTTCGAGTCGGCGGCCCAGGCGGTGCTGTTCGAGGACGAGGAGAAGCTGCTGCGCATGCAGGCCTTCCTCGAGCGCAAGAAGGCCAAGAAGGCCGAGCCCGACCGCGTGCAACTCGGCGGGCTGCTCGACGCGCCTCGGGGCTTCGCCTTCGCCGAGCTGAGCGCGTTCCCCATGGCGCAGCAGGTACCCGACGTCAGCGAGCTCGTCCCCGGGCGGCTGGGCCGCGCCCTGCGACTGGACGCGCTGATCGAGCGCTGCCAGCCTCAGGCGGCGGCGACCCACGTGCAGCTCAGCAGCGGCGACGGGAGCTTCACCTCGAGCGTGAGCCTGGAGGAGGCCCGCCAGGGGCTCTTGCTGTATGCCCTCGACGGCGCGCCGCTGCCCGCGGACAAGGGCGGTCCGTTCCGCCTGCTGATCCCGGGGGGCAGCGACAAGTGCGCCAACGTGAAGCACGTGGCCCAGATCGAGCTGACGGCAGGGTCCGGCGACAAGACCGCCAGCGCCTGCTAGCGCTCGGCGGTCCTCGCTGGGGAGGCTGCTCCGCCTTGCCTCCAATCTTTCTTCGAGCCGAGTGATCCACGCTCGTGCCGGGGCACGTATCCCTCCCAAGAGACGGCAGGGAGTGTGACGATGACCAAGCGTGTAACCCTAATGTTCATGGCCCTTTCTGCCCTCCCTGCGCTGGCCCAGGAGGGGCCGCCGCCGGTGGTGGTGGTGGGGATCGACCAGGCGACCCAGGACGAGCTGGGCGCCTTCGGCGGGAGCTATCGCGCCCACCACGACGACCTGATCCGGCGGCTGAACGAGGCCGGGGTCAAGGGGATCGGGTTCGACATTAGCTTCTCGGAGAACCCCGACTACGCCGCCGAGACGCGGACCCTGGCCCGGGTCGCCGGCGCCAGCCGGGCCCCGGTGGTGATCGCGACCTACTCCGAGGAGGGCGCCGACGGCGAGCTGCAGGTCTACCCCAACGCCGACGCCTTCGAGCGCGCCGGGGTGCGCCAGGCCTCGATCCGGGCTCAGGGCGAGCTGATCCTCGAGGGCGGGCTCCCCGCCGCCCAGCGGGAGCTCGCGGCCGCTCGGCGCGAGGGTCGCGAGGTCGCGCTCGACCTGCGGGTCGGTGAGTATTCGATCGTCCGCAACGCCGGCGGTCAGCCCGCCCTCGTCGAGCAGCTGGCCGCGGCCACCGGCCTCGCCACCCCCGAGCAGGTGCCCAGCGAGCAGCTCCCGGTCGGGCTGCGGCAGAACCCCGACACCGGCGAGCTCGAGCTGGTCACCGTCGAGGCGATTCGCCCCGGCGCCAGCGACCCCGACGCGATCACGACCGTGAGCTACGTCGACGTGCTCGAGGGCCGCGTCGACCCCGAGCTGCTGCGCGGCGCGGTGATCCTGGTCGGCATGACCGACGGCGTGCAGGACGTGATCGAGTCGCCCAA
>Ga0070726_10001686_pt1 | contig 21566 bp, 18 predicted proteins | sample tdAd471_FD_67275 | JGI IMG/M metagenome (GOLD analysis project Ga0070726, IMG submission 67275) | Marine sediment microbial communities from the Atlantic coast under amendment with organic carbon and nitrate - tdAd47.1 | ecosystem: Environmental > Aquatic > Marine > Coastal > Sediment | place... | reverse complement strand
TGCCAATACTTCGTTGAAAACTGTCTCAAAATGCTCATTTACACGGGGTAAACTGCGCTTTTTCGACAGTTTTCGCCTCGTCTTGGCTGCGCTCATGACGTTTTTCAACAGCCTGCTAGGCAATAAATGAAGGCAAAGCGCTCGGTCTGAGGCGCCTTTGGGCGGTCAAAGGTCGTCATCGTGAATCGCGTAGATACCGGGCGCGTTACGCAGGTAGCCGCGGTAATCCATCCCGTAACCGAACAGGTAGCTGTCTTCGGCCGTCAGGCCGACAAAGTCGACAGCCATACCGGCCACCTTGCGATCATGCTGTTTATCGATGAGCACGGCGGCGAAGACTTCGCGACCACCCTGGTGAAGACAGTAGTCGCGCACCAGGGCGAGAGTTTCGCCTTCATCGAAGATATCGTCAATCAGCAGTATTGTCCGGCCTTCCAGCGGCAACGTGGGGGGCGCCCGCCATTGCAGGTCGGTGCCCCGTGTTTCTCCCCGGTAACGCGTTGCATGCAGGTAATCCATCTGCAACGGGAAGTTCAGCCGAACGGCCAGCTTACCGGTTACAATGACGCCACCGTGCATGATGCACATCAGGATGGGATCCCGGTCTGCCAGTTCAGCACTGATGGCACCGGCCATTCGATCCAGTGCGGCTTCGACTTCGTCTTCACTGTAGAGACAGCGGGCTCTCTGCCAGACCTGTCTTATTTGGTTCGGCGTCATGCATTTCCCCTTTCAGGATTTTAAATATCGATCGTTCAATATTTAATCGCCGGCATTAGCTTCGTCGCTGCATGAAATTCCCGGTGCCGGGCAGCCAGCCGATGTACCGGCGATGTCCGGCCTGGGCCAGTCCCCGGGGTACGCAGCGGCACCCTGCTGTTCTATCCTCAACGGCGGCTCAATCTGACGACAGGCCACCTATAAGCTGACTGGCGGACTGCCACTGCCGGGTGGTGCGCAGCGTCTCGATATCAAAAGGCGGTTCCCCGCGCATTGCCAGCAGCTTTTCACAGGCCGGGTAGTGGGTTGACTCCAGCCAGCTGATCACGGCCAGTGCTGCGGGCCGATCGTTGCAGACCAGGATCATGTCACAACCTGCCTGCAGAGCCCGGCGCGCCCGCGTCACCGCATCTCCCGCTGACAGCGCTGCTGCCATGCTCAGGTCGTCGCTGAAAACGACGCCACTGAAATTCAGCCGCTGACGCAGAATATCCTGCAGCCATACCCGGGACAGCGCCGCACACTGATCGTCCACCCGGGGATAGACCACGTGCCCCGGCATGACGGCATCAAGGAGTTCGCTACACTGCCGGAAAGGCAGCAGATCGGACTGCAGCAACGATTCCAGGTCGCGTTGTTCAACCGGCAATTCCACGTGCGAGTCTTCCACCACGCTGCCGTGCCCGGGAAAGTGCTTGCCCGTGGCTTTCATGCCGGCCTCGTGCATGCCCTGGATAAAGGCGGTGGCCAGCGTGACAATGGTCTGCGGATCCGCTGCGAACGCCCGGTCAGCGATGATGCGGCTGTCCTCACGATACAGGTCCAGCACCGGGGCGAAGCTGAAATCCAGGCCACAGCCGAGAACCTCGGCAGCCATCAACCACCCGCAGGTCCGGGCCAGGACAACGGCACGCTGGCGATCTTCCGCAAACAGCCTGCCGAAGGTGTGCATGGCGGGCAGCCGGGTAAAGTCCTGACGGAAGCGCTGTACCCGCCCTCCTTCCTGGTCAACAGCGATCAACAGCAGGGGGTTGCATTCGCGGATTGCCGCCACGAGCTCCTGCAGCTGACCGATGGACGCATAATTGCGTCCATGCAGACCCAGGATGACGCCGCCAACCTGAGGATGGTGCAACAGTTCCCGGTCCTCGCTATTCAACTGCAGCCCTTCAACGTCCAGCATGAGGACCCCTGGGCCCGGTGGTTTCGACATGATTTCCGGCTTCCTTGTGTACACGAACAGCCGCGGATTATTGCAGAAGCCCGCAGCAGATCAAAACGCAATAACCGGGCGGCGATCAGGCTAAAACCAGTTAACGGATTGAAGTGCTCTTGATTATTACGATCAAACAGGCGTATAACAACAGTCACACCGGCAGGAAAAACCATGCCCTTAGCGGACAACGGCAGCATTTGATCAGAGGGAAGCAGCACGCGACAACGACAGAGCAGAAGGCTATTAACCCCTGAAGGAGTGTGGATGATGAATCATCTGGCAGCTGAAATTTCGACCTGGTACCAGGACCTGAGCACTGGTGCAATCTTCGAAGTAGTAGCGATAGATGAGGATCAGGGTACCATCGAGTACCAGCACGTCGACGGTGAGGTTGGTGAATTCGATCTCGCCGGATGGCGTCAGCTCCCGCTACTCAAGGCAGAGGCGCCGGAAGACTGGCGCTCCCCCTACGAACTGAACAAGGAAGACAGCCTGACATCCGACCAGGCCATTATTCCGGAAAACTGGTCAGGCGCTCTGACCAATCTGGAGCCGGAGCTTCTTGATTTCGGTGACGATTTCCAGGTTCTTTAGATCCTGTTCACACTAACGGGCCCTGGTTCAGCTTTTTCACGATCTCCCGGGTAATCGCTCAAGTTCAGTTTCTTTCGCGCATTACCCCGGGTGGTGGCTCAGTTTGAAAGCTGGTTTGGTGGTCGGGGGTGATGCCGCAGTGTAGTTTCAACCTGAGCCATCACCCGATCTCAACGTCATTCGCCAGACTCCGCGGCAACGAAGCAACCAGCTGACCATCAAGAAGTTTGTTCACCGGCAGATAACTGTATATAATTACAGGTAATCGCCACAGCCGGGGTGCCGACATGATCAAGCTGACCCAACGACAGCAGGAAATCCTCGATTTCATCAAGGACTACCTTGAGGAAACCGGATTTCCACCCACCCGCTCGGAAATTGCCGCGAAAATGGGATTCAAATCCCCCAATGCGGCGGAAGAGCACCTGCGTGCCCTCGCCCGCAAAGGTGCCATCGAGATGACGCCCGGTACTTCACGGGGAATACGACTGCCTGCCGCGGAACATACCGGCCTGCCCATCGTCGGCCAGGTTGCTGCCGGCAGCCCGATCCTGGCGGAAGAATCCATTGCCGACTATTGCGATATTCCACCAGACATGTTTTCACCCCGTGCCGACTACCTGTTGACAGTTAAAGGCATCAGCATGATTGACGCGGGAATATTCGAGGGCGATCTGCTTGCCGTGCACAAGACCAGCCGGGCCAATAACGGCGACATCGTGGTGGCCCGCCTCGGTGAGGAAGTCACCGTCAAGCGCCTGCAGACCACCAGAAGCCAGCACCGGATCAACCTGGTGGCGGAAAACGCAGATTTTGCGCCGATCCAGGTAGACCTGCGCAATCAGCCCTTTGATATAGAAGGCATCAGTGTGGGGGTGATCCGCACGCGGCTGTAAGCGGATAAACGACAGCCGGAGACACCCCATCGGCTTTGTTATTTTTCAGCCTTTGTTGTGCTCTTACCCCTGGCCTTGCTTTTAGCCGTTCTTTTGCTCTTGGCTTTCTTCCTGGCGGGACTTTTCTTTTCCGGCTTGCTGACTACCCAGTTGCCTGCTTTATAGAACGCTTTCCAGCCGGTGGCCTTCTTATCCACCTCGGACTGCACGTACTGTTCGCGGGTCTTCCGCGAGAACCTGACAACAGTCTTGTTGCCCTGGTCATCCTCGGTAGGCGCTTCCATGAGGTAGGCGTACTTGGGATCGATTTCATCCTTGTGGGAAAGCAGTTCTTCTACCAGTGGCGCACGGGTTTCCCGGTTACGGGGAAACTTGCTTGCCGCCAGGAATAATCCCGAAGCCCCATCGCGGAGAATGTAGTGGTCATCGACATTCTCGCACTCCAGTTCCGGCATCGGCACCGGATCCATTTTCGGCGGTGCCGGCTGCCCGTTACGTAACAGTTTACGGGTGTTCTTGCAGGAGTCACTGGTACAGCCGAAATACTTGCCAAAGCGACCGGTTTTCAGCTGCATCTCCGCGCCACACTTATCACATTCGATTACCGGACCGTCATAGCCACGAATCTTGAATTTACCTTCCTCGACTTCGTAGCCTGAGCAATCAGGATTGTTTCCACAGACATGCAGCTTGCGGTTCTCGTCAATCAGGTAGGCGTCCATGGCGGTACCGCATTTTTTGCAGCGATGCTTGTGGCGAAGCTGCTCACTTTCCTTTTCCTCCGCTTCCTCCACGTTGTCCGTGCGGATAGCCTCGTCACCTGGCGTCAGGTTGATGGTTGACTTGCAGCGTTCCTTGGGTGGCAGAGAATAGCCTGAACAGCCTAGAAAAACGCCGGTGGATGCCGTGCGGATCTGCATGTTGCGACCACACTGTGGACAGGGAATATCCGTATCCGTCGGGTTGTTGGTACGCATGCCATTTTCTTCGGACTGCGCCTTTTCCAGTTGCCGGGTAAACCCCTCGTAGAATTCATCCAGCAGATCCTTCCAGCTGCGCTTGCCGTTGGCCACGTCGTCAAGGGCGTCTTCCATGCGCGCTGTAAAGTCGTAATCCATCAGCTCGGTGAAACTTTCCAGCAACCGCTCCGAAACAATATCGCCCATCTTCAGGGCGTGAAAGCGCTTGTTTTCAAGCTTCACGTAGCCACGGTCCTGAATAGTCGAGATAATAGCCGCGTAGGTCGAAGGCCTGCCGATGTCGCGTTTTTCCAGTTCTTTTACCAGGCTGGCCTCGGTGTAACGGGGTGGTGGTTTGGTAAAATGCTGCTGTGGATCGATTTTCTGCAGTTGCAGGACATCGCCGACGTTCAGTGCCGGCAGGACGACGTCATCTTCCTTGCTCTGCATGACCCGCAGGTAACCGTCGAATTTCATGATGCGTCCCTTGGCACGCAACTCGAACTGCTCTGCCCCGATAGTGAGAGTGGAGCTCAGGTACTCGGCACGGGGCATCTGGCAGGCCAGGAAAAACTGCCAGATCAACTTGTAAAGGCGCTCGGCATCCCTTTCCATGTTCTGCAGTCGCTCAGCCGTAACGGCGACATCCGTGGGTCGGATAGCTTCGTGGGCCTCCTGCGCTCCTTCCCTGGAACTGTAGAGCACCGGTTGCTTCGGCAGGTAACGATCACCGAAGGTCTTCTCAATATAGTTCCGGGCCATGCCGATGGCGTCGCCACTCAGGTGCGTGGAATCGGTACGCATATAGGTAATGTATCCCGCTTCGTACAGACGCTGGGCCATCATCATGGTTTTCTTTACGCCGAAGCCAAGCCTGGTGCTGGCTGCCTGCTGCAGCGTCGACGTAATGAGCGGAGGACGTGGTTTCGACGAGGTGGGCTTGTCATCCCGCTGCCTGACTTCATAACTCGCCGACTTGAGTACCGCCAGGGCCAGATCGGTCTCTTCCTTGCTGGACGGCCTGAAATTCTTACCCGCTTCCCTGACAACCTGACAGCGCAGGGATTCTTCATTGACGGCCTGCAGGTCGGTAAATACCTCCCAGTATTCCTCCGGTACAAACGCGCGTATTTCCTGTTCGCGCTCTACCACCAGGCGCACGGCCACCGACTGGACGCGCCCGGCGGACAGGCCGCGGGCCACTTTCGCCCACAACAGCGGCGACACCATAAAGCCCACCACGCGGTCGAGAAAACGCCTGGCCTGCTGGGCTTCCACGTATTTCATGTCCAGTTCGCCGGGTTCGGCAAAGGCATCCTGGATAGCGCGCTTGGTGATTTCATTGAACACCACCCGCTTGTACCGTTCCGGTTCGCCGCCGATGGCTTCCTTCAGGTGCCAGGCGATGGCTTCACCTTCGCGGTCAAGGTCCGTCGCGAGATAGACACGGTCCGCCGACCTGGCGAGTTTTTTTAATTCGCTGACTACTTTTTCCTTGCCCGGCAGGATTTCATAATTGGCGCGCCAGCCATGCTCGGGATCGATGCCCATGCGCTTTACCAGCTGTTCCCGCTGTTTGCGCTTTTTGTGTGCGACTTTTTCCTTGGCACTCAATTTTCGCGTGGCAGCCGCCGCCGCTGCCCGGGCCTTCGGATCGGCCGGCCGGGAACTGCCGGACGTCGGCAGATCGCGGATATGACCGACGCTGGACTTGACGATGAACTCTGGCCCCAGGTACTTGTTGATGGTTTTCGCTTTGGCGGGGGATTCGACGATGACCAGAGATTTTGACATTGAGGTTTTGGCTTCCTTGAACTGGATTCTTGCGCTGCTGGAGAAATGCAAAGCGCACATATATAAGGGCTCAGCGAAGATGGGTCAAGTTTTTGTTGTGCGAGTCTCCCGTTGTGCCGAACGGGATAAAGCGTCGTGCGGCTGGAGGCCAATGCCGTAATTCACGGCTTCGCCACACCGGGTACCAGGCCCGTTCCCGGGGTTGTCTACCCTGTTTGTGCGGACCGATTCCAGGTGGTAGAGCACTGGCTGATCATCGGGGTATGGGGACTTCGTGTAGCCAGTTATAAGGGTCTTCCAGTTCGCCGCGCTGAATTCCGACCAGCAGGTCATACAGTTTCTGCATGACCGGTCCCACTGACTTGCCGTCATCGTAAAACGTATGCCATTGGTCGTCGAACCAGATTTTTCCCACCGGTGACAGAACAGCCGCGGTGCCGCAGGCCGCGACTTCTTCAAAGTCGCCGAGTTCTGCACGCAGATCCACCGGGCGGGTTTCTGTCTTCATCCCCAGCTGGTCCTCAGCAAGCACCATCAACGATCTCCTGGTGATACTGGGCAGCACGGCATCGGATTTCGGCGTTACAAAGCGGTTACCCGTCATGGCAATTATGATGTTCGCCGAACCGGCTTCATCTATGTAACGTCGTTGGGCCGCATCAAGATACAGTGCCTCATCCGCGCCCATGGCCTGGGCGTGGCGCGTGGCCAGCAACCCACCGGCATAGTTGGCACCAACCTTGTAATTTCCGGTCCCGTGAGGTGCGGCCCGATCGAGGTCTGATACCGCCAGTGAAATAGCGCCAAGACCATTGCCGGAATAATACGGACCCACCGGCGAGACAAAGACACGAAACTCGAATGTTTCCGCCGGACGCAGACCCAGGTTTTCACCCACGCCGATTAACAGCGGACGGATATACAGCGCCGCGCCGGAGCCATGGGGTGGTATCCAGGCGTAATTGGCACGTACAGTTTCCTCCACTGCCCTGATGAACAGTTCATCGGGCACCTCCGGCATCAGCAGGCGGGACGCGGCCTGGTTCATCCTGATGCTGTTGAGGTCCGGCCGGAACAGCAGCACCCGGCCGTCCGGTGCAGTCTGGGCCTTCATGCCCTCGAAGCATTGCTGCGCATAATGCAGGGCCGGAGCACCTTCGTGAATGGCAATAACCTCGGATTCCACCAGTTCACCGTCCGACCAGCTTCCCTGGCTGCAGGTTGCGGTAAAGCGATAATCCGTTTTCCGGTAGCGAAAACCGAGCTCTGCCCAGTTGAGTGATTTCTTTTCCAAGGTATGTTCCGTTGTGCTGAGTGACTGACAAAGAACCGGGTAGCCTGCACAGGCGCCGGGAGACGGCTGATATCTGATTGCAACCAGCTACCTGGCTGACGCGCGCGTATTATCGGCTATTGCATCGGTATTTTCCACACATGCATCCTCAAGGTGGTGTCTCAGTTAAAAAGTACACTGAGGGTCGGGAGTGAGGCCGGGGTCCGACTTCGCTATTGTCCCGACCCGGCATCTTCCACCTGGTGCCCGCCTCTTGAGCTGGCTGCTCTGGATAGATAGAGTAGCGTCCCTATGAGCGAATCCCCTGCTGCACTCATCGACATCGGTGCCAATCTCGGCCACAAGTCCTTCCAGCATGACCTGGACACGGTACTGGACGAGGCCAGGTCGGCCGCCATCGAGCACATTATCGTTACCGGGACCGATCTCGACTCCATCGCCCGGGCAATGCAACTGGCTCAAACCTATCCGGGTTACCTGACCATGACCGCGGGTTTTCATCCCCATGTCGCCAGCGAGTTCGATGAGCAGGCCAGCCAGGCCATCAGGCAATACCTGGCCGATCCCCGGGTGGTGGCGGTGGGTGAGACCGGGCTTGACTTCAATCGCAACTATTCCCCCAGGGATCAACAGGAACAGGCTTTCAACCGCCACCTGGAGCTCGCCGCCGAATGCAACAAACCGGTTTTCCTGCATCAGCGCGATGCCCATGACAGTTTTTACGCTATCCTGAAATCCTGCCGCTCGCAGCTTGCCGGTGGCGTTGTCCATTGTTTCACCGATACCCGTGAAGCCCTCTACCATTACCTTGACCTGGACATGTACATCGGTATAACGGGCTGGATTTGTGACGAGCGGCGGGGTCGGGAATTGCAGGGCCTGGTTGCCGACGTACCGGCAGACAGGTTATTGCTGGAAACCGATGCACCTTACCTGCTGCCACGCAGCCTGAAACCCGCGCCTCGATCCCGGCGCAACGAGCCGAAGTACCTGCTTGAAGTGCTGGCCACCGTTGCTCGCTGCACCGGACGATCGGCGGAAAATATCGCCAGAGAGACCTCCGCCAATGCCCGTCGGCTATTTGGTCTGGAGGACATCGCGGCAGCGGATCAGCCTGGCTGACCAGGATACCAGGCATGTCTCAGTTCCCAGCCGCGGCATCCACGATGACGGACCAGGCATGCATCGCCCCCGGCATGCCGTCCTGCTGTAACGTCGGTGCGCTCGCAACATCTTTATGGGTTACCTGACCCTAAAATAAATCGTCCGACGCAACCGTGTCGCCGGCCAGGAACAGTCGCAGCTGTTCCAGGTCAAAGGGCCAGCCAAGTTCAGCCCCGCCGTCGGTTTTCTGCAATACCGGGATCCGGATGCCGTACCGTTCCATCAGCTCCGGCTGATCGGCGATATCCACCGCCTGCCAGGTGAGGGGTGATCCTGCCTGTGACTGGCGGAGGAGCTCTTCCGCTTCCTCACAGAGATGACAACCCGCCGTAGTGTAAAGAATGATCGAGGCCATGATTTTTCCATGTTGCGTCTTTATGTCTGACTCTTGGTCGGATTTTTATCGGGTTTTCGCCATTTCCAAGGCTTGTGCGGTATCCCGGTCTGCCTGTCGGCCAGAGTTCGTGGGCGATTTTCCCGCGATTTCCCCGCAATTGGAATCGGCTGTCCGGCTACCTGTTAACTTCCTGTCGTCGTAAAACAGCGGCGCCTGTTACTGACCATTGTTCGGGCCGTTTTGAATTTCTCCGCTACACACTGGAACAAGTTGTCCCTAGACATCCCCCGGAAAACGTTTAAAATCCGGGACTTCGCGTAGAACTACCCGCACACAAAAGATCGAGAAAAACAATATGAGTCACCATGAAATGATAACAGAGCTGAAAAACTGGCTTTCCCACCAGATTATTGGTCAGGAAAAACTGTTGGACCGCCTGTTGATCGCTCTGCTTGCCGATGGTCACCTTCTGGTGGAAGGCGCCCCCGGACTGGCAAAGACGAAAGCTATCAAAGACTTATCCAGAGCCATCGAAGGTGACTTTCACCGTATTCAGTTTACCCCCGACCTGTTGCCCAGCGACATCACCGGTACCGAGGTATTCCGTCCCGAGGATGGTTCATTCCGCTTTCAGCAGGGACCTATTTTCCACAACCTGGTACTGGCCGACGAAATCAACAGGGCTCCGGCCAAGGTTCAGTCCGCGCTGCTGGAGGCCATGGCCGAACACCAGGTGAGTGTGGGCCGGGAATCGTTCACACTGCCGCCCCTGTTCATGGTGATGGCCACCCAGAACCCCATCGAACAGGAAGGTACCTACCCGCTGCCGGAAGCCCAGCTCGATCGATTCCTTATGCACGTGACAATTGATTATCCCGCCATCGAAGCAGAACGGGAGATACTTCACCTGGTCCGTGACGAAGCCCAGAACAAGGTCCCGGCGCCGCCCAAGATCATCGCCCAGTCGGACCTGTTCGCGGCCCGCCAGGAGATTCTGGAAATGCACATGGCACCGGCGGTGGAGGAATATATCATCCAACTCATCATGGCCACCCGAAAACCGGAGCTCTATGGCGACGAACTGGTAAAATGGCTTGAGTACGGCGCCAGCCCACGGGGAACCATATCGCTGGATCGCTGTGCCCGGGCCCACTCCTGGATTCAGGGTCGCGATTTCGTCAGTCCCGACGACGTTCAGGAGGTCATGTTTGACGCGTTACGGCATCGGATTCTGCTCAGCTTCGAGGCGGAAGCCAGCGGAGTGACTCCCGACAAGGTCCTGGAAACTATCCGCGAACGCGTCCCCACAGCGTAACGCCAGGGACCGTCCTCATGCCAACGGCATCGCAACTGGATCTCCATCACAGCCGCTATCAATGCAAGGGGGCGGTGGTTGAACTGGAGAATCTGCTGATTCAGCGGTACGCTGCCAAATCCCTGGAATACTTTGCCCACACCCGGTCAATCGCCGGTATTTCCGGCTTACACCTGTCCAAGTTAAGGGGCCGCGGCATCGATTTCGAAGAATTTCGTCCCTATCAGCAGGGTGACGATATTCGCCTGATCGACTGGCGGGTTACCGCTCGAACCAGCCGACCTTTCACCAAGGTCTTCAGGGAAGAACGGGAACGCCCGGTAATCATCGCCGTGGACCAGACCACCAACATGTTTTTCGGCAGCCAGGTGGCGTTCAAGTCCGTCATCGCCGCCCAGGTTGCCGCCCTGTTCTGCTGGCTGGCCATCGACAACGGCGACCGGGTCGGTGGTCTGGTTTTTTCAGACTCCGACGCCAGCCTCGTGAGGCCAAGGCGTAGCCGCCGCTCCGCCCTGCACCTGTTGAACCATATTTATCGGTACAACCAGCGACTCCAGGAACTGAGTAGAGGGCACCTCCAGACAGAGTCAGAATCCATCGATCCCAACTTCGAACCGGGACTGGCCTACGCACTGGGCCAGATTCGGCGAATCACCAAGCCGGGCAGTACCCTGTATCTCATCTCGGATTTTGCCACCCTGGATGAACGGGCATTGCAGTTCCTGTACCAGCTGTCCCGTCACAACAACGTAGTCTGTATTTTTGTCTCCGATCCGCTGGAGGAAGTGCTGCCGGTTCCGGGTTACTACGCCATCACCGACGGTAACCGGCGCGGTGCCGTCAATACCTTCAACAGCAAAGTCAGGGAGCGCTACAAGGACCAGTTTCGCGAACGCGTCGAAATGATCAACAACGAACTGGACCTGCTGCAGATTCCTCTCATTCGAATTAAAACCAACCAGCTGGCGGTCGAACAGATAAGACAATGGATTCAGCAGAATTACTAGAACAACTGGCAGACATCCATCTGCCGGGGGAAGTGTCTTTCTGGCCACCGGCACCGGGCTGGTGGATCCTGGCGCTGCTGCTGCTGGTGTTGCTGGCCTGGCTGACCGCCAGGATACTGCAGGTCCGGCGGCAACGGATGATCTGCGCCCGCGCCCTGGAGGAACTGGATACCGTCTACCAGGCTTTCCAGGCCAGGCAGGACACCGGTGAAACCGATGCCAACGAGGCGCGACTGAAATTTGTCAACGAGATAAACGCGGTGTTGCGCCGGGTCGCCCTGTGGCACTACCCCAACAGTCGTGTAGCCAGCCTCGGTGGTCGTGCCTGGGTTGATTTTATCAGGGAAAAAGGTGACTCTTCCCTGATGACCGAGGAAATCGCGGAAGCCCTGGAAGAAGGCCGCTTCCGGACCCGCTGCGAGGTGGATGCCGAGCAGCTGCACAGGTTCGGGGAAAAATGGCTGGTCAGTCTCTACATGGACCGGTCCGGCACCAGGGGCGCGGAGTCCGACAGGCTCAGCGCCTGACCGGTGAATCAGGCGATCCGGCAGGATCAGACCAGCGTGACAAATTTGACAGTATATAAAGTAGCGGGAGCACCGAGTGACAGGTGGAAACGGTGATATGGGCGGAACGGGTGGCACCATGAGCCGGGGGGTACGCCCGGGCCGGCAGGTTGTGGACACGGGGGACCGTCATGCTTGAGTTTACCTGGCCTTTGGCATTCCTGGCCCTGCCCCTGCCCTGGCTGGTCTACAGGTTCCTGTCCCGGGCACCCCGTCAGGATGCGTCCCTGTTTGTCCCCTTCTTCGACAAGCTCACGCGACTGCAGTCCGACAGCGACACTATCGTCAGCAGCCGCCTGCTGAATCTCATCTGTTGCACCCTGATCTGGCTGCTGGTGGTCCTGGCGGCCAGCCGGCCACAATGGCTTGGCGACCCGGTAGAGCTGCCCTCAACCGGACGCGACCTGATGCTGGCGGTGGATATCTCCGGCAGCATGGAGGCCCAGGACATGGTGGTGGGCAACCGACAGGTATCCCGAATTGACGTGGTCAAGGCGGTGGTCAGCGACTTTGTCGAACGCCGCGAAGGCGATCGCCTGGGCCTCATACTGTTCGCCGCCCACGCCTATATCCAGGCGCCTCTGACCTTTGACCGGGAAACCGTGGGCACCCTGTTGGAAGAAGCCGAAATCGGCATCATCGAGGAATCGGCGACAGCCATCGGCGATGCCATCGGGCTGGGCGTCAAGCACCTGCGTAATCGACCGGAAAACAGCCGTGTCCTGGTGTTGCTTACCGATGGGGTCAACAATGCCGGCTCCGTGTCACCGGTTCAGGCCGGACAACTGGCGGAAACCGAGAACATCAAGATTTACACCATCGGTATCGGCGCCGACCAGGTGGTTCAACGCACGTTTTTCGGTTCCCGCTCGGTAAATCCCTCGGCAGAACTGGACGAGGAGACCCTGACGCTAATCGCGGAGTCTACTGGAGGACGCTACTTCCGTGCCCGGGACGTCAACGACCTGGTGGAGATTTACGAAGAGCTGGACCGGCTGGAGACCATCGAACAGGACGAACAGACCTACCGCCCCACCAAGATACTTTTCTACTGGCCGCTGGGCACCGCCATGCTCATCAGCTTCATCCTGGCCGCCGTCTCAATACCCTGGCTGTCCATATTCGGCAGGGAACGGGAACTGCCGGAAGACACTGCCGGCGATGGACTGGGCGCAGGGAGCAGCAGCTGATGGAACTGGTCATGCCCAACCTGCAGGAATTCCATTTCCTCAGGCCGCTGTGGCTGCTGGCGCTGATACCCAGCGTGATTTTTCTGGCGGCATTGTGGCGGATCAATACTTCAGTTTCCGCCTGGGACCGGGCCATTGACAAGTCCCTGCTGCCGTTTCTGCTTGACCGGACCAAGAGCGCAGCCCAGCGTACTCCACTGGTATTACTGGCCAGCGCCTGGCTGCTGAGCATCGTCGCCCTGGCGGGACCGGTCTGGGAGAAACTGCCCCAACCGGTGCAGCAACGGGAGGACGCCCTGGTCATCGTGATGGACCTGTCCCTGTCCATGTTTGCGCCTGACCACGTGCCCAACCGGCTGGACCTGGCAAAACGTAAGCTACGGGATATCCTCGACCAGCGGCAGGAAGGTCAAACGGCCCTGGTTGTCTACGCCGGCGATGCCCACACCGTAACGCCGCTGACCGACGATACGGTAACAATCGCTGCACTGGTACCGTCGCTAAGTCCCAATATCATGCCGTTGTTCGGCAGCAATCCCGGCGGCGCCCTGGAACTGGCCATCGGCCTGCTGGACGATGTCGAGGCCAGTCGCGGCAGGATTCTCCTGATCACTGACGGCATAGCCGGTTTTGCCGAGGAACAGGCGTTGGCCGAGCAGGTCGGTGCAACACCTTACGAACTGCTGATCATGGGCGTGGGCACCGAGGAAGGCGCACCGATTCGAACCAGTGACGGCGGTTTTCTTACCGACGCCAGCGGTGAAGTCGTGGTACCGCAACTCAACCGCAACGTCCTGGAATCCCTCACCAACCGGACTGGCGGCAGATACCACGACATCCAGCTCTCCAATGCCGACATCAACTACCTGCTGGCTGATTCACCGTTCTTTGATGAAAATCTCAGTGAAGTCGAAGAGGAATTCGATATCTGGTACGAAGCCGGGCCCTGGCTGATTATCCTGGTACTGCCTCTGGTCGCTTTCAGTTTTCGCCGGGGCTGGCTGTTCAGTATCGCCCTTACCCTGACCCTGGCTGGCACCCTGGTCCCGGCCCGTCAGGCCCAGGCATGGGAATGGCGTGATCTGTGGAAAACACCCGACCAGCAGGGTGCCGAAGCCATGGCAGCGGAAAATTACCAGGACGCCGCCACGTTGTTCGAGTCCCGGGGTTGGCAGGGAACGGCCCTGTACCGGTCCGAGGACTACGAGGCGGCGGTGGCAGCCTTCAGTACCGACACCACCGCGGATGGTCATTACAACCGCGGTAACGCCCTGGCGCTTGCCGGCAACTACCCGGAAGCCATTGCCGCCTATGACCTGGCGCTGGAACTCGCTCCCGACCACGAGGATGCCATCTATAACAAGGAAATAATTGAACAATTGCTGCAGGAACAGGAAAGCCAGGAAGGCGAATCGGAAGGTGAAAACAGCGACCAGCAGCAACAGCAGCAGAATTCAGACCAGGAACAGGAAGACCAGGAAAACAGTGATCAGCAGGAGCAGGAGAGCCAGGAAGGCAACCAGGACCAGGAGCAGCAGCAACAACAGCAGGAACAGCCCGAGGAACAGGAGGGCTCTGAAAGCAACAGCGAACAGAATACTCCAAGCGAGGAAAGCAACGAGGAATTCGAAGAACAGCAGTCCCTGGAACAATGGCTGCGACGCATCGAAGATGATCCCGGCGAACTGCTGCAGCGCAAGTTCCGCTACCAGTATCGACAACGCCAGTTGAACGGCACAGCCAACAACCTGCAGTCAGGGGATCAGATATGGTAAGGCTGCTTTATGCACTCCTGCTGGGCGCTTTGCTCCTGCCATTAAGCAGTACCGCCCAGGAAGTGGAAATCAGCGTCGACCGCACGGAAGTTGCCCGTGGCGACACTATCGAGCTGACTATCCGGGTCTTTCAGCAGCAGAACGTTCAGCTTGACCTGTCCCCCCTGCGGGAAAACTTCGATATTCTGGCTTCGCGCACATCCCAGCAGATTCGCAGCATCAATAACCAGGTGGAATCGTGGACGGACTATGTAATCACCCTGTTCCCCACGCGGGAAGGTGAAATCGAGATCCCGGCCCTGGAAATCGGCACCGGGATAACCGAACCTATTGCGCTGACCATTGTTGATGAAGGGCCCAACTCCAACCAGGGCAACAATGAGCTCTTTCTTGAAACGGCGGTGAACAAGGAAAGCGTATATGTCCAGGAGCAATTGCTTTTTACCATCCGACTTTTTTACACCATCAGCGGTATTCGCAATCCGCAGTTCACCGAACTGGATATGCCTGATACCGTTATCCAGCTTATCGGCTCTCCCAACCAGTATGAGCGCCTGATTGATGGTGTGCGCTACGGTGTCTATGAAATGCGCTACGTGATCTTTCCGCAGCGCAGCGGTCCACTGGCAATACCCGACATCCTGTTCCGGGGTGAAGTCACCGACGGTTCCAGTAATTTCGTTTTCCGCAATCTCAACACGCAGCGGGTCACAGCGTATATCGAGGGTATGACCATCGATGTCAAGGAACGTCCGGTATCTGCCCAGAACCTGGCCAACTGGCTACCGGCCACCAACGTGACACTGGAGGAAAGCTGGGACGGCGACATCGATAATCTGCGGGTCGGTGAAACACTCACCCGCACCCTGACCCTGGTGGCCGATGGCCTGGACGGTGCCATGTTGCCTCCATTCAGCCCTGAACAGATTGACGGCGCCAATATCTACCCGGAACCTGCCGATATCGAACGCACCTTTGTCGATGGTGAAATCGTCGGCACCCGGGTGGAAACCACGGCCATTGTGCCGACATCGCCCGGTTTCGTGGAAGTCCCGGAACTGTCCGTACCCTGGTGGGACATTAACAGCGATCAATTGCGATACGCCACGGTAGCCGCCACTCGCCTGCCGATTGCAACAATTGACGGCGATCTGCCCGCCGAACAACTGGTAGATGACCAGGGAGAAGTCCTGGATTCAGAATCCGCCGCACCGCTGCTGGATCAGAGCATGCTTGACGAGCAGGCCGAGGCCACGCTTATCAACATTCCGGTCATCTGGTTCAATATCTTTCTCGGGGCTGCCGTACTGATTGTCATCGGCAGCATATACCTGCTGGTTATTCGCGGCTTCAACATCGATCCCATGGCGCTGCTGAGAGGTTATTACCAGCGATTTGCCGATACCAGGAAACCGGAAAATAATGAAACGGTTGCCTTCGGTCAGTTACGTCAGGCCCTGGCCAGTGGCGATCCCGTGGCAATCCGATCAGCCCTGATAACCTGGGGTGCACATCACTTTGCACCGGAAAGAGTGATGAGCATGGACGACATTATTCGCCTGTCCGCGGATTCATCCCTGAGCAGCTTCTGTCTTCGGGTCCAGGCTGCACTCTACGACAGTGAGGAGCAGGAGTTGGTGGACGGCAACGCGATACTTTCTGAACTGCAGGCCATGCGAAAAAGTCGCCAGCTGCAACGCCGTACGCAGAAACATGACGACACTTACGCATTGCCGCCCCTCTATCGTACCTGAACCTGAACCGGCGCTCGCGCCTGATTACCACACCATCCCATGTCCCGAAATTCACGCCCTGTCTATTCCACCGAGTCAGGACGACTATGCCCCGATTGCGGCCAGGCGCAGGACCGGTGTCGCTGCGGGGATAACGCTGTCAGGCAAGTGACACCGGGCGGCGCGATTACTATTCAGCGGGAACGAAAGGGACGGGCCGGCAAGGAGGTAACCGTAGTCCGTAATCTGCCACTCAACGCCATGGAACTCCGGATGCTGGCTTCCACGCTGAGAAAGCACTGTGGCAGCGGCGGCACCGTCCAGCAGGACACCATCGAGATCCAGGGCGACCAACGGAACAAGATTAAAAATTTTCTGCAGGAGCAGGGCTATGAGGCCAGGCTTGCCGGTGGCTGAATCCGGTACGATAGCGACGCAACCTGTTTTTTAAGGAACCTCTGAAAAATTTCAGAGGGTCCTTAATCGGATTCCCCGGAGGATCCCGTTGGTGAACCGTCGCCGTATTCCGGGATATTACGCTGGAAAAGTCGCCAGTAGTGTCGCACCCCCGTTACCTGTTCCGTACCGTCCGGTCCGGTTACCGTAGTTACTGGATTCCTGCCGATAAGTTCCGCGACTTTGGCGCGATCCGCCACCAGTACTGCTGTCATCTCGTAAATCCGGCCGTCGATCTTCAAGCGCACCCGCGGATCCCGTTCGATATTGGCCCACCAGGCCTTGGACTCTGGAAACTCTTTTTCCAGCCTGAAATCCTGTTCACTGCCACCGATATAAAGCTCTTCGCCACGGGCTGTGGCATTGATCGTGACCGAATGAGGGACTCCGTACCAGGTGCGGGTCTCGAGCATGATGGTATTGCCTCGAACCGGGTGATCGACCTCGTATACCCAGTCCCAGTCGTGCACCGGTTCACGGACCACCTCGCCGGGAAGCCACAGACCCGGCCAGGCGGTACGACCGCTCTGGACAAAGGCTGGACTGCCCGGATCGATGTAGCGGGGCTCCAGACCGGTCACCCGAAGCGTGAACAGTGTGCCGGCCGCGATCAACAGTATTAACAAAAAGGCGTTTCTTATGGTGCGCATGATTATCACTCTCCCCTGCAATAGCGTGGATTTCACTTTCGGACAGGGCATGAGCGTGACAATGTTACCCGGCAACAGTGAATGACAGGGAGAGCGGGCAGTTCCCGCCCCGCCCTGCCAGTAAAGCGCCTGTGCTGGCCAGCTGTTACAGCCCGGGTAAACCCCAGCTCAACTCCCGATCCACGACCTGGACCTCGATAACGTACTCTTCGACTAAATCGCCGAACCGTCTCTGCTGATCCGCCGACAACAAGGTATTCATTTCCAGGGAGTCAAGCGCGGCAAAGTTGTCGAGCCAGAGCCCGCCTATATACTGCCCCTGTGGTCCCCCGATCAGGGTCTGGAACATCTGGTATCCCTGGATTCCCCTGCTACGCATCGCCGGCAGGACAGTACCCCGCCAGAACTCTTCAAATTCCGCAATCTGCCCCTGGCTGACCTGTAGATAGGCCATTCGGCGCAAGCCGGTAATGTCACCGCCGGGAATACCCATATCCGGCCGTGTCTGCACGACGAGGCGTTGACGATGATCCACTGACGCACTGAACAGCGCCTGCCCGAGCTCGGTGGGTACAAAATTCCTGTCGTTGAGTTCGGCAAAGTTTTGCAGCGGCGTCGATACCACGACTTCGAAATTGTCACCGAAAAAATTGCTGGTGGTAAGGCGCCATGGCATTCCCGAAGACTGCTGAGCAGGCACGGTTTGCGTCAGATGCAAGGCACGAAAACGCTCGGTCATGGCAGGCTTCAACTGTATGCGCATGACATTGATCATGATCGGCTCCTGCGCCCGGGCTGGGGTCCAACCGATAACCGTTATTGACAATGCAAGGATCAAAAGTCCTCGCAGTGGCTTGTGTAGTGTTTCTGTATGCATGTTGCTGTTCTCCATCTTGTTGATGTTTTTGGAACGGACATGCCCAGGTACTGCCAAACCTCACCTCAAGCATAGTGACAGCTTCACTATCAATTCTCGGATTACAGGTCGGCCCAGAGAACGCCTGCAAACACCAGCTTCCCGGGTTATTGCTGGCCTGCGTCACTCTGATATGACTATCTCGCAGTGTGGAGTATTGAGGAACCTCTGAAACCGTGGGTCAGCAAAGAGTACCTGCCGACAAGGGATCTCGGCGCTCCTCACTGGAGAAACACGTCATCGGGATGACAAACAGTATCCCACTGCCAGCGGAAGTTTACCACTGACCCCGGCATCAACTGATAACTTCGAAGTGGATTTCAGTCTGAAACACTGCCCGGTTATAACGCAGCTCCTAGCCTGGCAACGGCACCGAATTCCGGACCGGAACGGCTGAAACACGACTTCTGAGCTCTTTCACGGCGCGCTTCAGGGCCTGTAGATGGCTTTTCTCCACCGCATCGGGTGTAGCCTGGTAGCTCAGCAGGATGTAGTTCTGTGTCACTTCCGCCAACAGCGGCGTGAGTTCCGGATGAAGAGCCGTGATTCGATGAAAATAGTTCATGGGCCCTTCTCCGTTTTCCCGCGGATAGCCGCGTCGAGCCAGGTACTGGCAGCATTCCCTGTAAAGCCGGTCACTTTCCGCCATTTTCTTCCCCGGTACTTTTCTGATGATGGCAAAGCCGATCAGGGTGGCAGCCAGCAGGGTTGAAACCCCCAGCATCAGGAGCATGCCGGAGCGGGCGGCCTGGCCGAACCAGCGTTCAAATATTTCCAGCTGCCGTTCCTCGCCATAACTGACGATGCGCCGGTTCCAGGCATACTCCATGGCATCCAGGCGCAGCCGAAGGGTATTCAGCACGCCGGAGCCACGGAACCTGGCCAGGGAAAACCTGGATTCGTTCATGAAATTGGGGTCATTCCGCAGGGCCGCTTCCACGCCCTGGGAAATGCGCTCCGGGGAGACGATAGCCGTGGGGTCGAAACGTACCCACCCCTCCCCGGCCAGCCACACCTCGGTCCAGGCATGGGCATTGTATTGATAGACCATCAGGTAATCTTCAAAGCGATTGTACTCACCACCCTGGTAGCCCACCACCACCCTCGCCGGCACACCGCCTGCCCGCATCATGTAAGTGAACGCGCTGGCATAGTGTTCACAGAAACCGGCACGGGTATTGAACAGAAAATCGTCCACCCGCTGCTCACCCAGCAACGGTGGGCTGAGGGTATAGCGGAATTGTTGCTGGAACAACGCCAGCACGGCATAGGCGTAGTCCCGGTCAGTTTCCACATCAGATCGCAGGTCCATTGCCAGTTCGCGGCTGCGGGGATTTCCTCCCTCGGGGAGTCGCAGGGAGCGTCGCCTGATACTGTCCAGTAACAACAGGTCGGTCTGGTTGTTCCGGAAGGAGCGCAGGTTGTAGCTTAAGCGCTGGTTGATAACCGAACGGTTTATCAATTCGAAATTGCGACCTTGAACGATTCCCGCGGTCAGGGGAGTAGCCAGATGAAGCCCATACAGCCAGCGTTGTTGTGTGGGTTCCATGATGACGTTGTAGTCGAGCGCCGATCCGGACACGCTGGTTCGCTCCCGGTAGTCCAGCTGTACCGGGGCGTTGGCCACCGCGGTGGAAAGTACCGAGCTGCCCTGACGACGCCAGGTAATGCCGTCGAAATAGTCCAGCACCAGGCCACGCCAGTAAAGGTTTTCATGCAGCGGCGGCGGTCCGCTGTTAAAGCCCACGCGAAAAGCCAGGTCTGCGGATTGGGCCAGCCGACTGATATCACCGGGGGACATTTCCTCCGAAACACCGGTGGTAGCCGATGACTGGGTAGGCACCGCCCACAGCGGATCAATGCGGGGAAAAACCAGGAACAGAACAATCATCAGCGGCAGACTCTGAGCAGTAATTCTCACGGCCAGTCCCAGTGAGGTGGTGCGCCTGCCGCTGCCCGCGGTCCGGTTCAGTGACACCATGCTGCCCATGATAACGATTACCATCAGGGTCAGGTACATGGCCGTAACCATGCTCTGGGAATACAACAGGGATACCAGGGCCATCACGAAGCACAGGCACAGAACGACGTAGATATCCCGCTTACTCTGCATTTCCACCAGTTTGAAAATGAAGCCCAGGGCCAGCAGACTGGCCGCCACATCCAGCCCGATATCCAGGGACCTGATCTGGGTCGCGGAACTGAGAATGATGAATACCACCAGCACTACCCGCAGTGCCTTGCCGGGGTAGTCCAGCTTGCCGTAAAAAATCAGCACCCGCCAGGCCAGGCAGGCGGCGACCACGACACCGATCCAGACCGGCAGCCTCGGGCCGTGGGGAGCCAATGCCATGACCACGGAAAGCAGGACCCAGATAAGGCTCTGCCTGGGAATCTGATAAGCGATATCCATTACGGCTGCTGCTCCCCTGCCCCGGCATCCGCTTCCCTGGCCGATGGCACGCGGTAGCGTGCAAGCGCCTGGAGTACCTGTAAACGATGTCCCTTGCCGGTTTCCGGGGCTATCTCCAGGCCGGGCAGCTTCAGGCCATAGGTGGTATTGGCAGAAGACAGTTTCAGCACGCAATAGCAGAGACGGGACAGCCTGTCCTCGTCCGGGAATCCGTAGAACATGTCCCAGTCCAGCCAGAGTCGCTGGTCAAGGTAGTCCACGAACTGCTTCACCAGCATTCCCTGGCCACGGGCCACGTTTTTCCAGGCCACCTGTTTCAGCGAGTCCCCGGGATTGAAGCTGCGAAAGCCGTGAAAATCCTCGCTGCCTTCGCGAACCAGGGGCGATTCCTCGGTGATCCCGCCGCCGCTATTGAGCACGTGATGCAGTGCTACCGGTACCGGTTCCGGGTAAACCAGGCAGCGCATCTCCAGCCTCACTATGGACCACGCAGTGAACAGGCCGGAAGGAAACTGGCCGCGCACGGTCAGGGACGGTGCCTTGAATTCACCACGTTTCGTGCTGCGGATAA
>Ga0070726_10001685_pt1 | contig 21575 bp, 17 predicted proteins | sample tdAd471_FD_67275 | JGI IMG/M metagenome (GOLD analysis project Ga0070726, IMG submission 67275) | Marine sediment microbial communities from the Atlantic coast under amendment with organic carbon and nitrate - tdAd47.1 | ecosystem: Environmental > Aquatic > Marine > Coastal > Sediment | place... | reverse complement strand
AACTCGATAATTGGCAGGTAATTCTTGATAGCCCAATGGCCATTGCTGTAACTAAAATTTATGACCGCTGGCTCCATACGCTCGACTGCCAGGGTATCAAGAAGTTAAGTTCCGGCGACCAATCCTTGCTCAGCAACTTTATTCCTCGGCTGCATTTATCCATTACCCCACAGGATTCAATGGCGATTAACAACATCAAAAAAGGCGCCATCATTATTGCTGGGAGCGGTATGTGTACCGGTGGCCGCATCCGTCATCACTTTAAACAACGTATCTGGAATAAACGTAACACCCTCATGTTCGTTGGCTTTCAAGCACGGGGAACCTTGGGACGAATATTGGTCGACGGCGCTAAATATATTCGTCTATTTGGCGAAGAGTATGTTGTGAAAGCACAAATCGCAACTCTGGGGGGATTTTCCGCCCACGCCGGTCAAAGCGAACTGATCGACTGGCTTACAAATTTTAAAAGCAACCCGCGCATTATGTTGGTCCATGGCGAACCTGAAGCACAAGATGCCCTCTCACAAAAGCTCTGGAACGAAGAAAACATCACTACCGAGATTCCAGCCCGCGGGCAGAGTATTGCTTTTTAGCGTTCACTTTTCGAAGGGTCGGGAAATCATTCTCAGATTTAGGATATTAAACGTCCGTTGCACTTTTTTTTTATGTTTATTTTTAACCTGTAGGCTCGACCCTTCAGAATAGCTCTCCACCTCCTCAGCAAACGATGGTTGATTTTTCGTATTTCTGGAAATAATAGAAATATATTTCATAATTTCCCGATTAGCCTGCAAATCAGCAACAATATTCCTCTATTGCCAAACTATAATATCAGAACAGAAAAACACTACTAAGGATCCTATCGATGACACTTGCAGAATCACTTTTAATCGCGTGCAAAAACTACGGGGCACAAGAAATCTTTGGCATTCCGGGCGATTTTGCGCTGCCTTTTTTTAAAGTCATTGAAGAAACCAATATCCTCCCTCTCTATACCCTAAGCCACGAGCCAGGTGTGGGATTTGCGGCGGACGCTGCCTCAAGGTTACATTGTCAGCCTTCTATCGCGGCAGTGACCTATGGTGCGGGAGCACTGAACATGATTAACCCGATCGCCGCTGCCTATGCCGAAAAGTCGCCCGTGATTGTCATTTCGGGAGGGCCTGGCGCTGGCGAGAGAAATGCGGGGCTATTACTGCATCACCAGGCAAAAACGCTTGATTCGCAGTTAGCCATGTTTAAGGAAATCACTTGCGACCAAGCTGTCCTGGATGATCCGGTGCGCGCACCAGAACAGATCGCCCGAGTGCTGGGCAATTGTGTTGCTCAGTCACGCCCCGTGTATATCGAAATTCCCCGTGATAGCGTGAATGCTCCCTGCAACGAAGTCCCAATCATCCACCCCGAACTGAATGTCGATCAAGATGCGTTAAAAGCCTGCGTTGATGAGATTCTCAAAGCTTTGGAAAACGCAAAATCACCGATGTTACTTGCTGGTGTTGAAATCCGTCGCTTCGGCTTGGAGCAGGATGTCGCAGAACTGGCCATCAACCTCGGTATTCCTGTCGCTACCACTTTCATGGGAACCGGCTTGCTCACCAATACCAACGCTCCGCTTTGCGGCACCTATCTGGGAGCCGCAGGAGATCAAAAAGTAACGACGATGGTAGAAAGTTCGGATGCTCTTATTATGCTGGGCGTTATTCTATCCGATACCAATTTTGGCGTATCGGTGAGCAAAATTAACACGAGAAAATCTATTTTAGCCTGCGACAGCAGTGTCTCCATGAGCTACCACACTTACAAGGATATCCCACTCCGCGCCTTAGTTACTGAACTAAAAGGGCATAGCGCACACGACAGAAAAGCATTCGGGCTGGAACGTGAATACCCTGGCAACCTGCCTGCTGACACACAAAAAATAACCCCGACCGATATTGCGGCAGCAGTCAATGACCTGTTTCAAGATCACGGCGATATGCCGATCGCATCCGATATGGGCGATTGTCTATTTACTGCACTCGACATGAAATATGGCGGCCTCATCGCTCCAGGATACTACGCCACCATGGGCTACGGTATTCCGGCAGGCATTGGCACGCAAGCCGCAACAGGCCTAAGGCCCTTAGTTCTGGTTGGTGATGGCGCATTCCAAATGACTGGCTGGGAGCTGCTAAACTGTGTCCGTTATGGCTGGGACCCGATTGTCTTGCTTTTTAACAACGCCAGTTGGGGCATGCTCAGCGCATTTCAGGGCGAATCAAAATTTAATGATCTAATTGATCTGAATTACGCGGAAATTGCCAATTCACTTGGTGGAAAAGGTTACCGCGTTGCTACCCGTGCACAGCTTAAGTCAGCACTCAATGAAGCCGTTAGCCAGCGTGGCCAATTTCAGCTGATAGATATCGCCATGGAGCGCACAGCACTTTCAAAAACACTCACTCAATTTACCACCAGTGTAAACGCTGGAAAACGCTCGCAATCATAGACTAAATACGGTTAAATCCGCATTTCTAAAGATGCGCTGCTGAAATTTTTTGGAGACACTGATGTTTGAGAAACTAGAGCTTTTGCCACCCGACCCGATCCTTGGTTTGATGGCAGCTTATCGCGATGACCCTAATCCCAATAAAATTGATTTGGGCGTAGGCGTCTATAAAAATGAGCAGGGTAATACGCCTGTACTGGAGTCTGTCAAACAAGCTGAAAAAATTATCCTGGACACAGAAAATTCTAAAGCCTATTTAGCGCCGACTGGTAGTCCGGACTTTACTCAGGCCATCCAACAACTGCTGTTTGGTGAAACTCATTCGGCCTATCTCGACAAACGTATCGCCACTATTCAGTCTCCCGGTGGTTGCGGCGCACTGCGTCTCGGCGCTGACTTTGCGCGACGCTGCAACCCGGAAGCAACCGCCTGGGTGAGTGATCCAACCTGGGCAAATCATCTACCTTTATTGGGTAATGCGGGTCTTAAGTTAGCGCAATATCCTTATTACGATTCCGCGAGCCATCAACTTAAATTTGATCAGATGACTGAAGCTCTAAAACAGGCCAAGCGTGGTGATTTAGTATTACTCCATGGCTGCTGTCATAACCCCTGTGGAGCAGACTTGAGCCAAGCGCAATGGCAGTCGCTAGCAGAAATGGCGGAAACCCAGGGATTTATTCCTTATATTGATATTGCCTACCAAGGCTTTGGGGACGGTTTGGAGGAGGACGCGTACGGCCTGCGTTTAATGGCTGAACGGCTACCTGAAATTATCGTCGCCAGCTCCTGCTCAAAGAACTTCGGCATCTACCGTGAACGCGTTGGGGCACTGTCCATTGTTGCGGATAGCGCACAAGCCGCCAAGATAAGCACGACTCAGGCCGCCAGTGTTGCGCGTGGCATGTACTCAATGCCCCCTTCACACGGAGCGGCGGCGGTCAGCTTGGTTCTAAACAATGAGGATTTACGCCAACAATGGCTGGCTGAACTCGCCGAAATGCGCAATAGAATCAATGCGATGCGGGTATTGTTAGTGGAAAGATTAAAATTTAAACACGCAAGCCAGGACTTTTCCTTCATCCAAAATCAATTGGGCATGTTCTCTTTTCTAGGAATTACGCCAGCGCAGGTACGCCAATTACGCGACCAATACAGCGTCTATATGGTCGACTCCAGCCGTATTAGTATCGCAGGTATGAATCATACGAATATTGAATACCTAGCGGATTCGATCGTTGCTATTCTTTAGGTGACATTCCAGGTAGCTCTTTGAGCTATAACGTTTTTAAGTCTTATTCTATTTTGTGCAACTTTGGCCTGATAAAGCAGTATCAGGCCAAAGTTAAGTCTTGACGATAATGTTAAATATCGTCCATATCTTCAGCGTACTCGGACAAATCCGGACTGCGATCAACCTTTGACGCACCAAATGCACTCACCAATCGACTACGCGCGGCTATTACACGATATTTCTTCCAGACCCGCTCCAGCTCCGTCGTCACTTCCTTCTCACCTTTGCAGACGGCAACAAAATGTTTCTCATCCTTCGTCATCGGGCTTCTCTCTCCCGACTCCAACGCAATCAAAGAATTACCGTAATTGTGGAGCAACTCAGCCTCCGCAATAGTGAACTCGCCGCAACGTCGAAAACCAATAGGAAACCTATCGTTATCATAAAAAATACCAGAGGATTCAATCGTCATTAGTTCCATAAACAAACACCTGTCATTAATATAAATAAGAATTTATTTTTTGGTAATTATGGTAAAGGTCTGCGGGGCGGTAAAACGAAAATTATTTATCGTAAAGATAAATTTATTTAACTGAATTGGTTGAAATTTCCTCATATTTGCGACAATCTAACTCATCACCAATTGCGTTAAAGTTGCTAAAAAATGCTGTAGCTTTAATGCAAAAACTGAGGCAAAATTGCTAGCCCTTTGACGCTGCCCGGATAGCCAGCCCCTCTCAACATTCAGCGCCAATCCGACACCTGTTACCGCCTCTGGAGATACGATTTGAATCAGCAACTCAACACCCCCTGGGGATACGAACTTTCCGCTCAGTTATACGGTATTGATCGCTGGAGCAATGACTATTTCGGTCTATCTCCCGACGGCAAAGTCACAGCAAAAACACTTAATACCGCAGTGCCATTAATGGACATTGTTGAGGGTATGTTTGAACGTGATATGCAAATGCCGGTTTTGTTGCGCATAGAAAATATTCTGGACGCACAAATTCAGCGGCTGAACGAAGCTTTTAGAAAGGCTATCAAGGAACAGAATTACCAAGCTGGCTACCGCGGTGTTTATCCTATTAAAGTCAATCAACAAGCTCAGGTTGTGGAAGAAATTGCCGATTTCGGCAGCCGTTATCAGCATGGTTTTGAGGTGGGCAGCAAGCCAGAAATGATCGCTGCTCTTTCTACCGTTGAAGAACCCGGCAGCTTAATCATTTGTAATGGTTACAAAGATGAAGAATTTGTCGACCTTGGGTTACAGGCAATTCGCCTTGGTTTTCTCTGTTTCTTCGTCATCGAAACACCAGCTGAACTCCCGATTATTATCGAACGCAGCAAAGTGCTTGGCATCGAGCCAATGATCGGGCTACGCATCAAAATGAATACTAAGGTCAGTGGACATTGGAATTCGACCAGCGGTGACCGTAGCGTCTTTGGCCTTACCACAACCCAAATCGTCGACCTGGTCGACCTGCTAAAAAAAGAAAACATGCTGCACTGTTTGCAGTTGTTACACTGTCACTTAGGTTCGCAGATACCCAATATTCAAGAAATTCGAAAAGGCGTTGTTGAAGCCTGTCGCTATTACGCCGACTTGATTCGCGAAGGTGCTGCATTGAACTATATTGATCTCGGCGGCGGCTTGGCAGTTGATTATAGCGGTGCTCAAAATAATGATGAACAAAGCCGCAATTACAGCCTTGACGAGTACTGTGAGGATATTGTCGATACCCTGAAAGACACCCTCAACGAGTACGGCATCGCTCACCCCACTATTGTCACCGAATCCGGACGCTCAACCGTAGCCTACTCATCCGTGCTGCTCTTTAACATTTTAGACACAACCTCTTTTGAACCCGCTAAGGTGCCGGATATTATGGAAGATGAGCATCCGTTGATCAGGCGTATGCGTGAAATTTACGATTACCTCAACCCGGAACGTGTGCAGGAGTGCTACAACGATGCCCATTACTATCGACACGAGGTGCGCGAGCTCTTCAAACGCGGACAAATGAACCTGCGCCAGCAGTCAGTTACCGAGAATTTATTTCTCGACATACTGCACCGTATCGCAGACCTTCTCGACAAGGTTGAGCATAGTTCGATCGATTTAAACGATCTCAAATCGTCCCTAAGCGATATTTATTACGGTAATTTTAGTCTGTTTCAGTCATTGCCGGATATTTGGGCTATTGATCAAATGTTTCCTATCATGCCCATCCACCGATTGAATGAAGAACCTAGCCGACAGGCAGTTATCGCCGATATCACCTGCGATTGCGACGGCAAAATCGATAAGTTTTTTGTCAGTCAGGAGATTGCCCAAACACTACCACTACACCCGCTAATCGAGGGTGAAGAATATTATCTTGGCGTATTCCTGGTCGGCGCCTATCAGGAAACTCTGGGGGATTTGCATAATTTGTTCGGCGACACCAATGTGGTTAGCGTGCGTCTAAATAGTGACGGTAGTTTTGATTTCGTGAAAGAAATACATGGCGACACCATCGCGGATGTGTTGAGCTATGTGGAATACGAACCCAAGGAAATGCAGCTACGTTATCGTAACACCGCTGAACGCGCCGTCCGGGAGGGCCGCATTACAGCCCGTGAACGACAACAGACAATCAATGCCTTTAACGCGAGCTTGCAAGGCTATACCTACTACGAAAAAGAGAGTTGAGGTTTATTATGGCTAAAGTATTGATTATTGGCGCTGGTGGTGTCGGACAGGTAGTCGCCCACAAGTGCGCTCAGGTGCCAGAAGTATTTTCTGAAATTGTGCTGGCCAGCCGCACCGAAGCAAAGTGTAAAAAAATCGCTGCTCAGATTGATTACCCCATCAAAACGGCCCAGGTGGATGCAGATAATGTGCCCGAACTGGTCGCACTGATTCAGCGTGAGCAACCGCAACTGGTCATCAATGTCGCCCTCCCATACCAGGATCTCACCATCATGGATGCCTGCTTGGAAACCGGCGTGAATTATCTGGATACCGCCAATTACGAACCGCTCGACACCGCCAAATTTGAATACAAATGGCAATGGGCTTATCAGGATAAGTTCAAACAGGCCGGTCTGATGGCATTACTTGGGTCTGGCTTCGATCCAGGTGCCACCAATATGTTTACCGCTTACCTGGCAAAACATTATTTTGATGAAATCCATTATCTCGACATTATCGATGTTAATGGCGGTGATCATGGCTACCCCTTCGCCACCAACTTTAATCCTGAGATTAATATTCGCGAGGTCACTGCTGAGTGTCGGCATTGGGAAAACGGTGAGTTTGTTACCACTCCAGCGATGTCATTAAATCAGCCCTTTACTTGCCCTGATGAAGTCGGTACTTATAACATTTACCGCATGTATCACGAAGAGCTGGAGTCGCTTACCAAAAACTTCCCAAGCCTGAAACGCGCCCAGTTCTGGATGAGTTTTTCCGAAAACTACCTCAACCACCTGAAAGTGTTGGGCAATGTCGGCATGACAGGCATTGAACCGGTCGAATATCAAGGCCAACAAATAGTGCCTATCCAGTTCCTTAAAGCATTACTGCCTGACCCCTCCACACTTGGACCAAGAACCAAAGGCAAAACCTGCATTGGTTGTTTAGTGCGCGGCATCAAGGACGGTAAGGAAAAAACCTGTTTCCTTTACAACATTTGCGACCACCAGGATTGCTACAAAGAAGTTCTATCACAGGCCATTTCATATACGACTGGCGTACCCGCCATGATCGGCGCCAAGATGATGTTGGAAAATCACTGGATGGCCCCCGGCGTTTGGAATATGGAACAAATGAATCCAGATCCGTTCATGGCCGATATGAATCGATATGGACTACCCTGGAAGGTTATCGAAGAACCAGGGTTTGACCTGCTGTGATCAACAGCAAAACATTTAAACACTTTGATTTAGCGCGCGCGCCGTCGCCCTGCTTTGTTGTCGATGAAGTGGCGGTAGAGCATAACCTGAAAATACTGGATCGTGTGCAACGCGAGTCCGGCGCGAAAATCTTAATGGCACTGAAGGCTTTTTCGATGTTTAGTCTGGCACCTTTAATCAGCCGTTATTTGAAAGGAGTTTGCGCCAGCGGGTTGCATGAAGCACTGTTGGGGCACGAGGAATTTAGTGGCGAGATTCACACCTTCAGTGCTGCTTACACAGCAGCCGATTTAGCAGAGCTCGTTAAAATTTCCCACCATCTGGTGTTTAATTCCTTTGGTCAATGGCAGCGTTTTCAACCCTTACTGCAAGCAGCCAAAACCAAAAGGCCAGAGCTACAATTTGGTTTAAGGATTAACCCCCAACATTCGGAAGGCACCACGCCCATCTATGACCCCTGTGCGCCTTGTTCACGCCTGGGCATTCCACGCGACCAATTTACGGGACAAAACCTGGAAGGCATCAGCGGTTTGCATTTTCATACCCTTTGCGAACAGGATTTTCCTCCGCTCGAACGCACACTTGATGCGGTAGAGCAGCAATTTGGTGACCTTTTACCACAGATGGAATGGGTCAATTTTGGCGGTGGCCACCATATTACGCGCGATGACTATCAGGTCGAGGCGTTAATAGCCCGCCTGATTGAGTTTCAAAAAAAATATCAGGTACAGGTCTATCTCGAGCCGGGTGAAGCTATCGCCATTCATACCGGCATCTTGGTCGTGGAAGTATTGGATATAACCCATAACAACATGCCAATAGCCATTCTCGATAGTTCCGCCACCTGCCATATGCCAGACACGATGGAGATGCCTTATCGCGCCGAAATCTTTGATGCTGGCCAACCCAACGAAAAGGCCCACACCTATCGTCTGGGTGGGCAAACCTGTTTGGCCGGCGACGTTATGGGCGACTATAGTTTCGATCAGCCACTGCAAATCGGCCAACGCCTCGCCTTTGATGACATGGCTCATTATACGATGGTAAAAACGACTACGTTCAATGGCATTAACCTGCCCTCGATTGCTATTTGGAACTCAGAGACAGACGCATTTCGACTGGTCAAACAGTTCGGCTATCAAGATTTTAAACATCGGCTTTCTTAAGAGTAAGGCGCTATTAATGCAAGACTTCGATCAACTAGCGGCTCCCGATTACCCGGTTTTCCTTGGCTCGGAGATTCAACAACCCGAGCCGAAGCAAGCTTATTTCCATGTCTTGCCTGTTCCTTACGAAGCCTCTGTTTCCTACGGTGGCGGCACGTCGCTCGGCCCTGCCGCTATTTTGGGCGCTTCCTGGCAACTGGAAATTTGGGATGGCAAGGGCCGCCCAGCGGATCGCGGTATTTTCACTCACCCACCCATTGATGTCGTCGGTGAGGAAGCCGAGGTGATTCAGCGGATCGCCAACGCAACGTGTAACATCATATCGCAACAAGCACTTCCGGTCGGTTTAGGCGGCGAGCACACGGTAACCTATGGGCTGATAAAAGGCCTGCTGGATGCCGGCATCACGGACTTGGGTGTCGTGCAAATTGACGCCCATGCCGACCTGCGCGACGCCTATGAGGGCAATCCTTATAGCCATGCCTCCGTGATGAAGCGTATTGTCGACCTCAATATCCCGATTTTTCAGTTAGGTATTCGCGCTTTTTGCGAAGAAGAAGTTGCAACCCGCAAAGCCTTTGGCGTTCACTATATTGATGCGGAAGATTTAGTGCCGAACCACATTCAGAGCATCGAACTACCGCAGGACTTCCCAAAGAACGTATTCTTTACCCTCGATATTGACGGCATGGACCCTTCCATATTTCCATCTACCGGCACCCCGGTTCCGGGAGGTCTGGGTTGGTACCAAACGTTGTCTTTATTCGAATCCGTCGTCAAACAGCGTCATATTGTGGGTTTCGACCTGATGGAGTTTGCGCCCATCGAAGGGTTTCATACTTACGAATTTTCAGCGGCTCTGCTTGCCTACAAAATGATGGGGATTGTTGATCGTCATAATCGTTAGACCAAACCTGCTTGATCGCAACCATGGATACAGAGCTACTTAGAACTTTTTTAGAGGTCGAAAAAACACGCCATTTTGGTCACGCGGCGGAAAACCTCTATCTGACGCAGGCGGCGGTAAGCTCCCGCATTCGTCAGCTAGAGAATACTTTAGGCGTTAGCCTGTTCAATCGATACCGCAATAATATTAACCTAACGCCCGCAGGTGAACGTTTAAAACCCCATGCCGAAGCTATTATGATCTCGCTCAGTCGCGCGGCGCAGGAGTCTTCTCTCGCCAGTGATCAGTCACTCCAAATTGCTATCGGCGGTTCACCTAATCTTTGGGATTCATTATTGCAGGATTACCTCAATCAACTGCTACAGAAATTTCCTGAGATTACGTTACGGGCAGTTGCCCAGGAACAGGAATCCCTGACTCGACAGCTAATGAGTTATACGCTGGATATCGCGATCATGTTTGACCCACCCAAGGTCGATGAATTGAAGGTGGACAAAATCCACCGTCTTCCACTACTGCTGGTTTCAAGCTATCAAAATATCGGGTTTGACGAGGTCTTCACACGCTCTTACATTCAAGTGGACTGGGGCACATCTTTTAATATCCAACATGCTCAGTACTGTAGCCATGCGGCGGCTCCAACCCTGCATACGAGTACCGGCAGGATTGCCCTGGATTTTATGCTTAAAAATGGTGGCTCCGCATTTCTACCAGCGCCCTTTGCCAGACGCTATATTGATGCTGGGCAACTGTATCTTATTTCGAACGCGCCACCCATCCATCGAGATGTGTACACCGCCTTTCATCGCAATAGTGAAAAAGCAGAACAGCTTGAACAGATGATTACTCTTTTTACCCAACTTGATCCATGATTATTGAGTCCCAGTCTCTCCCACATAGACGATGCGGTAAATCGTGCCAGAATAATCATCCGACAAGTACAACTCACCCTGACTGCCTTGCGCCACATCCACTGGTCGTCCAATAATATCGCCATCCTGCTCAAAGCCCGTCAAAAAGTCACGCTGTGTAATTTTTTCATTATCACCCCAATGTAAAGTCACGAGTTTATAGCCATCGGGCGATGAGCGATTCCAAGAACCGTGCAGGGCGACAAAAGCACTTTTGCGGTAACGTTGAGGCAACGCGTCGCTACGATTAAAACGTATGCCTAACGGAGCATTATGTGCCCGAAAACCAAAGACCGGCGAAACTGCATTCAGGAGCATCGTTTCTTTACCCTGACCTTCGTCAGGATCTAGATCACCAAAACCATTCACATAAGGCCAACCATAAAACTGACCATATTCGATACGGTTAAGCTCGCAAGGCGGATAATCATCACCCATCAGGTCACGACCGTTGTCGGTGGCGTACAAAGCGCCGTCCCAGGGCGCCCAATCAAAACCAACACTGTTGCGCAACCCCGTACCGACTATTTCACTGGCACTGCCATCAGGACGGAAACGCATTATCGTTGCCCGCCTTACATCGGATTCCACACACACATTACAGCTCGAACCAATACTGAGATAAAGCCAGCCATCCGGGCTAAAGCCAATGCTCTTTGACCAATGATTTCCGCCCTTAGGTAAACTTTCTATAATCCGATCATATTGCCCGGCCAGGCTGCCCGATTCGACATCAAAAAGCACACGTCCGATAGCATCCGTTTCGGCAATATATAGCCACCCCTGCCAAAGGGCCAAACCATGGGGCCGGTTGAGCTTATCCAGCAACACCCTTTTTGCATCGGCAACCCCGTCCTGATCCTTATCACGCGTTAGCAGTATTACCTGACCCTGCCTTGGCGTGCTCACCAGCAGATCACCCCTTGCGGTAATTAACAGCATCCGCGCACCGGGGATATCTGTGGCATAGCGGTTTAAACGAAAACCTTCTGCTGTCTCTAGGCGGTTATCTACAAGTTCTCTCGACGGTGACTTGATTCCGCTGCCGGCCAGCGCACTAACGATCATCTTCAGGCTGGTTATTTTGAGGTTCGGCGTCATAGCAATATAGCCTACCGCGACCAGCGCAATGATCATTAAAGTGAGGCCGAAAAAAATTAGCGTCCGTTTTAGCATGCGACATAACCCTTCATTTAGAAATACCAGTCTCGGATGAGCCTCCGAACTAGCCCTATCCCGGCGAATGCATTATTATCTGCTCTTTTCGGGCGTAACGGTACCACGTCCAATTCTGACGAAAGGGCATTGCATCAATATTCAATGGTTTGCAGTGTTCTGGAAAATAATAAATGCGCCTATGCAAAAGCGCCTGCAACGGACTTTTTCTTCCATAATGTCAAACATTCTACCTATGCGATCACAGATAGTTATTAGCTTGGTTTCCTTTGCGTTCAGCTCCGCAGTGTTAGCAACCACCCCTGAAAGTTCAGCACCGGAAAATGGCCGTTACCGCTGCCAACCGAATGCCAGTGGTAACGGCTGGCAGTGTGATGCAATTGAGGCAAACTCAGCTCAAGGCACACTCTATGTACCCGTGTCCGCGCGTGCAGCTTCAGTAACAACCGTCAAAAAAGGTAAAGTGCCAAAACCCAAAGGGCCCTATGCACGGCTAGACTGGGTGGATAGAAACCAACTCTCTGAAGAGGATCAAGCCAACACCCCAGCCTATTGTACCGGCGCTTATGTCGAGCCCGATTATCTAGCCGAGGAGTTGCGCAACCTGGACCCTGCTACACAGCCAATTCTCGGCTCCTCTATTCAGTCCGAAACAACCGAAGATGGCCACAGCACCCTGACTGGCGATGTTGTGGTTAGACAAGGCTATCGGCAGGTGAAAAGCAATAAAGCGCTGATCGATAGGAATGCCGGTACGGTCGATTTGGAAGGTGAGTCCACCTACCGCGAGCCCGGAGTACTGTTAATCGGCCAGGAAACCCACATTAATTTGGAGACAAAAGCCGTCACCATTAAGGATGCGGAATTCGTCGCTCACAAAAGCCATATGCGCGGAACAGCACAGCAGCTGGAAAAGGATGAAAATGCCATTATCCGCATCACCAAAGGCATGGTGACTAATTGCCCACCCGGAACCAATAGCTGGGCCTTGGCAAGTAAGCATATTGAACTTGATCGCGAGCAGGGTGATGGCGTCGCTAAACACGCCGTACTGAAGGTAAAAAACGTGCCGGTTTTTTATACACCTTATATTCGTTTTCCCATCGATGACCGACGTAAGTCTGGCTTCCTGTTTCCTCAGCTCGGCAAATCCGACGATGGCATCGATTTCGCTGCACCCTATTATTTCAACCTCGCCCCCAACTATGATGCGACTTTTACACCACGCTACATCTCTGACCGTGGTGCCATGAGCGAGTTGGAATTCCGTTATCTGCATAAAAATAACAAAGGCATTATCGGCGGCGCTTACCTGGACAGTGATGACGAGTTTAACGGCAACGACCGATGGCTCGGTTCGGTCGAGCATAGTGGTAGCCTCTTTAATCGCATTAACACCTTTATCGACTATGCAACCGTCAGTGATGAGGACTACTTTAGCGACCTCGGAACTGACCTGAATATTTCCAGCCGAACCCATCTGCTTAGAATAGGGCAAGCCTCCTATACCAGCGATTGGTGGCGCGTGATCACCCGGCTACACGGCTATCAAACGCTGGACGACGCTATCACCGATGCTAACAAACCTTATGATCGATTGCCGCAAATACTTTTTGAGGCCAACTATCCGCTCGAGAATACCGGTCTGGAAATTGGCTTAAAAACGGAATATAGCTATTTTGACCGTGATAATGATAATCTGACTGGCCTGCAAAGCGCCGTCGGCAGCCGTATACGTGCGGAACCGAGCGTTAGTTGGAATCTGGAGTGGCCGTTTGCCTTTATCAAGCCAACCCTGAAGTACAAATACAGCAAATACTCGTTGGATGATCTCGATAGCAGCTTCGATGACTCACCGGATATTGCGACGCCCTTATACAGCCTCGATAGTGGCATCTTCTTTGAACGCGCCATGTCACTGTTTGGCGAGAGCATGACCCAGACATTTGAACCCAGACTGTTTTATCTCAAAGTGCCAGAGGAAAAGGATCAACACCTGATCCCGAATTTCGATACCGGCCAGCTTACATTTAGCTATAACCAGCTCTTTCGTGAAGATCGATTTACCGGCGGCGACCGTATCGGTGATGCCGATCAGTTAGCGGTTGGCCTGACCACCCGTCTTTTAGAAGCATCCGGGTTTGAACGTTTTCGCGCCAGCATTGGTCAAATCTATTATTTTGAAGATCGTTTGGTTAGCCTAACCGGCATTCCCGCTATCGATGCTACCAATTCAGAGTCAGCCTATGCGGCGGAATTTAGCTACGCACTGCGCTCTGGCTGGCGTTTCTATGGCGATATTGAGTGGGATCCCGAACTTGAGCGCACTAACGAGAGCAGCATCGGGTTGCGCTATCACTCCAATAACCAGCATATTTTTAATCTGGGCTATCGTGTCCGTAATGATCGTCAAAAATTAGAACAAACCGATTTCTCGCTGATCTGGCCGCTATCCGATCGCTGGCAGATCTTCACCCGCTGGAATCAGGACCTTATTCATGACAGAATTATTGAGGCACTGGCAGGTGTTGAATATAGTAGCTGTTGCTGGAGTATCCGTATTGCGGCACGGCGCTGGATCAATGATGACGATCTCTTTCTGGCGAACGAGGTCGAGGAAAAAGACGGTATTTACATTCAATTTCAGCTGAAGGGGCTTGCCGGTTTAGGCCAATCGCTGGAAGGCATTCTCAGCAATAGTATTCCCGGTTATCGAGAGCAACAAAACAATGACTTTTTTAATCAATAAAACTACTTCCTTTGTCAGTCTTCTGCTATTTGCGGGGTTAATTTCGTCTATATCTATCAGTCAGGCGGCGATTCAACGTCTGGATCGAGTCGCCGTGGTAGTAAATGACGATATTATTATGGAAAGTGAGGTATTGAAGCGCAAACAAGATATCATCCGCACCATCAACAGACAGCAGGCGGCAATGCCTCCAGAGGATGAACTGCTGCGCCAAGTGGTTGAGTCACTCATCATGGAAAGTATCCAGATGCAGATTGGTGAGCGCGCAGGGGTACGTATCGACGACAATACCTTGAACCAAACGATGGAGCGGATTGCTCAACAAAACAACCTCAGCCTCGAACAATTCAAGCAACAGCTTCAGGCCGACGGTGTTTCTTATCAAGAAACCCGCGAGCAAATACGGGATGAAATGATTTCCACCCGTGTCCGCGAGGGTCGAGTCGGCGCGCGCATTCAAATTACAGAACAGGAAATACAAAATTACCTCACCTCAGAGGCGGGCAAAAAACAGCTAGAAGCAGCCTATTTATTGGGCCACATTTTGCTTCAAGTGCCTGAAGATGCGAGTGCTACCGAAGTAGCAAAAGCGGAAGAAAAAGCCAAAGACTTGCAACGTCAGTTAAATACTGGTGCTGATTTCGCCACGTTGGCAGCGGCCAATTCCGATGACCCTAGCGCTGCTAGCGGTGGTGCGATGGAATGGCGTAAAGAATCACAGTTACCTTCGGTGTTTTTAGAATATGCACCCAGTCTGATGATCGGTGAAGTATCTGACCCCATCCGCAGTCCCAACGGTTTTCACCTGATCAAGTTACTGAATAAACAGGGTGGCGACACGCTGATGGTGCCACAAACCCACGTCCGTCATATTCTCATTAAAACCTCTGAAATTCGCGACGATGCGCAGGCAAAAGCCTTTGCCGAGCAGCTCTATGAGCGGATACTGGCTGGCGAGAGCTTTGAAGAACTGGCCAAAAGCCAAAGTGCTGATACCGGGTCGCTAGCATCCGGAGGTGATTTGGGCTGGATGAATAGCCGTGACCTAGTGCCTGAGTTTCGCGAAGCAATGGAGCGAGCAGAAATTAATCAGTTAACCAAACCCATCCGCTCGCAGTTCGGCTGGCATATTATCGAGGTGCTTGGACGACGTATGCAAGATATGGGTAAGGATATGCAGCGTGCCCGTGCCCGCGAAATTATCTATCAGCGCAAGTTTGAGGAGGAATTACAAATCTGGCTAAGCGAAGAGCGCGAGGATGCCTTCGTCGATATTAAGCTCTATTAATCTAACCTCCGCTTAAGCGTGAGCTTGGCTAAGTACCAACCTCCACCTCTCCGACACAATCATAGCGGGGGTTGCTGAACCTGGAGCCGGGTTGAGCTACAGAGATGTATCAATATCGGCAGGTTCCGAGCAAGCCCCCACTCTAACGGTACAATAAAAAACCTCTGAACATGAAAAGTCCAATAATAGCGATCACCGCAGGCGAACCGGCAGGGATAGGTCCGGATATCTGCATTAAAATCGCCCAACAGCAGCAAACTGCTGCGCTGGTCGTTATCGCCGACCCCGATATGCTGCGCGAACGCGCCTCGTGTTTAAACCTGCCCCTCAAGTTATTTCCTTTTCAAATGGACCAAAGTGCTATTCCGTTAGAGGCGGGCGAGCTTTACTGCCAACCGGTTATGCTCAATGCCCCATGCACTCCCGGCACCTTAGATTCCCGTAACGCTGCCTATATATTAGAAACACTCCGCCTAGCTGCCAATGGTTGTCAAACAAAGCAATATAATGCGATGGTCACCGCGCCTGTACATAAGGGCATCATTAATGATGCCGGCCACGCTTTTAGCGGTCACACTGAGTTTCTGGCTGAGCTGACGAACACTCCACGTGTGGTGATGATGCTGGCAACGGAGGGATTACGCGTTTGCCTCGCCACCACGCACTTACCGTTAGCGCAAGTGCCGCAAGCGATTACTGAAGTGCTGTTGAATGAAGTACTCAGTATTATGCAGCAGGATTTACAGCATAAATTCGGTCTAGCACAACCCAAAATTCTGGTCTGCGGCCTTAATCCTCATGCTGGAGAAGGCGGTCATCTGGGCCGCGAAGAAATTGACATTATAGCCCCCGCGCTTAATCGCCTGCGCCAGCAAGGCATGGATCTAATTGGGCCGCTTCCTGCGGATACCCTCTTTACCCCTAAATATTTAGAAGAGGCTGATGCGGTGCTCGCGATGTACCACGACCAAGGCCTGCCGGTGCTTAAATACCGAGGTTTTGGCAATGCCGTCAACATCACATTAGGTCTACCCATTATCCGCACCTCCGTTGACCACGGCACCGCTTTGGATTTAGCCGGTGTCGGCAGTGCCAATGAGAGTAGCCTTAAAGTCGCCATCGAATATGCCGTGCGAATGGTAAACGCCCAACAGCACCCCCAGCTATGAGGAAACCCGTTGGACATCAAGCACGCAAGCGCTTCGGACAGAATTTTCTCGAAGACACCGGTATCATTCGCACCATTATTCGGGCCATTAACCCTAAACCACAACAAGCGTTGGTTGAAATCGGCCCAGGACTCGGCGCATTAACGGAACTGCTGCTGGAAGCAACCGGAGGCTATTTAGAGGTGGTCGAGCTCGACCGTGATCTTATTCCTGTGTTGCGTACTAAGTTTTTTAATTATCCCCATCTCAGAATTCACCAAGCGGACGCACTCAAATTTGATTTCCCTTCCCTCGTCCAGGCTGAGCAAAAATTGCGCATCGTCGGTAACCTGCCATACAACATTTCGACACCCCTTATCTTCCACCTCATCAGCTGTGCGAGCAGCATTGAGGATATGCACTTTATGTTGCAGAAAGAAGTGGTGGAACGACTGGCAGCGCAACCCGGCTGCAAAGATTACGGCCGCCTTGGCATCATGGTGCAATATCATTGCCGGGTAGAATCGCTGCTTGATGTTCCCCCCGCGGCCTTTAACCCACGCCCAAAGGTGGAATCCGCCGTAGTTAAGCTCACCCCTTATACGGAACCACCGATTCCCGCACGTAACCTAGAAATATTTGAACAAGTCGTCCGCAGCGCTTTTGCTCAACGCCGCAAAACACTGCGAAATAACCTCAAAGGTATGATTACTGATGCTCAATTGGAAGCATTAAACATTGATCCGAGCATACGCGCCGAAAATCTAACGCTACAAAACTTCGTCGCAATCAGCGATACTTTAACTCTGTAGCAATTCCCACACCGCTATTTACACTGACGGCAAGTACAGAAAGGCAACAAAGCTTTATGAATTTAACGGATGATGATCGCTATCAAATATTGATTGATGTTGCGACCCAATACATTGAGGAACAGTCTCACCCCGAGGATAACCAATTCGTGTTTTCCTATACCATTAACATCAGCAATATTGGCACCCTGACAGCGCAACTGCTCAGTCGGCATTGGATCATTACTGATGCCAACAACGAGGTGCAGGAGGTTAAAGGCGAGGGCGTTGTAGGGGAGCAACCCATTATCGAACCGGGCGCCAGCTATGTTTATACCAGCGGTGTCGTACTCAACACCTCGGTGGGGCATATGCAAGGTGCCTATCAAATGTTAAGCGAAGATGGCCAGTTATTTGATGCGCCGATTGATGCCTTCACCTTAGCCAGGCCCCATGCCTTACACTAATTGGGAGCTTTAAATGGCCACTTACGCAATCGGTGACATTCAAGGTTGCTACGATTCTCTCATGTGTCTACTGGACAGAGTGAATTTTGACCGCTCCAGTGACACGCTTTGGGTAGCGGGCGACTTAGTTAACCGCGGGCCTAATTCGCTTGAAACGCTACGATTTTTAAAACACCTGGGCGAGCACACCAAAATTGTCCTCGGCAACCATGATCTGCATTTACTCGCCATTGCCGAAGACATCAGGCGGCCACACCCGAAAGACTCTATCAACGATATCCTGGCCGCCCCAGATCGCGATGAGCTATTAACCTGGCTACGGCAACAGCCTTTACTCTTTTACGACCCAATACGCCAATATGTGCTTGTGCACGCGGGGCTAGCGCCACAATGGAGCATTGAACAGGCATTATCTCTAGCGCAGGAAGTGGAAACGGCACTCAAAGGCCCAGACTACAAAGAATTCCTCTGCCAAATGTATGGAGATCAGCCCAATATTTGGGATGATACACTGACCGGCTGGCCACGCTTACGCTTGATCACCAACTACTTTACCCGAATGCGCTTGTGCAGTGAGCGGGGTGAACTGGAGCTGACACATCATCAAGGCATCGAAAACGCTCCCGCTGGCTTTGGGCCCTGGTTCGCGCATAAAAACAGACAAACTCGGCATCTCAATATTCTGTTTGGACACTGGGCTGCGCTCGAAGGAGAAAGCAATCAAGACCGGGTTTTTGCCTTGGATACCGGCTGCGTCTGGGGGCGCAAACTCACCATGATGAGACTGGAAGACCATCAAATATTCAGTTGCGACTGTCCACCCAGACTAACAGACGGATAAGAGGTACCACATTATGAATTTCTCCCGTATTTCCGCAGAACAGGCAAAGACACTCTTAGCGGAAGCAGATACAAACCTTATAGACATTCGCGACGAGCAAAGCTTTCAGCTCGGTCATATTGTCGCCGCCCAGCATATCGATAACCACTGCATTGCAGAGTTCATAGCAAAGACGGACAAGAGCAAGCCCCTCATCGTTTGTTGCTATCATGGCAATTCCAGTCAAAGCGCCGCTCAATTCTTTGTCGAACAATCTTTCCAGGAAGTGTATAGCTTAGATGGTGGTTTCGAGCACTGGCGCACTCTCTATCCGCAGGATTGCACACAGGGATAATAGGAGCACGGAACTTAAGCTATTCATTTTGATGAAACGAGCGCGCTCACCATTGGCACCAAAGTACTGCTGCAATCACCTTCCAGTTTAATGTCGAAATTCCCATCGTGGCGGGTCTTGCCCTGATTAATCGCCAGCACAGGCATCTGCTTTTGGGTTGCATAACGACAAAACTGATAGGCCGAATAAACCATGAGGGAAGAGCCTAGCACAAGCAGGGCATCGGATTGATGCAAATGCGCGTAGGCTTGGTCAATACGCTCTTTCGGTACTGAGCCACCGTAGAAAACCAGCTTGGGCATATAGACGCCACCACAAAGATCACAGCAGGGAATCATGAAATCTTTAAAACCGGATTGATCCAGATCAGCATCGCCATCTGGCGCGATCGCTGCCGCTAAGGCTGTATAACTTGGGTTTTCCTGCTCTAAGCGAACCTGTAATTCAGTTCGAGGTGTATCATTGCCACAGCTCAAACAACAAACTGTGTCAATCCGTCCATGTAGGTCAATCACCCGGGTGCTGCCTGCTTGTTGATGCAAGCCGTCTACGTTCTGTGTCACCAGCTGCTGGACATGCCCCGCCAACTCCAATTCGTAGAGTGCTTTATGGCTGGTATTCGGCCTTGCCTTTCGAAACATACGCCAACCCAACAGGCTCCGGGCCCAATAGCGTTTGCGTACCAGCTCCGACTCGATAAACGCTTGATGCATGATCGGCGGGCTGCGTTTCCATGTCGCATCGCGATCACGATAGTCGGGTATGCCAGAGTCCGTACTAATCCCGGCACCAGAAATAATAAACAGCTTAGGGTGCTCCAGAATGGCCCGAACAAGGCCCTCTATGCCTGCTTTTTCTTGCTGGGAAACTATTTTTTTATTCATCAATTTTTAATTCATCGAGTAGATAGCTTTATTTAACTTCCCTACAACAAAACAGCTTACCGATAGATATTCCGCATCGCGCAGACCTGTCTTTTAATCCACGTGGTACTGACTTGCTTCTCATAACATCTTATGTACCGCTAGAGTGACCGTAAGTACCCACTATAACCAGTGAAATTATGCGGGCTCCAGCTAATTCTTTTTTCCGCAAGACATAACAAAATGGTTCTATCAATGATGCCAGTAAATATGAACTTCATCTTATCGCTATCCTCTAATGTGTTGCTTAGCTCTCGCATATTTTTATTGAATAACGAGCAGCTCAAAAATTTTGATTTATACTTATAGATACAGATTGACGTTAACACTTATCCATAACTGAAATCGTTTGGGTAATTTACTGCGAAAGCTGTCGTCTTTAGGCACAGGTAAATTCCAGGAGGATACCATGAGTATTTTCAGCCACTACCAAACCCGCTACGAAGATTCCAAGCAAGAAGAATTTAGCTTGCAAGAATACCTTGAGATATGCAAGAACGATCCTTCTGCTTACTCCAGCGCCGCAGAAAGACTGCTACTTGCCATCGGAGAACCGGAATTAATTAATACCTCCCAAGATCCTCGCCTAAGTCGCATCTTCTCCAATAAGGTGATTAAGCGTTATCCACAATTCGGCGACTTCTTCGGCATGGAGGAGTGCATCGAACAAATCGTTTCCTTCTTTAAGCATGCGGCGCAGGGTTTGGAAGAGAAGAAACAGATTCTCTACTTACTTGGTCCGGTTGGTGGCGGGAAATCATCCTTGGCGGAAAAACTGAAAGAACTTATAGAGAAAGTACCCTTTTATTCACTCAAGGGATCCCCTATTAACGAATCGCCCTTGGCGCTTTTCAAACCAGAAGAAGACGCCAAAATACTCGAAGAAGAATATGGGATTCCGATTCGCTATGTCAGAACCATCATGTCTCCCTGGGCGGCAAAACGCCTGAAGGAATTTAACGGCGATATCAGCCAATTTAGGGTGATCAAACAGCACCCTTCCGTCTTACACCAGATTGCCGTTTCAAAAACTGAACCCGGTGATGAGAACAACCAGGATATTTCATCATTAGTCGGTAAAGTCGATATCCGTAAATTGGAAGAATTCGAGCAAAACGATCCAGATGCCTATAGTTTTTCCGGCGGGCTTTGCAAATCCAATCAGGGCATTATGGAATTTGTAGAAATGTTTAAGGCACCCATTAAGGTTCTGCATCCATTGCTGACCGCCTCCCAGGAAGGTAAC